>Ga0308170_10001591_pt1 | contig 21166 bp, 22 predicted proteins | sample PhyBR2_2_FD_202136 | JGI IMG/M metagenome (GOLD analysis project Ga0308170, IMG submission 202136) | Phyllosphere microbial communities from UC Gill Tract Community Farm, Albany, California, United States - DLSLSB.R2 | ecosystem: Host-associated > Plants > Phyllosphere > Unclassified | place...
CGATAACTTGGGAGTAGGAACGTCGTCGATTTCGTCGAGAGGTGAAATGGGCGGTCTCGAGAAGATGTCTTCGATGCGATTGGCAACGACAGGATCGGGGAACAAGTTTGAAGAGATCGAAGTGAACTCGTATTGCCACGGTTCGTACTTTTCTTTCATCGGGGTCGACGTTCCTCCTCCTCCTCCTCCTCGAGGTAAATCATCTTCATCTGAACTTTCAGAAGAAGTCGAATCTTCATGATGATTCGAACGTTGATGTTGTTGACGAGCTTCGACTTGACCTCTCGTTGAACCGAGAGCGGAGAGACGAGGTGGAGGCGGAAGTGCAGAAGGAGTCGGAGCAGTAATGGTGGGTTCCTTTTTCGATTCTTCGTCTTGTTGAACTTCGGGAGATCCTCCTCTCGGTGAAGGTTGATCGTCCTCCATATCGACATCGTTGTTCGATTCAGTCGCAGAAGCTTGAGCAGCATTCGATCTCCGAGGTTGTTTAGCGACTCTTCGTTTCCTTCCTACCGCTGTCGTTCTCGTTGCTGCGTTCGTCGAGTTCAAAGGTACGGGAGGAGTTGATTCAGCTCGAGAGTCCATGGTCGTTGGCTCTTCCGTCGTAGGTGCGGTCGAAGGGAGAACTGAATTGGAAGATTCGATTTTAGGAGAAAGTTGCGGAAGAATTGAAGTCGAAGTTTCGGGAGATGGTCGAGCTGGTGGAGGAGGCGGCGGAGGTGGGAGAGAGGTAGAGGATGATGAAGGAACATAATTTGAATCATCTTGAGCGTTTCCACCACCTCCTCCACTTCTCCTAGGTTTTGAACCTCTCGTACTTCTCGCCATTCTATTCACTGTACTCGCACTCGCGCTCGCATCCATACTCCTCCTCCTTCCTCCACCACCACCCGAGTAAGCTTGTTCCTCCATCGCTTTCTCCCTCCTCAAGACTTGAGGTACAGCTTTACCCAAATCCATCAAAGTACTCGGACCACTCGGAGGTCCGACCCTCAACCCACCCGCCTGTTGAACCCTCGCCATTTCCCTCACTCTCTCCCTCATTCCCCTCTCTGCCGCTTCCCTACTGACCCCCCTCCGTTGAGCGTCCAAAGGATCACATCGTTCACATTGGTACTCGTCGGGAACTTCTTGTTCGTTCAGGATTCCGACACATCCAGCGTGTTGCCATGCGTTGCACAAGTCACATTGAATCGTGAATCCATCATCGAAAGTGTAAGGACAGACACAACGAATGAGGCCTAAATCGGCGGGAAGAGTCCAAGAGGGAGGTGTCCTAGGTCGAGGAAGGGGAGGCGGAGTTGGGGTTCGAATTCGAGGAGGAAAAGGTGGAGGTAGAAGGGATGAACTCGAGGCTGGAGGAGGTGGGAAGGGTAAGGGAGGGAGAGTCGGGAGTGCGAGTTTGGCAGATCCTGAAGCGGTAGTAAAGAACTGAGGTTGAGGAAGGGTTGGTAAGGGAGGTAAACCTGGTTGAGTGGTAGGAGCAGGAGCAGGAGCAGGTGGAGGTGGTGCAGGTGGTCTAGGTGGATAACGATAGGGAACGTATTCTAACTGAGTTGACTGAGTTGAAGTCGAAGTCGAAGTGGGAGGGAATCCTAAGGCTTGTCGGGCAATCTCTGCTACATCTACTCCTGCTGAACTCGCATTACTATTGTTACTGTTGTTCTCCTCCTCTAGTAAGGCTGCAGCTGATAACAAGTCGAGCGCAGATGGCATCGGAGAGAGGAGAGAGGAGAGGGAGAGCTAAACAAACAAATAAACAACACTCAATCAGCACCTTGAGGTGAAATTGTAGTCTAGATAGTACTCACAGATGACACTCTTCCTTGTAGTAACTCCTTGCAATCCCTAGTAGCAGTTATTTGGATAAGTTGTAAATTGTGAGAGTGCAACCTCAAATAAACTCGTTGCTCTCTTCTCTCTCTCACTACTCTCCGCCCATCCGAATAGGGCACCACTGATCAACAAGAGCTACTCCTACATTCATCAGTAGTCTCTCGGTTGTACTCGCCGTTTTCGATCGTCCACTTTCTTCCACTCCTTCCTCCTCCTCCCTCGTCTCTCCCGTCTCTCTCTCTACAGCAACTGGTGCACCCAACTCAATAGAGTAGACATTCCATCATGCCTCCCAAACCTGATTACTCGGGGTTTCAATACCATGCTATGGTCAGTCTCTCCTACTTCCTCAAGAGTGAATAGCCACTGACCCTCCTCCCTCCCTCTTTCGCTCAATGAATAGTCATCCTTGGTGACTACAGCCGATCGATCCCTCATGACTCGTCGTGACAATGAACCAACAGGAGAAGCCGAATCCATCATTGGTCGAATCGATCCAAAAGAAATGGGAAGTCGTGCGTTCAAAGAGGACCTGAACCTGGACGAGAAGAAGAAACGGGCCGAGAAGGAACGCGTCAAGAGAGAGAAGAGGGAAGGCGAAGGTGGGAACAACAAGAGGACGAGAGGGAATGGTGCCGGTCAAGCTACTAGGTATGGAGATGTGTTGGAAGCTACTCAGGATCGTAAGTCGCACACTCTTTTCGCTCAGAGTTTGATCGAGAGAATCTGATGTGAACGGAGAGCATGGTTGTGCAGTCGAGGGATTGGATTATCGACCTAGAACGGCAGAAACTCGTCAAGTTTACGAACTCATGCTCGCATCCGTCCACTCTTTACTCGGCGATACACCGCCCGCCATGGTTCGATCCGCAGCCGACATGATCCTCTCGTACCTCAAAGACGACCAATTGAAAGATCTCGACAAGAAACGTGAAATCGATCAACTCGTCTCGTCGAATGTACCTAACGACACTTTCGCTCAACTGGTCAGTTTGGGAAAGAAGATCACGGATTATGGGGATGACGAAGAGACGGGGAAAGGTGGAGATGTCGATATGGATGATGGCAAGATCGATGATGATGTTGGAGTTGCCGTCGTCTTCGAAGAGGAAGAAGATGAGGAGGACGAGGACGGCGAAGGATTCGAAGTGAGGGAGGAGAGTGACGATGAAGATGAGGAGGATGAACAGAGAGGTGGAAACGCCCAAGAGGAGGAGGATGAAATGGTTACGGGTTCAGATCTCAAGGACGAAGATGGAGGAGATGAGAATCTCGTCATTGGAGCGAATGGATCGACTACTACGACGACTTCGAAATCGACTTCATCCACCGGAAACGTTCCGGCGAGAGAAATCGATGGATTCTGGCTCCAAAGATTAGTCGCCCAATCTTATCCCGATCCTCTCGAAGCTGCCGAAAAGACTCAATCCGCCATGACCCTTCTCTCTTCCGATGCCAACAAACGAGATGTTGAGAACTCGTTGATGGAGTTGACCGATTACGACAAGTTCGAATTGGTTTCGACTTTGGTCAACAACCGGGAGAAGATTGTGTGGTGTACGAAATTGGCGAGGAGTGATGATGATGAGAAAGTTGATGTCGAAGTTGCGATGAGGGAGAAGGGAGTCGGTTGGATCCTCAAGGAATTGAGAGGGGATGTCATCAAACCTTCGAGAACCGCTGGAGGAGGAGACGCCATGGTACTCGATTCGGAACCCGACAAATCAACTCTCAAGGGAACTCTCGCACCTGGATCTTCTGCACCTCCACCTCGTAAAGTGCTCGACCTCGAATCGATGGCTTTCGCGCAAGGTGGTCGACTCATGTCGAACAAGAAGTGTAAACTTCCTGAAGGATCCTTCAAGCGTTCGAAGAAGGGATACGAGGAGGTCCACGTTCCAGCACCGAAACCCGCTCCTCTCAAAGAAGGTGAACTCGTCCCCGTCACTTCAATGCCTGAATGGGCGAGAGCCGCGTTCAAGGGAAACCCAAACCTCAACAGGGTTCAGAGTCGTCTCTACCCTGTCGCTTTCGGTACCGACGAACCTCTCTTACTTTGTGCTCCTACTGGTGCTGGAAAGGTGAGTCAACATCTTCCTCGTCGTTTCGAGAACTGCATGACTGACTTTTTTCTCTTCGTATAGACGAACGTTGCCATGTTGACAATTCTCAACGAGCTCGCCAAGCACCGCAACGAGGAGACTGGAGAATTCGATTTCGCCGCGTTCAAGATTGTTTACGTCGCTCCCATGAAGGCGCTCGTCCAAGAGATGGTCGGTAACTTCACGAAACGACTCGAACCTTATGGCGTCGTCGTTAACGAACTTACCGGAGATCGACAACTCACGAAGGAGCAAATCGCTGGAACTCAAATCATCGTCACTACTCCGGAGAAATGGGATGTCATCACTCGCAAATCGACCGATACTTCCTACACGAACCTCGTCTCCCTCATCATCATCGACGAGATCCATCTCCTTCACGACGAGCGAGGTCCCGTTCTCGAATCGATTGTCGCGAGGACGATTCGACGAATGGAGCAAACTCACAACTACGTTCGACTCGTCGGTCTCTCAGCTACCCTTCCCAACTACAAAGATGTCGCCAAGTTCCTTCACGTCAACCCTGAAAAGGGTCTCTTCCACTTCGACTCTTCCTACCGACCTTGTCCTCTCAAGCAAGAGTTCATCGGAGTTACCGAGAAGAAGGCGATCAAGCGAATGCAGATTACGAACGAGATCTGTTACGAGAAGGTCCTCGAACACGCTGGGAAGGATCAGATCATCATCTTCGTTCACTCTCGAAAGGAAACCGCCAAGACCGCCAAATTCCTCCGAGATCACGCCGTCGAAAACGATACGATCACTCAATTCCTTCGATCCGACCCCGCTACTCGAGAAATCCTCACGGAAGAAGCCGAATCCGTCACCGATGCCAACCTCAAAGATCTCCTCCCCTTCGGATTCGCCTGTCACCACGCTGGTATGAACCGAGTCGATCGTACCCTCGTCGAGGATCTCTTCGGAGATGGTCGTATTCAAGTCCTCGTTTCGACCGCTACTCTCGCCTGGGGTGTCAACTTGCCCGCTCACGTAGTCATCATCAAAGGAACTCAAATTTACAACCCGGAGAAAGGTCGATGGGTCGAACTCTCTTCCCAGGATGTCCTTCAGATGCTCGGTCGTGCAGGTCGTCCTCAGTACGATACGTTCGGAGAAGGTATCATCATCACGAATCATTCGGAACTTCAATACTACCTCTCAATGATGAATCAACAACTTCCGATCGAGTCACAATACGTCGCGAAACTTGCCGATAACCTCAACGCCGAAATCGTACTCGGTACCATCAGGAACCGTGACGAAGCTGTTCAATGGTGAGTGCTTCGTTCTTTTCGAATTCGAGCAATTGACAAGGTGCTGACGAGATCTCGCTCGTTAGGCTCGGATACACCTACCTTTACGTTCGAATGCTCGGTTCACCTTCTCTCTACAGTGTCGATCCCGACTAGTGAGTTTCCCTCTATCTCTTCGCTGTTCCCTCTCGAAACCAAGCTAAACATATCTCGCTTGACCAGTCAAACCGACGATCCCCAACTCATTCAGAAGCGATCCGACATCGTTCACACCGCCGCTGTCCTCCTCGAGAAGTCAGGTCTCATCCGATACGACCGTCGCTCCGGAGTCTTCCAAACGAACGAACTCGGTCGAATCGCCAGTGGCTTCTACGTTTCGCACACTTCGATGGGAACCTACAACCAGCAACTCAAGTCTGCTACCGGTTACATCGAATTGTTCAGGATCTTCTCCCTCTCGGAGGAGTTCAAGAATGTTCCCGTTCGTGCCGAAGAGAAGTGAGTTCTTCTTCACGGCTCACTGCCCTGAACTTCGGTTGATTTGTCTCGTATTTCGTAGACTCGAACTCGCCAAACTTCTTGAACGAGTGCCGATTCCTATCAAAGAGTCTGTCGACGATCCCTCTGCGAAAATCAACGTTCTTCTCCAAGCCTACATTTCCCAACTCAAGCTCGACGGTTTCGCCCTCGTCTCCGATATGGTCTACGTCACTCAATCCGCCGGTCGTATCCTTCGAGCGATGTTCGAGATCTGTTTGAAGCGAGGATGGGCTGGATTGACCCACAAAGCGCTCGCGCTGTGTCAAATGGTGGAGAAGAGGATGTGGAGTACGATGACTCCTCTCAGGCAATTCAAGGGTGTCCCTCTCGATGTTGTTCGACGAGCGGAAAGGAAGGAATTCCCTTGGTACCGATACTTTGATCTCGAGCCTGCAGGTGAATCCCTTGATCTTTCCTCAATCATCTCGGCTTCTTGTCGCTAATCGTACCCGCTGCTCGTAGAACTCGGTGAGCTTATCGGCGAACCGAAAGCTGGTCGTCTCGTGCATCGTCTTGTCCATCAATTCCCTAAACGTACGTTTCCCGATTTCTGTATTAACTGCATGTCCTGATCTTTCGCTCTTTCCACAGTCGAACTCTCAGCACACGTTCAACCCATCACTCGATCACTTCTCCGCGTTGAACTCACCATCACTCCCGACTTCCAATGGGAAGAGAAAGTTCATGGAGGCGCCGAAACTTTCTGGATCCTTGTCGAAGACGTCGATGGCGAGATCATTCTCTTCCACGATCAATTCATCCTACGCCAACGCTACGCTGAGCAAGATCACTACGTCTCCTTCACCGTCCCCATGATGGATCCTCTCCCTCCCAATTACTTCATCTCGATCGTTTCGGATCGATGGCTTCACGCCGAAACTCGCCTTCCCTTATCCTTCAAGCATCTCATCCTTCCTGAAAAGTTCCCTCCTCCAACTACTCTCCTCGATCTCCAACCTCTTCCTGTTTCCGCTCTTCACAACCGAGAATTCGAATCCATCTACTCGGACTCGATTCCTTCGTTCAACAAGATTCAGACTCAAGTCTTCCAAGCTCTCTACGCTACGAACGATAACGTCTACGTCGGAGCACCAACTGGATCAGGGAAGACGATCTGCGCCGAGTTCGCTCTCCTACGTCTCTGGTCGCAACGGGAACCTGCTCGTGCTGTTTGCATCGAACCTTTCCAAGAGGTTGTCGATGCTCGAGTTGCCGAGTGGAAGGCCAAGTTTGGTGGGGTACAAGGTGGAAAGGAGATTGTCGCTTTGACGGGCGAGACGAGTAACGACATTCGATCACTGGAGAAGGGTGACCTCATCGTCTGCACTCCCGGTCAATGGGATCTCCTCTCGCGACGATGGAAGCAACGAAAGAACGTACAGAACATCGGACTCCTCATCGCCGACGAACTTCAACTAATCGGAGGAGAACTTGGACCAACTTACGAAGTCGTCATCTCTCGAACTCGTTACGTCGCCGCTCAAACAGAGAACCCTACTCGAATCGTCGCTTTCGGTGTATCGCTCGCCAATGCTCGAGATCTCGGAGAATGGATGGGCGCAAGTTCGCAGACGATTTTCAACTTTGGTCCCGGTGCTCGACCTTTACCTATGGAAGTTCACCTTCAATCATTCAACGTTCCCCACTTCCCTTCCCTCATGATCCAAATGGCGAAACCCGCTTACCTTGCCATCGCCGAATACGCTCAAGATCGACCAGTCATCTGCTTCGTTCCCTCTCGCAAACAATGTCGAGCGACGGCGGACGACATCCTCACTTACTGTCTCGCCGATCAGGAGGAGAGTCGTTTCCTCAACATCGAAGCTTCCGAACTCGCCCCTCATCTCGAACACGTTCAAGATCCTGGACTCCGAGATACCCTCGAACACGGAGTCGGATTCTACCACGAAGCCCTTTCGAAGCAAGACAAGCGAATCGTCGAACACCTTTACGAGTCGGGAGCTATTCAAGTCGTCGTTGCCAGTAAGGACACCGCTTGGAGCATGCCTTTGACTGCTTACATGGTCATCATCATGGGAGTTCAAACTTTCGAAGGTAAGGAGCATCGATATGTCGATTACCCCTTCACCGACGTTCTGCAAATGATGGGTCGAGCCTGCCGACCGTCTCACGATACTTCAAGTCGATGTGTTCTCATGTGTCAACAAGTGAGTTTACTCCTTTTTTTTCGTCCTGTTTTCGATTCTAATCTATGGTTCTTTTCATCTCAGGTTCGAAAAGAGTTCTTCAAGAAGTTCTTGAATGAAGGACTACCTATCGAATCTCATCTCCATCTCTCCCTTCACGACCACTTCAACGCTGAGATTGTCACGAAGACGATCGAAAACAAGCAGTACGTCTCACATTGTTCAGATTCCTGCATTCCGTTTCGCTGACAATATCTTCGCGGTTCTCCAGAGATGCTGTCGATTGGCTAACATGGACATGGATGTACCGTCGATTGGTCGCGAACCCGAATTACTACAACATGCAGGGAAACACTCACCGACATCTCAGCGATCACCTTTCCGAACTCGTCGAATCTACTCTCACCGACTTGACCAACTCGAAGGCTATCACTGTCGAGGATGAGAGTAAGTTTGACCATTTCAATTCTGGTTCGAGAGCGGCTTGACTGATTCTTTTCTCTCGTTCACAGTGGACGTTTCAGCACTCAACTTGGGAATGATCGCCGCTTACTACAACGTTTCCTACGTTACGATCGATATCTTCAGCATGTCACTCAACGAACGAACGAAACTCAAGGGTCTCCTCGAAATCGTTTCTTCCGCCGCTGAATTCGAAAACATCCCTATCCGACATCACGAAGACGTCCTTCTCCGCAAAGTTTACGACCGAGCGCCAGTCAAACTTGCCAACGTCGACTACGAATCGCCTTCGTTCAAGACGAACGTCCTCTTACAAGCCCATTTCGCGCGTCTTCACCTCCCCGCCGATCTCGCTGCCGATCAAGCACTCATCCTCTCAAAGGTTCTCAAGTAAGTCTATCTTCTCTCTGAGCGTCTCGAGTGTTGCTAACTCGGTGACTCTCCTTAGCCTTCTCTCGGCCTGTGTCGATGTCATGTCGTCGAATGCCTACTTGAACGCTATCGGAGCGATGGAGATGTCGCAAATGTGTGTTCAAGCTGTTTGGGATTCAGATTCACCGCTCAAGCAAATCCCTGGATTCACCTCGGAGGTCATCAAGCGTTGCGAATCGAACAACGTCAAGTCGGTTTACGATATCATGGAACTCGAAGACGAAGACCGAGACAAGATCTTGCAGATGGACGGGAAGCAGATGCGATCTGTAGCTCAATTCTGCAACTCGTATCCTTCGATCGAACTCGCCTACGAGATCGAGGATGCCGAAGATGTCGCTGCCGGCGATCCGATCACTCTCAACATTCAACTCGAACGGGAGGTCGATGATGACGAGGAAATCGATATTACGGTACCTGCGCCATTCTACCCTGGAAGGAAGCAGGAAAGCTGGTATCTCACCGTGTTGGATCAGAGCTCGAAGCAGTACGTTCTTCTTTCTTTTCTCGCTCTAGCCGTTGAGTGATACTCACTCGACGGCTCTTTTTTTTAAAAACTTCAATAGGCTTCTCGCCGTTAAAAAAATCAGCTTGCAAAGGAAGCTCGCTGTCAAACTTGAGATCTCCCTCCCTCGCGCTGGGAAGTACGAGAATCTATCTCTCGAGTTCATTTCGGACTCGTACACACACTGCGACCAAAGTCATCGACTTCAACCCATCACGGTCAAGGAGGCGGAGGATTCAGACGAGGATGATGATGATTCTGACGAAGCGATGGAGGAGTAGAGTGTCTCAAGGATTGATTTCGGTAGTACTTCTCGCGCATTCTCCAACTAAAAGCTGTACCTACAATGTCATTTTTATAGTCCGATTTGTCCGTATCTCTCTCTCGTTCAGACCATCGAGGGAGTTGTGAGAGACGATGCATGAGAATTGCAGAGAGAGTATACATGCGACAACAACCCCAACGGAACAACCCAAGTAGAACAGAAGTAAGGCAAAGAATCTATGGATATCTAATTAAACGATTTTGAGTGCTTCGACTCGTTCGACGACGTTCGTAAAAGTGTAAGGTTTTGAGAGTACATGATTGAATCCGAGCTGCAAATCACGTTCGCGATCAGCAGAATACGAAAGAAGAAACGCAAGATAGTGAACGCACTTGTAACATTTCCTCTTGCTGTGCTGGACGCGCGTTTCCAGTGACGGCGATACAAGGCTGTGAAGCGACGACGAGTCAGTGAGATATTCGACAGTGACGAAAAGGGTCAAGACGCACGTATTGTCTTGGTAGTTCGCCATTCTGCTCTCGACGACGAAGTTCGACAATCATCTCGAGACCAGTCATGACAGGCATTTGAATATCGCAGAGACAGACATTGATCGATCGTTCGCCTCGAGAATCCGACTCAAACGCTTCGAGAGCTTCGAGACCGTTATTGGCGACTTGAGTTTCGTATCCAGCATTCTTGAGTTGACGACACAGGATCTTTTGATTCACGAGATTGTCCTAGATCGCGAGAGAGATGAGTGAGCTGTCCGGCGTGACAAGTGAGAATCAAGACTCACTTCAACGACGAGTACCTTGACAGGACGAGGACCACCTTCAGCAGGACTCGAGGGCCCAGGACCAGTTTTCGAAGTCTTGCTCGAACGAGAAATCTCCGAAGGTACGGGAGAAGTGAGAGGTCGTTTCGCCATCCTAGCACCTGAGCCCATCGGGACTGAGGAGATAGGGGCGACATCCATAGCCATGGAACCTTCTGGTGCGGCTCGTTGGACGGGAATTGCGAAAGAGAAGATCGAACCGACTCCGACTTTCGACTCGACTTCGATGAAACCTGAGTACAAGAGATTGGGTCAGCCAGCTATTTACAAATCGACATTGAACGAGGAGTGAGAACGTACCAGAATGTAGTTCGACGAGTTTCTTCGAAATGTAGAGACCTAATCCACTCGAGGAAGGATATCGAACTTGGTCGCTTCGAGGATTGGCTTGACTGAATCTAGCGAATAGCTTCTGTAGGTCCTCCTCCGTCAAACCCTTCCCGTTGTCTTCAACTCCGACCACTATGTAAACTCCGTCTTGAACATTAGGATTTGGCGATTGAGCGACTCGCATCGCGTTGGGACGTTCTGGAGGTTTTGACGAGTATGCTTCAATTCTGATGGTGATCTTGCGATTGGGAATGTCGGTCGTATATTCTGATGGAAACAAGAGAGTTCAGTTTTTTTGGAGAGCGAAACGAACGGGAAAGGACTTCAACGCACTGATCGAGTTCGAAAGGAAGTTGAGGAGAATCTGATGTAGACGAGCCGGATCTCCCATGATCCAGTTTGCGTTGAGTTCGATGACACTTCTTCCCGCAATCAATCGCAAATCGATCTGCTTTTGCGAGCATTCGGCTTCGAAGATCCGCTTGACTTCAACGATACGAGGAATGAGCTCGAAAGCTGTCAGGTTAATCGTGAGGAGACCCATATTGAGCTTGCTGACGTTGAGAATGTCGTCTGCGATTCGACCCTGAAAGTGACGAGGAATCAGTACGTGCGACTCAATAGGCAGACACGGGAAGAAGCGTACTTGGTGAGATGTGCAGAGAAGAATAGACTCCATAGCTTCGGTGTTCTCGACCATCTCGTCGTGAAGCGCTTGAATCTCTTCGGCAGAGGGAAGCTCGCCATCTCGTAGATCCTCCAGTAGTTCGACGTACTTGTCAAGAGAAGCGCTGACGACCTCAGCATTTTGCCACTGAGAAGGGAAGATGATGTCAGTCAATGTCGGAACTGGAGAGCGAAAGTCAGACTGACGACTCCGGATAATGGATTTCGGAGCTCTGTTGGATAAAGCAACGCAAGTGTCAGTCAGGTGATACTTGTCTCGGATAAGAACTGACTGAGACGTACCGTGACTGCTCTAGAAGGAGGGAAGATCATCAAGGAAAAGATCGTTAGTCGTCTTCGCAGGCAGCATCGAATCTCGAGAGAAACACTCACCATATCGAGGAATCGTTCAGTCTGAATCCTATTCTCTTCTGCGTCGGCCGCTCGTTGCTCGACGATTCGAATGTGACTTTCTTCCGCCATCTTCTGCCGAGTAACTGTGAATGAAATTCGAGAGAGGAATCAGCTTCGTTTCGTAGATTGTAGGTGCAAGATTTGAACTCACTATCTGTCAAGGCTCCTACCCATCCCGCTGGTAGGCCAACTTCGGTGGAAGCACGAAGCTGTGAATGGGAGACTCGTTAGCGAAAAGCAAATTTCGGAGAAACCAGCAGTTTACTAACCTCTAGCTGTACCCAATTTCCGCACTTGAATCGGAATTGACGATCAGGAACATCGACATGTTGACCTTCGACGACTACGAGTTGCCAAAGTCGATTCATTCGTTCGACGTCTTCATCGATGAAATCTTCCTTCCAATGACTGAGAGGTTTCTCGGGAGGGTGACCACTGATCGTATACCATGCTGGATTTGCGTAGACCATATTGCCTGTAGATAGCAAAGGGAAGAAATGGGAGGGAAAGGAGACAACGAAGTTTTGAGCGTGAGCAGTCGGAACTTCGAGGAAAAGAGCTAAAAAAAAGACGTACCTTCTTGATCTATTTGAACGATACCGACTGGACTGACTGTTGACAGCGTACTGTATCGTTCGGCGAGAGCTCGATTGCGCGACTCGGAATCGATGAGCGCTCTCGTTCGTTCCTCTACTCGCTTCTCCAGCTCGACTCGCATCAGACCGAGTTGTAGATGGACACGAACCCTCGCAACGAGTTCACGAGGTTGGAAAGGCTTGACGAGGTAATCGTCAACTCCTCCTTCGAGAGCATCGGCTCGAGCTTCGGAACCAGCTTGAGCGGAAACCATGATGACGGGGAGTAACGAGGTCTTCGGATCTTGACGGATTCGTTGAGTGAGCTCCATACCGGTCAGTCCTGGCATCATTGAATCGGTGACGACCAGACTCGGAGTGTTCATTTTGATGAATTCGAGTGCTTGGAAAGGATCGGCGAACGGGACGACGGTGAACTGAGTCGAGAGTAAGCTTGACATGTAAGTTCGGAGGTCTCTTGAATCATCGACGAGAACGATCGTTCGGTTCTTCAAACTGAGAACATCTTCAGTTCCGAGGTAGTCTTCCCCAGAACCGCTTCCGCTGTGTTGCGACGAGGTGCTGTGATCGGAGACGGAATGGTGTGGCCGTGAAGAAGGTGTCGAGATCGATAATGAGGGTTTGTCCAGCGCATCCAAACGCCATGCAGCTGCCTCTTCGACAACAGACATCCGACCTGAATGAACAAGAGGAGCGTTTTCTTCGGCGGTGTGCTCGACCTGTTCGATCGGTAGATGAGAGTAACCTCGAGGTAGTCGCACACTGTGAAGGCAATCACAATTAGCGAGAATTAGAGTGTCCAGAGAGAAAGCGATCGCACGTGAAGGTACTGCCTCTTCCGAAATCACTATCAACTTCAAGCTGACCTCCGATGAGTTTGACGAGCTCGAGAGTGAGAGCGAGACCGATCCCAGTTCCGGTTGTCATTTGTGACGAAGACTGAACGCGATGGAAACGCTCGAAGATTCTCCCGAGTTCACTCTGAGGAATGCCGACTCCGGTGTCCGAAATTGAGAGTACGCATTCACCTCGTGTCGACTTGAGATTGACGGTGATTCTTCCCTTCTCGGTGTACTTGAGAGCATTGCCGACGATGTTGAGAATGACACGTTCCCAGAGGTCGGGAGACAGATAGATTGGCCAAGCATCTGGAGGGTCGTCTTCGCACTCAACGACGTATTCGATCTTGGCCCGCTCGATAGCGTCCTTGAAGAGGATGGCGAGATCACGAGTAAGTTGACCCTGAGCGGAGGAAAGAAACACGGTCAGTCGCACACGTGAGGAACGTAGAAAGAGAACCTTCTGCTTACAATTTGTACCGGTCTGAACCTGAAGATCATTCTACCTGCCTCGACTGATGAGAAATCGAGGAGCTAAATAACAGATGGAGTCAGCCAAGTGCTTGTCGGCGAAAGGGTCATGTCAAAACTCACCTTGTTGACCATGTTGAGCAATCTCGTACTGTGTTTCCTGACGAGTTCCAGCGAATCGGCGTGTTCTGGTTTCAAGAACTTCTTTTGCGACGGGGCGAGCACGTCTTCTAATGGCCCTATGATGAGCTGACAAGGCGACCGTAGCTCGTGCGATACTGAAGAGAAGAAATCGGATTTGGCTTTGTCGAGAGAGAGAAGTTCTTCAGCACGATGTCGATCTTGTTCCGCCGCCTGTCAACGATCTTGAATAGTCAACAAGCTGCTACAATGATAAAGAGCTGTAGTGCTTACGAGGACCGAGTATAGACCAATCGCAACGTGACGAGAGATGAGGTCGAAGAAAGTCTTCATCAAAGGGTTTTCCTCCAAAGTCTTCGACATTGGGTTGACTCCGAGGACGATGACTGCACTCGGTGAGCTGGCGTCGGTGTCGATTCTGATCGGTATGACGACTGCTGATCTCGCTCGTGAGTCCCATCCTCTTTTCTCGAGGGTTTCTCCAAAACCTCCTAGATCTTCGACGAGAACCGATTGTCGTTTCAAACAGGCTTCTTCGAAAGGCCAGGTCCATTCTGGAGCCGGTCTCGGTTGTGGTGAAGGTTGTCTGCCGGGAGGAGTCGAAGAAGAATCGGAAGAGACGCTTTGAGTTTCGATGAGGCGATCTCTGATGTCCATAGCGGTTGCGGTTGAACCTGATGTGGTCGATGCAGAGGATGAAGAGTGTCGAGAGCGTGGAGGAGTCAAGTCGACGAAAGCTTCGTGAACGAGGAATGGATGCGAATGCGAGACTCCGACAGATCCCTATTCGAATACGAGAACAGTCAGTATACTCTTCTTCCAACGTGGTGAGGAGGAGGAGCGGCTTACTTTGCAGCTCAGCTTGATCGTTTTCCTTTGGCTCGTCGTCAATCCCGCTCGTACTTCTCGTGTCGTCGGCTTCGTAACGATGTCTTCGACATGATACAAGATCGCAAAGGGAATGTCGTAAGGATTCTTCGCCAATGCTTTCATTGCGGAAGTGGCGAAGTCTGTTCGTTGAAGGATCAGAGGAGTCAGCAAACGACGAACCAGTACGAGTCGAGGGAGTAAGAGCGGACCTTCGAGAGTTCGAGCCAAACTCGTGTGCTGAATGAGATCTCGTACAGAGGAGAGTCGTCTCGCAGCGATGACTGCGGCGGTAGACCTGAATCGAACGATCAAAGTCAGCGACACGAGATGCCGAGTAGAGGAAGGAGAATAGCTCACTCTATGCTCAAATTGAGAATACCGACGACATCTCCCGAATCTCCATCTCGAAGGGGAGCGTAAGTGAACGAATGATACGTCTCCTCCAAGAATCCATCTCGCTCCATCGTCAAGAAGTGATCGTTGAATGAGACCGTTTCTCCTTGAAGAGCGCGATTCGCTACTGGTTCTAATTCGTCCCACAACTCGGCCCAACAGTCTTTCGCAGCAGTTCCTAATAGCTCGGGATGTTTCAATCCTGCAGTTTCGATATACTGCGAGCGGGAACATCGGATGAGCTGAACGTCACAACGAAGAAGAAGAGGTGAAGTGCGAAAACTCACTCGGTCGTTGTAAATGATGAGTTTGTTCTGTCCCCACAAGATGCACTCCCTGAAAGGACTAGCGATGATCGAAGAGATCGTCGTCTTGAGGCATACAGGCCAAGAAGTCGTGCATCCCAACTCGGTTTCATCCCAAGAATGCTCTCGTATCCGCCTCGCCATTTCCGAATTTCCCAACGAGAGAGCCCAAGGATCGTCCAATACCACTTCATCATCATCACTTGATCCCTGACGATAGCTGTGCAAGTTTGTTGTCGGTGCTCGATACATCGAAAGCGGTTGTTGTTGTAGCTGTCTTTGTAGGAGGGAAGGGCCGGGAGTGGTAGCTGATAGAGTGGAGCTGGTGGAAGAATGACGGTGGGCACGATATTGATCGGATAGACGTCTGGAAGTATCGAGGAGGGGAGGGGTCGAGAGAACGATGAAGTGAGAAGGAGAGGAATCGGTAGAGTTTGTCGGGATGAGAACAGCGGTAAAGATGAGACCGGGTAGACGGAGAGTGGAGTGAGAAGAGGTAGGGCTAGCGTCGTCGTCTTCGGGCAAGAGAGCAGAGATCGAGCTGTGAGGGGATTCGCCAGGGGAAGAAGTAGCGACGGAAGCTCGACGATTCGGTGCGAGGAGGTTTCTAGAGAGGGAGAGCTCGGATTGGTCGAGGAGGTCGAGGAGGAAATTGTAGACTGTTTGTTGTTCCGCTTGAGATAGGAAATTCCAACTCGCTCGCCAAGTTTCGACTCCTCCCTCTGGCTCATAATCATCATTTCCGTGATGCACTCCATTCCTCTCATCGTTGTCATAATCCTCGATATCCTCATCTTCCTCCTCCATCCCTTCGTGAACGGTTCCTAATCTATCCCTCATCGAAACGTCGCGATCGTCCGCTCCTTCTGTCATTCGCGCAAAGGTCTCCTTCAAATTACGAGCTGCTGCACTCGCTGCGGCTGCTATACTTGACGTGCCTCCTAGTGGACTCGTCACTCCTGATGCCGGGTTCGATTCCGTCATGGCCATTGAAGAACGTCGTGTCGCCTTTCCTTCGATTACTTGCAAACCCTCCCTCCACGCTTGATTCTTCCATGCCGGTTCCATCGCTGATAGCTGAATATTTGAAGTCTCGACGGGGTATCCTCCTCCTCCTCCTGTGGTTCCTCCTCCTCCACCAGCACCACTAGACCCATTCCCAGTTCCGAGTGAAAAGTAATCTTCTGTCGCCGCCTGTGCCGCTCTCGCAGACGGTGTCCGCATCGAGAGATGCTCTATTCCTCCCAACAGATCTGCATTGAACTCTCGATCATTCCCATAACGTTCGGCCTTGCTAGTTTCACCCAACGGCCCTTCGGAAGGAGCAGAACTTCCTGGTCCAGGTCGATAGGTCGAAGTGGACCACGCTGGAGAGTGAAGAGGTGAATTGGTAGCTGTTCTATGCCGTAGTGCTTCGAGTAAAGGTGCAACGCGAAGTACGAGAGAGGGCGAAGGCGAGATGGATAGGAAGGGAAGGAGGGAGAGTTCTGCTAGTACGGCTTGAGATTCACTGGGGTCGACAGTGGGAGCCCTCAGCTGGTTGGTCATCTAACGTGCCTCGAGACGAGAGAGCTGTAGAACGCCCTGCGTCCTTGACCGAAAGCGGGAAAGGTTGAACGTCTGATCTGACTACTTCTAGAGGGTGTGAGGGCGTTCTTGATATGTAGAAAGGATCCAGGTGGTCTGTCGAGCTTGCTGATAAGTTGACAAGTCGTGAATTACGGTAGAGTTTTGAAAGTAAGAGGAGATTCTCTCGCGATGCGATCTCGCTTGATCATGATCAGTTTATTTTCGCAAACATTTCTCAGGCCCTTTTCTCGTTTAGACCCACTGTCGACGAATTCGACGGACGTGGGGTATGAGCTCGAGGGTAATACTTGCTTGAGAAGAAGCAGTTCGAAAATTGCAAGTTTTCGCAAAATGAGAGTCGACGGAATCTCCACTTTCGACAGTCAACTCCTCAGGTCAAATTTGATGTCGGTGCTGCACTGTCGATCTGACCAGATATGTACTAATCAGGCTTCCTTACAAGCGACCCTACAGCTTTGATCCATCGTCCGCAATCTTTACCACCATTTTTCCAACGTTCTCACCCTTGAAAAGACCTTGCAGAGCGTTGACTGACTCGGTTAGACCATATCGCTTGGTCTCTCGAATCTGTAGGAAGAAGGCCCTCGTCAGTACAAGAGTCGAACCTCGAAGTCACGACGAGGAAAGGCTCACCTTGAATTTCCCCTCTGCGATCCATTTGCCCATTTGCTCGTTGGCCTCCTCGTATCGATCGGCGTAGTCGAAGACGATGAATCTGTAGTTTTATCGACTCGGTTAGCACTGAAATGCGTTGCATAGAAAATGAGAGAATTTGGTACGTACCCCTCAATCTTCGCTCGTTGACTGATGAGAGTCAAGTAGTTGCTCAAGCCTCGAGGGTTGGGCGTGTTGTAGGCGCTATCGGTATCGTCGAGCACGTCAGCGAGAGCAAACACGAGATCGAACGAGAAGTAATGCAGGGAAAGGTGCTCACGAGATAGCACCACAGAGCGCAATTCTAGCCCCCTGGTTCAAGCGAGTGAGCACAAGATCAAGAATCTCCCCGCCAACATTATCAAAGTATGCGTCGACGCCGTTCTTGAGGGTCTGTTTCAAAGTCTTCGCGAAATCTGCCGACTTGTAATCGACGACTTCGTGACATCCAATGTCGTTCTTGAGCCAATCACACTTGTCCTTTCCTCCTGCGATAGCGACGACCTTGCAACCAGCGATAAGAGCGATTTGACAAGCGATGGAACCGACAGCTCCTCTGTGATCAACAATCTCTGCGTGAGTACGACTCAGTCTGCAAGCTGGACACGAGCTCCGATGTTACGATACGACATCGGACTTGAGTCGACGATATCCAAGCTCGACACGAGCTTGTTCAATTTATCGAAAAGGGGGGATCTCGACTTACGCTGCACCACTGACAACTACCGTCTCCCCCTTCTGAATCTTCGCTACCTCTCTCAAGCCCCAGAAAGCAGTTTGCATAGGCATACCGAGAACTCCGAGGTAGTAAGAAGGTTGAAGATCTTTTGTGACTCTGCGAAATCGACAAAATCGTCAGTCCCGATCCGTGTGAGCTCGTCATAACTTCCGTCCCTTCTGTGCTCGATAGCTAGAGTATAGAGAGGTGAAACCGCAGCCTCGAACGAGCTTGTGAAGTGAGATAGAGCGAGAGACTTACGAAATCTTTTCGAGGTCCTTGACTTTGGCAATCGCATACTCGGTCCATCCGAGAGTTCCGTTCACCCATTGTCCAACTTGAAGTTTGCTTCCCTTGGGTGCGAGGACTACTCGACCTACTCCTCCTGCGCGCATCACGGCACCAATTTTGACGGGTGGAACGTACGAACGGGCGTCGCTGTTCATCAATCGACGGTTCAGCTACATTCAAGGACTCTATTCGGGTATTGAGCACTCACTTGAGCCATCCCCTTTGAGCAGGATCTACAGAAACCCACTCCACTTTGACGAGAACTTCATCTTGTTTCAAGTCTTCTTGTTTGGGCATAGTAACGTTCTTCTCGAGTTGGAAGGTACCCTTGCCATCGGTGAGGGAAGAGATGATTTCAGCCTTGGGACGCTCTCGGAGGGTGATTTGGGAGAAATCCGATGGAAGTTTGGAGGGGAGAGGTGACATCGTATAGCTGTACAGAGGAGGCGGATGATCAGCTCATTGTGTACATAACAGTCACAAGCGTTTCATGGATGGCGGGGTGAAGGAAGCCTGGTGAGTGACAAGAGGAAAGGGAAGAGAGGTCTGACCTTCAAAAAGTGGGGGTGTAAACGGTAAGGAGATGGAGAGAAGAGTCTTTGATATCGTTCTTGGGTGTATACGAGAGAGGTGGGAAGCAAGGAGAGAGAAACGGGCGAGAGACGGGGAAGCGAAGACCAACGGGTTTTCGAAACAGCGAAACAACCGGCTCGAAGGTTTTGGCTTCGGACATTCTCCGAAAGTTGACCCACTTTGCAACGAAACGATCGTGGTACATATTCACAGAGAGAATTTCCAGAGAGAGGGGAACTATGCAAGTACAGCTTACGCACAAAGAAAAGCGAGGGATGGGGACGAAGCGACAAACTCGACCTGCGAGATAAATTCCTGAGGACTACTACTTTCCATCTCCTTGCGGTTCAACCGCTCTACCGATACGAGTTTTGACACGAACGAGCGTCTCGATCTATACCGAAATACGAGGAGCCGTCAATCGGGAGTTGATAGAAAGTGTGGAGTTCGCAGAAAGGAAAGGAAAGGAATGAAAGCGAAAGAATGGGGACGTACGGCGTTCTTCGAATTCTCGACGAGATCAGGATCCCAAACGACAGTATTGGGAGGGAATACGACGACGATTGTTGATCCACCGAAAGCAAAATAGCCAATTTCGTCTCCTCGCTTGACGTCGTCTCCTTCGTGAAGAGTTTGATTGATCGATGCTACCATCATTGCCCCGACCCACCTATATGAACGATGATCGGCTCACGTCCTACTTCCACGCGAGCGGGGAACGAGAGAGACTCACACATTCATGACTTTTCCGAAAACAGGACTGACGATTTCTGAAACGAGTCGAACGTTCTCAGTGTAAACGGAGAGTGGAGATCGGATCGCGATTGCGTTGACTGTGAAGTAGGCGCCGGGGATGTACTCTTCTTTCCCCATGACACCATCGACCGGAGAATGATATCGATGGTAATCTTGAGGTGCGAGACGGAAGATCGCCAAACTACCTCCTTCGTAATCCTTCGCTTGCTTTCCGTAATGATCTCCAAGCATACGGCCAACGGTGAACTCTCGACCTTTGATCCAGATGTTTGTCGCGGCATCGATTGATTCGAAGAACATCGCACGACACTGTAAACACACAAGGAGATGAATCAGCTAGCTATCCCTGTTTGAGAAAGTACCGAGAGCGTACATCAGCTGGTGAGACGATAGTACGAGGATCATTCGGATCGTCGAGAGGTCGAACTTCGGGTTTGAGTTTGCGATAGAAAAACTCGTTGAACGTTTCTAAGAGGCGAAAGACAAGTCAGGAGACTGTAAGCTGACAAAGAGGACGTGCGAGGCTCACGGAAAGAAGGTAAAGGATCGAGGACTTCGTTGATGTCGAGATTGTGGAATTCGATGAAAGGAGCAATGTCTCGTCTTGAAGCGGGAGAATCATACTTGGCACCTTGTTTCTTTGTGAGAGAGTCGAGTAGTCGCCGAACTGAAGAATGTTATCGGCGAATCAGCGATAAGTGCGAGTCGAGAGGAAGGGGAGTGGAACTCACCTCGAGCGCTTTCAGTAGCACTAGTACCCATACCGCGATACATCAAGCGGATACCGAGGCGTACCTGTAGTTCGACATGCTTGGTTTCGTTAGTTGAGACCTTCAAGAGGAGACAATCGAAAGGGTAGAACGAACGTAGACAGCGATCTTCTCTTCGAGTAGAGCTCCGGTATGTCGATCTTGAACGATCTGTCGTCAATACAGGGTATCAGCATGATGTCTGGACGAGCGAGAGACGAGATCTTTACAATGTTGGCAGAATCCTGAGAAGTCGAGAAACGAAAAGTTCATCAGTTTCGGATTCATAAAGAGGGTACGAGAGATCAAACGAACAGCTCCAAGTCGGTAAGAACCCTTTGTGATCTTTGATACGACTTTCGAGAAGAACTTGCGTTGAGCTTGAGAAGCGGTGACGAAATCGCTGACTAGGAAACGATTCGCACTGCCG
>Ga0308170_10001597_pt1 | contig 21094 bp, 13 predicted proteins | sample PhyBR2_2_FD_202136 | JGI IMG/M metagenome (GOLD analysis project Ga0308170, IMG submission 202136) | Phyllosphere microbial communities from UC Gill Tract Community Farm, Albany, California, United States - DLSLSB.R2 | ecosystem: Host-associated > Plants > Phyllosphere > Unclassified | place...
GGCGTGAGGCGAGAGCGAAGCGAGGAAGGAGAAGGACGAAGGAGAAAGGGGGACCGGGCGCTCGCCCATCTCTCGCCCGGCGAGCTCTCCAACGACAGCGAGAAAGAGAACAACAAGCACAACACTGTGCATGCATCATCCTTACCGCAAGGGCCCGGCCTCCTCACTTGGACGAGCCCGCCCCAGGCTTGCCGATCCCGCCGCCCTTGGGCACGTGCGAGAACGCTCCCTCGGCGAACCACTTGGCGTTGGCCTCGTCGACCTTGCTGCGCATCTTGCTCGGGTCGACAAGCTCGAGACCTGCAGAGGCGATGGAGAGGGCGAGAGTGAGCGGGACGAGCGCATGAGCGGGAGGAGGAGGCAGAAGGAGGGACGCACCTTGCACGGGCGTGAACGCGAGCGAGGTCGCGAGGCCGGATGTTGCGGTGCCCGAGACGGGCTTGATCGACGCGATGCGGCCCTTGGCCGACTTGGACAGTTTTGCTGCGGCGAGAGGGTCTGTCAGTCATGCTCGAGCGGGAGGAGAGCGAGGGTCCGAGCGAGAGAGAGGGAGACGCACCCTTGCTCCTCGCCTCGGCAACGTTGGCCCGCACACGTCCACTCGACGAGCCGATCATGCCCATGCCCTGCACGTCGTCGTACGCGCCCACCTCCTCCTCGGCCTCGCCGAACTTGAGCCGGTTCTGCAGCTTGCGCAGCTCGGTCTGCGCGTACGCCTCCTTGGCCTTGCGCGCACTGCGTGCATTGTCGAGTGCGAGTAAGCCTGAGTCAGCTTGATCGAAGGAGCAAGAAGAGAGGCCGGCGGGAGAGAGTCGACGCACCGCTTGCCGCCTCGCCGGTTCTTCTTCTGCGCGTCGGGCCTCGGCAGCGCCTTGGTCACCTTGCTCGGCGCCGGCCGCGCGAGCCGCTCCATCTCGCCCTCGAGCTTGCCCTTCATCTCCTCGCCGAAGCTGCCCGTCGGCGCGCTCTTGGCCATGTCGACCCGCGCCGCGAGCGCCACCTTGGCGCCGACCTTGCGCTGCGCCTTCATGCGGTCCTCGTTGCGCGTCTGCTGCACGAGCGGGCACTGGTAGATGAAGCCCGTGTGGAGGCGGTCGACCGAGTGCGCGGCGGTCGAGAAGCCCGTGTTGGCGCGCTTGACGGCGCCGAGGAGCTGCGCGCAGAGGAGAGGGTCAGGACGTGCTCTACAGCGCGAGGTCACGGTGAAATAGGGACGCACATAGATGTTCGAATGCGGGATGCGGACGAGACCCTGCAGACCACCAGCGATGCCGAGGATCTTGGTCGCCGTCTGCGTGCCGACGATGGCCGAGATGTTGGGAGCGAGGAGCGTGATGCGCGACTCGACGTACTCGAGGATCTGCGGGCGCGGCGTGAGGGTTCAGCTCAGGCTCGTGCAAAGCAGAGGAGAGCAGGGAAGGAGAGACGCACCGTGCGCTTCGACTGGTCGAGGCTGAACATGAGGTCGACCGCGCCCTTGACGACGTTCCACTCGGTGTCGGACAGCTGCTGGCCCTTGGTCGTCGCCGCCGTCACCTTGACGGCCATGACCGAGCCCGAGGGGAGGATGCCGGCGATGTCGCCCTGCAGCTCGGGACCGTTTCCGAGCGCGAGGATGACGCGGCAGTAGGGGAGGGGGGACGAGACGAGCGAGTCGAGCTCGGGGAAGCGGGGGAGGTAGTGGTCGCGGATGAACTGCGCGCGAGAAACGAAGTCAGCACGGTGAGATGGGGCTGGGAGACTCGCGCAGGGAGAAGGAGCGCACCTTGTGGACGACGAGCATCTCGTTGTCAATCTCGACGCTGAGGTTGTTGGCCTGGACGATGAGGAGGTACTCGCTGCTCTCCTGGTCGCTGGCGAGGTTCGGGTCGGGGTTCTCGCGGTAGTGCTCGATCTTCTGCTCGAGGTGGAGTGGGATGAGGAGAGGAGGAGGAGGAAGAGGCGGTGTCAGCTCTGTCGCGCAGGCCGGGCGAGAGCGGTAGGGAGCATAGGGCGCACCTGAAGAACCTCGCGCATCGTCCTGCTCCCCTGCAGCCGCGCCACCTTGCCCACCTCTGCGACGCCGGCCAGGTCCATCGCGTTGACCGCCTCCGGGTCCACCTCGTCCGCCGGGCGCACGCCGCCTTCAGGGACGTGCACCTCGCCTGCAGCACCACCGAGCAGCGCCTCGTCGACGTCGCCCGGCTCGCCGTCGTCGTTGTCGTCGCCGTCGGCTTGTGGTGCGCTCGTCGAGGTGGTGGCCCCGCTGGGCCCGGCCATGGCGCTGTCGAGCTCGTCGTCGACGTCCGAGCCGCTACCGAGGTCGTCCAGGTCGTTCATGAGCTCATCGGCGAGGCTCGTCATGGTGTGATGAGGGAGCGAGTTGGATGAGGACGAGGACTCGAGGAGCCGGATGGCGAGAGAGCTTGCCACGACCAGCTCGCGCACTGCGCTCCGTACACAGTCTAGAGCGCAAGATGATAGAGTCACAGATGCAGTACAACAAGTCGGAAGCGAAACTACAGAGGCCGACGACACCTTCTCCTCCTCGAGCCGGTCAAGCGGCGGTCGGCACCTCGGGGCGAACAAAGTTGCGCCGGTTCAGCAGCGCACCTGCAAGGAGATCAACGATCAGGTCAGTGCGAGCTCGTGCACGGTACGAGGGAGAGAGAGGGGAGGAGGACGCACCCTTGAGCGACCGGATGTCGGCCTTGAAGTTGTGCGTCACCTCCTGCAGCGCCTTGCGCTCGCCCGTCGCCGTCGAGCTTCCCGGCGCGCCGTACGCGCCGTACGGCCGGTACGTGTGGAACGTCGACGCCGAGTACGTCTCGGACTCGAGGTACTCGTTGAGGGTGACGAGCGACCGCATGAGCATGCCCTGCGGCTGGACGAGGTTGGACGGGTTGGTGAGCCCGCCGGCGTGAGGAGAGGTGGTCGAAGGGGCGGAGGGGGCGACGGCGGCCTGGAGCTCGGCGTTGAGCGACGTGAGCGAGGTCGTGAGAGGCTCGAGGATGCGAGGAGGTGGGGGCAAGGTCGGCTCGGGTGCTGGCGCCGAGTCCTCCTCTGCGCCCGCCGCAGCCTCGCCCTTCTCGAGCAGCGCCGCCTTGTCCTCGTCCTGCGCGGGGCCCGGCTGTTGGCCCTCGCCCTGGGCCGGCTCGACCTGCTCCTCCCTCAACTTGCGCCTGAACTCGAGCGCGTCGGCGCCTCCGAGTCGCACGATGCCGGTCGAGGCGGTGGAAGTTTTGAGCGTGTCGAAGAGCTTGGTGTAGGCGGCATCGTGGATCGAGAAGAGGCGGGAGCGGGCCTTGAGGGCGACGACGAGGCGAGGGTAGATGACGGTCTGCAGGACAGGAGCTCGTCAGCTGCGCGCTCACAGGCACAGCCTGTGCGAGAGAGACAAGGGCGCGCCTTGTAGACCCAGGCGACCGCTGCACTGATAGAGCCGCCGACGAAGACGAGGGCGGCGAGGGTGCGGAGGAAGGTCGGGACCGACGAGTTTGGGGCGTACGCTGGGGGTGCGGGGAGGTAGAGCGGGCCTTGAGAGTAGTTTCGGGGCGGGACGGGCACCTGCGCGCGGGTCCAGGGTGAGCGGGGCAAGCTGCACAGTAGCCGGACGTGGGACGGACCGGCTGAGGAGTGGGGGCCAAGGGCGGCGCAGAGTCGCTCGACGAGGCTGGCGGGAGCACCGACGAGCGCACTGCGTTTTCGGTCGGCTCGGTCGGCGGTTGCGGCGCTTCAGGCATGCCGAGAGAGCGGGCGAGCGGAGTGAGGAGGACGAAGGAGGAGAGGACGCGACTCTCGCGAACGAAGCGCACGCTCAACTCGCGCCAACTCAGCGAGTACAGGTGCGTTGCAAAGGATAGAAGTACAGGCGACATCTACGTCAACGAGAACCTCGCTCAGGGAACGACCGCCACGCCCGCGCTCCTGCAGCTGCCCAGGACGCTCTTGGCGAGCGACTCGAGCGGGATGTGCCGCAAGTGCTCGTCGCGCTGCTTGATCTTGGCGATCTCGTACACGTGCTTCATGCTGAGCGTGCCCGCAGGAGCCACATTGGGCCGGCCCGTCTCGCCCGAGCCCGTCTCGATGCCGGCGGCCGTCTTGACGAGGTGCATCGTCGGCGGCGACTTGACGACAAAGGCGAAGGTGCGGTCGGGCTGGATCGTGATGAGGACGGGCGTCGGAGTCCCTGCGACGAGGTTGGCTGTTCGTGCTGCGGGCGCGAGAGGGAGGGTCAGCTCGGAGGGGAAGCTCGAGGCGAGGGAGGAGGACGACGAGCGCACCGTTAAACTCCTTGACAAAGTCGATGCTCTTGACACCCCTCGCACCGAGTGCAGGACCGACTGGCGGCGCCGCAGTGGCCTTACCGGCCGGGACGACGAGGCTGTGAGCGCGAACAGGGTCAGGCGAGGAGGGAGGAGGGGAGAGAGCAGTCAGCTCGCGCGCGCGCAAGAGGACAGGCGGCAGGACTCACCGGACGATCTGAGCTGCTGCCTGTGCTGGCTTGGACATGGTCGGGGCGGGTGACGAGACGAGGGGAAGCTGAGCCTGGCTCCCTCCTCTTGCTCCTCGTCCACCCGCTCTGTCGCCTTCCAACCAGACGAGCGCAGCCATGGGGCTGCACAGCACCTTCTGTACTCTTCAGCAGCCGCTGTGGCTCGTGCGCGCACCCCGACTCGCCCTCCTCGTCGACCTCTCGACCTCATCACTCTTCAGCTCCTCTCGCCTTCTGCGCGACCGATACTGCTCTGGTTGCCGCCAGGCGCGCCCCAGGCCCGTATACGGTCCATAGGGTGCCGGCGCGCCCGCTTCACGTCGACGCAGGCCGAGCTTACCGACCTCACTCGCCTGCGCACCTCCTCCACCCCCTCAGAGCCGGCCTCTCAGCTGGGCGAGGCCTCCCGAACCTTGCTCTTCCTGCGCAAGGGTGGGCCATAGGTCTACGCTTCTGACACGGGCTCGCCGCGGTCCGCGAGCGCGCACTGCTCTTTGCGCTCCGCCTGCTCGCTCCCGCTTCCGCGCTTCTGGCTGTAGTCACCGCTCGCAACATCGTGCGCGTTCGTGCGCGCTCACAGCAGTACGCTCGACTCTAGTTGCTGGACGAGAGGGCCCCGCCGGGCTTGGCTACGCCCTCCCGCCCGTTCGCAGCCCACGCCTCGCTCGCTCGTTTCCCTCTTCGCACATCCTCGTGCTGCTCGTCCGGGACTAGAGTCTGCGCCCGCGAATACGAGGAGCGTCGCACATGCCGAGTGCCTCGAGGCGGCCTAGCATGGCGCACGAGGCCAGGCAGACGCACAGCGAGAGCCGACGGGCGGCCGCACGAGAGGTCGATCGCAAAGCGAGAGTCTGAGCTTTTTTGCGAAGCCAGCGTGGACGAGCCCACGATGTCGACGATGAGATGAACCAGTGCGCACTGCACTTGCAGGCTGCTTGAGCGAGCGCGAGGACGAGACGCCCGCCATCTCGCCAAGTCGGCTCGGGGCCGAGGAGGACGACGAGCGGCTCTCGCCTTCGTCACAACCACCGCCCTCGTCGCCTGCACCTGCAGACAATCGCAGCAGCTTGCGGAGCAGTCCCGCGCCCCTACCGCACCAGCCTGCCGCTGCCCCGACCCAGCGTACTCGTCCCTCGCCCTCATCGCCTCGCCGACCTCGGCGCGCCGTCACCGACTTCCGACGCGGCCTCGAGCGACACGCTGTGCACCCGGAGCACCCTCGCCTGTCGCCTATCGCCTCGATCCGCACCCGTCGACCGCCGCCGACCGCCGCCCCCGCGCGAGCCATGGCCTTCAACGGCATGAGCAGCCTCCCGGCCGTCTCGCAGCGCTCGCTCGCCGTCACGGCCACCCAGTTCTCGTCGTTCGCCACTCCCGCCATCACCGTGCCGTTCCCCTCGGTGTACGGCGGCCAGAGCCAGATCCCCTTCGCCTTCTCCAACACGGCGAGCTGGGCCCCGACTCGGGTCCCGACCACCCTCGGCGGCGCGGCGGCGACGGCCGGCATCCACTCGATCAACTCGCAGGCGAGCGAGGCCGGCTACCGCACGCACGACTACGGCAACGGCGGCGGCGGCGGCGGCGGTTGGCCGACCTGGGCGACGGCCGTCATCGCCGCATGCGGCGGCGTCGCCCTCGTCCTCATCGTCGTCGGCCTGTGCTGCTGGCGCCACCGCCGCAAGCAGAAGGCGGCGAGGAAGCGCGCCGCGGCGTTCGCGGCGGGCGGCGGCGGGTACGGCGTCAGCGACGAGGGCAAGAAGCGGCGCAAGATGTCCAAGCACGGCGGCGGCGGCGGCGGCATGTACACCGAGAAGCAGCCCGTCGCCGCGCGCAACGACCCTCGCCGCGCACGATCAGCGGCGGCGGCGGCAGCAGCCCTCGGCGCAGGTGCGGGCGCCGGCGCGGCGGCAGGGGCGGGCGGCCGCTCCAAGTCGCGCGGCCGGCGGGCGGGCAACCCGTACGACTACCCTCCCGCCCTCACCCCTGTCGGCGGCAGCGCGCCCGACTCGCCGTCGCACTCGCAGATCCGCTCGCGCGACCTCGCCGCCCTCGGCATCGCTCGCCCCGTCTCGGCCTCGCCCTCGACCCGCCGCCAGCGCGAGTACGACCTCGCGACGCACCCGAACGCCTACCCGTCCGACAACCCGGCCTTCCCGCAGTTCGCCGTCCCGCGCGAGCGCCGCTCGCGCGAGTTCTCCGGCGGGTCGGACCGCGGCCTCCTGCCGCCCGCCGCCGGGTTCGCCTACCAGGAGGGCGACACGCGCCAAGCCGGGTACCAGACGCCGCCGCGCCGCTCGCCCAACACGCGCTGGGGCGAGTTCGACGACTCGCCCGGCCAGAACGGCTCGCCGGCGCGTCTCCTCGCGAGCGGCGGCGACGAGCGCGGGCTCGCGCAGGGCTACGGCTACCAGGACGACACGCCGAGGAGCAGCTTGACAATGTCGACGAGGGGCACCGGCGGCGGCGCGTACCGCTGGGACCAAGACCCGCACCTGAGCGAGCACATGCCCGACGCCGACGAGGTCAATGCGGCGCTCGGGCGGGCCATGATGGTCGACTCGGCGTCGTCGCAGGGGCACCACGACGGCGTCGGCATGGCGTACGGCGAGCCGGGCGACGACGGCGCGCACTGGGCGCACGACCCGCACGCGCTCTCGGCGCACCGGTACGGCGTCGGGCAGCGCGCGCCCGAGCTGCACCGCTCGACGACGCCGACGTACCCGCCTCCGACTACCTCGACGGCGGCGACGTCCCGAGCAACGTCTCGGCAGCGCGATGTCGACTCGGCGAGGACGTCGACGCACGGTGTGAGCCACGACGGCCGGCGCCACCTCCAGCGCTCGACGACGCCCGACGGCCCGCCGGCGGGCATGCTCGGCGCGCCTCTCGTTCTCGGTCACGAGCGCTCGAGCAGCGGCGCGTCGGCGGGAGCGTCGACGCGCGAGGGGAGGAACTACTCGCGAGCGTCGACGTACGCGACGGCCGAGGACGACGCCGGCGAGGAGGACGAGTACGGCGCGCCGAGGGGTGCGTACGCGAGGTAGAGGGCGAGGACGTCCCGGTGGCTTATCTCCTTGCTCGCCCTCCTCCTCGCTTCCTCCTCGAGCGGCAGCCCCTGCTCTTGACCTAGACACTCCTCTCTCGCCCTCTCTTTCCGTGACCTTATCTTGTCGTATCGCTTGCAACTCAGAGACACTGTCGTACGTGCTCCCTGCAGCCAGAGGAGAGTCTCGAGCACGCTGAGTGATGACGGAGAGCGCTCGTCGTCGCCGCGAGGAGAAGCGCCACCACCTCCCGGCCCGTCCTCCCTCACACTCGCACCTAGCAGCCATGGTGAGCTCTCGAGAGCCTGCGCAGTCTATCTGGGCACGCTCCTGACCCTCTGCACCTTGCCCGCAGTCTACCGCCTCTCGCCGCCGCCTCGGTTCGTCGCCCTTCCCCCGGCTCGCAGTGGCAGCGCACACCTCTGTCCCGAGGGGCTGCGCTGCCTGGTACAGCCGGGCGAGGAGACATCAAGCCCATGCTGACCCTGTCCCGGCGTCCCTCGCAGTGCGCGACTTCAAGAAGCTGTCGTCCGACCCGCCCGGCGGCATCTCTGGCGCTCCCTGCGCAGACAACATCATGGTGTGGAACGCCGTCATCTTTGGCCCAGGTGCGTCCCTCTCACGGTCCCGTCCCGCTGCCTGTCGAGCGCGAAGGAGAGAGCTGATTCTTGCGACCCCTCCCCTCCTCCACCTCGCCTCTCCCGCTCCCCTCGGCCATCCCTTCGCTCTTCCTGCGCTGCTCGCCCATGCTCCTCTCGACCCCCTCGACGACGAACGACGACGCAGCCGAGACGCCCTTCGAGGACGGCACCTTCCGCCTCGTCCTCACCTTCGACGAGTCGTACCCGAACAAGCCGCCCGTCGTCAAGTTCCTGTCCAAGATGTTCCATCCGAACGTCTACGCCAACGGCGAGCTGTGCCTCGACATCCTTCAGAACCGGTGGAGCCCGACCTACGACGTCGCCGCCATCCTCACGTCGATCCAGAGCTTGCTGCACGACCCGAACCCGAACAGGTGCGTCTCTCTCGTCCCTCGCTGCACGACCTTGCCTCTCTACAAGGCTTCGGGCTGACCTCTGCATCTGTCTTGCCTCCCTCGCCCTCTCGCCGGCCGTACCCGCCCTCCTGCCGCCCAACCTCGTCTCGCTGTCCTCCTCCTCCTCGGCGCACCTCTTCCGCGCAGTCCCGCCAACGCCGAGGCTGCTCAGCTCTACCGCGACAACAACAAGGAGTACGTCAAGCGTGTGCGGGCGACGGTCGAGCGCAGCTGGGTCGACGAGGACGTCGTCGAGTGATCTCGCTCGGACGGTCAGTCGGATCGGGTTCAAGGAGTTTCTCGTCTGTGTAGCTGCGTGTCTTTGCCTCGCTGTCCCTTTCGTTGTATCACTGCGCACGCTTCTCTCTCTCTCTTTCTTGGCTATCGACCGAGAGAGGCAAAGAGGCGCGAGAGCGGCAGTGTCTTTCCCTCGCGAGCTACGGCTCCTCGCCCTCGCTCGCTCCAGCGTCCCTCGTCCCGCTTACCGCTTGAGGTCCTTACCGAACTCCTCGCGCAGATCCTTGCCCTCGACGACGAGCTTGCGCGCGCGCTCGAGGAGCCGCTCGATGCCATCGAGACCTGCGAGGGCGAAAACGTCCTTGAGCGCGACGACGCCGAGAGGGAGAGGATGCAGGAGGACGCACCGCGCTCGAGCTGATCCATCTGCGGGCCGAACGAGAGGCGGACGAAGTGACTGCAGGGCGAGTCGAAGAGGTTGCGGCTGCGAGAGCACGGGGTCAGCCGCAGGGCGACGAGCGTACACGAAGGAGAGGGGCGCACCGGTGCGAGGGATCTGTAGAGAGGTACGAGAGGAGCGAGAGGAAGGGGAGGAGAGGAAGGAGATCAAGGCGAGGAAAGAGAGAGGAGAGGGAGGAGAGGAAGGTGAGGGAGGGAGGAGAGGGAGGAGAGGGACGAGAGGGGCGAGAGGGTCAGGGTCAACTCGAGCGAGGGAGCCCGGCTGCGACGAGCGAGAGAGAGGACGACGCACTGAGGTCAAAAAAGGTCCCTGGGACGACGATGACTTTCTCCTTGAGCGCCTCCTCGAAGAAGACCAAGCCGTTGTCGAGCGGCTCGGGCAGCTCGGACAGATCGAGCCAGACGTAGAATGTCGACGTCGGGGCGTTCTTGACGGCGAAGCCCATCTTGCGCAGGCGCTCGACGACGTAGTCGCGCTTGGCGCGGAAGTGACTCTGCAGCGCGACGCGGTCCTGCTTGACCCGGTCGCGGTCGAGGAGCGGAAGGGCGGCGACCTGGAGGACGTGCGACGCGCCGCCGTCGAGGAAGCCGCCGCTCTGACCGAGCGCCCGGATGAGCGACTTGGGGCCGACGACCCAGCAGACGCGCCAGCCGGGCAGGCGCCAGCACTTTGTGAGCCCGTTGATGAGGATGACCTGCACGAAGGGGTGCCGGGCGTCAGCTCTCGAGTACGAGGGCAAGCGCGAGACGGCGACGAGGTCGACCAGGCGAGGAAGGGAGGAGCAGGTGCAGGAGGACCGTGCGCACATTGTCCTCGTTGACGTCCTCGACGAACTCGGCCGCCGACACCTGCGCACCCTCGCCGAGGTCGTACACGTACTGCTCGTAGACTGCGACGACGTGAAGAGACGGTTGTCGAGGTGGAGAAGGAGGGAAAGAGGGTGAGAAGAGGAGGGCGACGTGAAGCGAGAGGGAGACGAAGACGAGGGCGTGGGCGAAGAGGGGGAGGATGAGCGAGTCAGTGCACTGTGTATGCTGCGCAGGATGAGGGGCAGAGAGGGAACGCTGAACGCACATTCGTCGAGCACCATCGTCGTGCCCTGCCTCGACAGCTCGACGATCCGCTTGAGCTCCTCGCCGTGGATTACTTGGCCAGTCGGGTTGTGCGGGTTGGAGGCGAAGAGTGCCGTGATGCCCTGCTCGCGGACGAGCTCCTCGAGGTGGTCGACGCTCAGGTGGTAGCCGTCCTCGGCGCGAAGCGTGGTCGGAAGGGGGACGAGGCGCTTGAAGGACGAGAGGAGCTGGTCGTAGCTGCGTGCAGAACCGCTTCAGGGTCAATTCAAGACGCAGGATGTCGTATCGAGGTTAGAAGAGGTAGACGCACCTGGTGTACTCCGGGATCCTGCGGCGAGGAGAAGGACGGAGTCAGCCGGCGGTTCGGCTCCGACAAGAGCCGCAAGCTCACCGAGAGAGGTCGGGACGCACGTGTACGAGACAAAGACGTCGCCGATAACACTTGCGACTCGAGTAAGGCCGGCTCGACCGCCAGGGACGATGCACACGTTCTCGTAGGTGTACTTGCTCTCCTTCTCGGCGCGGTACGTGTCGTTGTAGTAGGCGGCGACCTTCTCGCGCAGCTCTTTGACGCCCGTCGTCGGCGCGTACTCGTTGACGTCGTCGCCGATGGTGGCCGACAGGTCGGCGAGCGAGATCTTGTCGGGGCGAGGGGAAGAGCCGGGGATGTGGGTGACCTCGGGAGCGCCTTGACCCTGTTGCGAAGGCGTGCGTCAGGACGAGCGCCTCGAGCAGGAGTAGAAGAGGAGAGAAAGAAGGCGCACGAAGTTGGCCCACTGCATCGGTCGTCGACGGCGTCAGCGCAGAGCTCGCCGAACGAGGAGAACGAGGGGAAGGGGACGCACCTCGTCGCTCCCTGCGGTCCAGCCGTTGGCCATCGCTCGCTCGCTGACATAGATGACGCCGGTTGAGCCAGGCGGGACGATGCCGGGCACGTCGTGGCCCTCCTTGTCGTCGGAGTGGTGGCCGTGACCCGGGATGGAGCGGAAGAGCTGCGGAGCGGTAGGTCAGCTCCCTTCCCGGCTTGCGCGGACTCGAAGCGAGTAGGCGCACCTTGTGCGCGTCCGAGTCGTCCTCGTCTGCGAGCATGTCGGCGAAAGTGTCATCAGCGAACGAAAGGGTGGGGAGGTGGGGACGAGGAGAGGGAGCGAGGGAGAGGGACGCACGGCGCTTGTGGTCCTTGACGCCTTGCACGAGCCGCTGGACTGGTGTGCTGGTCATGCTGGCTGACCTGGTTTGTGCGGGAGAGAGCGAGAGAGCAGCGAGGCGGGCCGGATTGCTGCGTCTTTCCGGCTGCGCACGCGCACGATCAGACTCGCGCTCGCTCGATTTAGCTCGGCCAGTCTCGGCAGCTGCATTTGAGGTCGTCTAGATCACTCTGGTAAGCAAATGGTGCGCGGTGCCGGCTCGCGACCGTCCTGCTGCAACTGATGAGGGCTGCAGCTGGCTACGGCTCTCGATTCGTCCTGCTGGGGCTGGCTGTACTCTCACTGTGATGCTCAGCACCACAGACTCGGCGCATCACATCCAGAGCCGGTAGCGTAGCGAGAGAGTCGCACGAGTCGAGCTGGAAGCGGGCGAGCAGCTCTCGCCCCGACTCGCACCCTCGACCGCTCGAGACGGCCCCTGCAGCAGCTTGCAGGCCAGCCAAGAACCCGCACACGCGCGCTAGACCGTCGCCCGCCGCCCTTGCGCGCACCCACCCTCCCCACTTCGCCGCCGCCCTCGTCCGACCTCCCTCGACACACGCCAGCCCGCCCAGGGTGCGCCGCACTCGCCCAGCACGTCGAGCGAGCACATGAAGCAGGCGACGCTCAAGCTGCACTCGACCGGCCAGGTCTCGCTCAAGGGCCGTCCGCTCCGCGCCACCGCCTCGTCGCCGTCGCACGCCCGACCGCCCCGCCCGCCTCTCGCCGGCTCGAAGCAGTCCAAGGGCGACGGCACCATCTCGGATGGGCGCGACTCGTCGTCTGACGGCGAGGACGCCGACCCCGGGCTCGAGGCGGCCAGCGCTCGCGAGCAGCAGCACCTCGAGGAGCACGGCAGCTCGGGCGACGAGGGCCGCGAGGGCGGCAGCGGCAGCGAGAGCGAGATGGAGCAGCCTGGGCGGTCGGGCAGGCAGATGAAGAAGAGCCGGGCGCAGACGGCGGCGTCGAGCGAGGATGAGGACGAGGACGAGGTACCAGCCCGGCGGTCGCTCAGCGTGCGTCCACTCCTCATCTTCAAGGTCCTCGTGGAGCAGCCATCTAACTCATGTTTGCCCACAGAGAGCCCGCCGCAGCACCAAAGCCCCGTCGGCCCCCTCCCTCCGCCGCCGCTCCCTCACCCCCTCCGCCTCCGACTCGGACGACGACGCACTCCCGGTCAGCGGCAAGAAGCGCTCTCGACCTCGTTCGTCCTCCTCCGCGTCGGCTTCGGAGCGGGCCCCGCCTCGCAAGCGCTCGAGCAAGACCAAGAAGCGCGCTCGCGCCCCGTCGACCTCGGCCTCGTCAGCCGCGGCCTCGGACGCCGACGACCTGCCCATCCCCGAGTCGATCGCCGCCGACAACAAGCGCCGCGCCTCGAAGCGCGAGCACCAGCAGCAGGACGCGGCGCTGCGCTCGTCGGCCAAGAAGGACAAGGCGCAGGGCGCCAAGAAGCGCCGCCTCGCCGCGCTCACGCAGGGGCGCCGCGACCGCCGCAGCGACGACGAGGAGAGCGACGTCGACTTTGTCGTCGAGGACGACGTCGTCCAGTACGACTCGAGCCCGCACGACGAGGAGCCGGCGGCGCCGGTCAAGCGCAAGGCGGTCGACAAGAAGGGCAAGGGCAAGGCGCGCGCGAGGGACGAGGACGAGGAGAGCGACGAGGCGCCGGCTCGTCGCTCGTCGTCGCAGAAGAAGCGGAAGGCGCGGGCGAAGGACAAGTCGCGCGAGGAGGTCCAGCGCGAGCTCCTCGCGACCGACTCGGACGGCTCGGACGCCGGCGTCGGCGGCTCGTCGAGCCGCCGCAAGAAGGGCTCGTCGAGGCGCAAGAAGCACCGGCGACCATCGCTCGACGAGGACGACGACGAGCCGGACGACCTCGAGATCCTCGACGAGGAGACGGTGCGCGAGAGCAAGTTTCGCGCGCGGCAGGACAAGTCGAGTCGGTTCGCCCAGCTCAAGGCTGCCCGAGAGCGTGCGTCCCTTTTCTCTCCCACTCTCCTTCTCTCGCTCTGAGCTCAGCTGACGCAACACGCTCCTCGCCCGCAGAGCGCGCCGCCAAGAACAAGGCCATCGTCCTCGACTCGGACGACGAGCCGACCTCGACCGCCAAGGGCGCCTCCTCGCAGGTCCGGCACCCGCACTACCTCGGCGAGACGTCGTCGTCGAGCTCTAGCACCGGCTCGGGCTCGGACTCGGGTTCGGACGACGAGCCGGCGCACCCGAGGATGGCGACCGAGGACCTGAGCGAGGACCTCGACGGCTTCATCGTCGACAACAGCGACGGCGACGACCAGGTCGTGCACTCGTGGCGCGAGAGCGTGCGCGGCCAGTCGCAGGGCCTGCGCTACTACATCAAGAACCTCCTGTCGTACATGGTCTTCCTCACGATCGACCCGCAGTGCGACTGGCTCGCGTCGGACAAGGAGTGGAAGGACGCCCACCAGCGCGTGCACAGCCACCTGACGGGCCTCCTCAACTCGCTCATCAGCAGCTCGGCGTGGAAGGTGCGTCGTCGTCGCGCTCTCTCGAGATCGCTCTCTTCCTCTCGCTCGCCGAGGCTGACGCCTCCCTCGCTCCCGATGCGCTCGCAGCCCAAGTTCAAGCACGCCGTCGACACGCGCCCGGACATGTACCTCGACGCGCTCGAGTCAGAAGAGCGCGGCGTTGCGTGCGGTGCGTCCCTCTTCCCCGCTCCCGACCCTCCTCCTCGACTCCTCCGCTCGAGCTGACTTCTCGGCCGCGCCCCTCGCAGACGCCTGCACGATGGGCAAAGCCCGGCACTCGACCTTTCGCGCCACCGTCTCTGTGCGTCGACGTCTGCCTCTCTCGGCGTCGGGCGCGGCCTGAGCGCGCACTGACCTTCTCCTCGCCGCCGCGCAGGGCCCCAAGTACGACGCCAAGACGCTCCAGCCGATCGACGCCGAGGACGACTCTTCGGACGCAAGCAGCGAGAGCGACTCGGACGAGGAGGACGAGCGCGAGCGACGTCGTCGGCGCAGCAAGCGGTCGAAGGACAAGACGTACGAGTTTGCGCGTGCGTCCCTGTCACTCCCTCTGCGCCCATCTCCACAGCACGAGCCTAGGTGCTGACTCTCGACCTCTTGCGTGCTCGCAGTCGGCGCATCGTGCGCAGCTCGCGCCGAGGTGTACCACGAGCTGCGGCACTGGCAGTACCAGACCCGCCTGCGCCTCGTCGACAAGCTCGACGCCGTGCGCTACTCGCTCCCTCCCCTCCCCGCCGACGACGCCCACCCGCCCGCCGGCAGCATGTCGACCTCGACGCAGACGCAGAGCCGCGACGAGCGCAAGAAGCAGCGCGAGCGCGACAAGGCGCGCCGGGCGCGCGAGGCGGGGCGGCTCGTCGAGGAGCTCGAGCGCCGGCAGGTCATGGGCGACTTTGCGAGCAAGCTCGTCGACGAGATCGAGCGGGCGCAGAAGGCGTTCGCCAAGTAGGCGGGCGGGCGAGCGGGCGAGATGGGCGGCGAGGAGGAGGAGGGGGATGGTCGCCTGGCTTGCTCTCGATGTAGCTTCTTCTGCTCTCCCCTTTCCTCTCGCACAGTCCCCCTCTCTGTCGCTGTGCTAACGTCGCTCAAGCATCCCGTCTCGCTGCGCCGTTGAGAGCGTCCCGAGTTTGAGAAGGTCGACTGCGAGGTGAGCGTCCTCCTCAGCAACGCAGCTCCAAGACGACGAGGCCGACTCGAGAGCACAGCACTGCACGTCGAGCGAGAGCCGGGCTGATACTCGGCAAGCTGAAGCGCTTCTTGTTCCCGCTCTCGAGCTCTCGAGCCTCTCGAACAGACGGACGACGAGCGCGACGACGAAGAGAGAGAGAGTTGCGAAAGGTGAATTCCCAGGGTGTAGATGTGGCACGGAACAATGGTAAACGGATCTGCCTGCGTGTGGATGCTCTTGCTGCTGCGCGTGTCGTCCCTCCTCGTTGACCCCCTCCTCGACGCCTCGACCGCACTCGCGCTCGTCGCGGCAGCGCTTTTACTCGTTGAGCTTGGCGAGGATCTCCGAGTCGCGGAAGAGGTGGTACTCCTGCAGGGAGGGCGAGAGTCAGCGGTGCTCGAGACTGGCGGGAGCCGCTCACAGCGAGGGACGAGCGCCGCTCGACGTGCGCCGCCTCTCGCTCATGGCCTCGCTCGTGTTTCGAGGTGAAAGGGAACGCACCTCGTCGCCGACCTTGACGGGGACGCCGCCGAAGGCGGGCAGGACGACGCGGTCGCCCTCCTTGAGCGAGACCGGGTGGAGCGAGCCGTCCTTGCGGGGCGCGCCCGGGCCGACGGCGAGGACGGTGCCCTCGGGGGGCGGGCCCTGGGACGCGGCCGAGGGGAGGTACAGGCCCGAGGCGGTCTTCTGCTCGGAGGGGGAAGAGGTGGGTGGTCAGCCGGGGAAGGCCGCGGCGAGCGAGGAGGAGGGGGAGGAGAGGGACGCACCTCGACGACCTTTGCGCGCTGGATGAGGACGCGGTCGAGGAGCGGGGCGAGCGACTTGATGGACTTGATCGAGAGGGACTGGGACGAGGGACGAGGGAGCGGGGAGATGAGAGGCGAGAGGTGAGCTCGAGAGGGACGAGAGGGAGGAGAGCTGGGGTGAGAGGCGAGGGAGGTGGAGAGGAGCGAGATGCTCACCATGGCTGCGGTAGCTTGAAACGAGGCTAGGGAGGAGCGGAGAGAGCGAGATGGAAGCGAAGCCGCGCTGCGCCTTGCCGAGGATCGCAGCGGCGGAAAGTCGAGGAAGACCGGCTCGTCCTCCTCTCGCCTCTCTCCTCCCTCCTCCACCCGCACACCTGCTGTTCGAGATGCTCCGCTCCACTGCCGCCGCTCGCCGCGCCATCCCCGGCGCCCACACCCAGGTCTCGGCCCGCCGCTTCGCCCACAAGGTCCGTCCTCGTCCGCCTCCCCTCCTCCTCCCTCCTCTCCTCATCGGCTCGCCTCGCTCACCCTCGACTCACCGCAACAGGAGCTCCGCTTCGGCAACGAGGGCCGCCAGGCTCTGCTCTCGGGCGTCGACATCCTCGCAAAGGCCGTCTCGGTCACCCTCGGACCCAAGGGCCGCAACGTGATCATCGAGCAGCCGTTCGGCGGGCCCAAGGTCCGTCCTCTCTCCTCCTTCCTGCGCCTCGTCCACCGAGGACCGCACAGCTGACTCGTCAGAACTTGCACGCAGATCACCAAGGACGGTGTCACGGTCGCCAAGAGCATCACGCTCAAGGACAAGTTCGAGAACCTCGGCGCTCGGTGCGTCCCTCCTCTCTCCCTCGACGACCTAGCCCTTCCCTGCACGTGTACTGACTCGACGACGACGATGCGCGCAGCCTGATCCAGGACGTCGCGAGCAAGGCCAACGAGGAGGCCGGCGACGGTACCACGACCGCCACCGTCCTCGCGCGCGCCATCTACTCCGAGGGCGTCAAGAACGTCGCCGCCGGCTGCAACCCGATGGACCTCCGCCGTGGCTCGCAGGCCGCCGTCGAGGCCGTCCTCAAGTTCCTCGAGGCCAACAAGCGCGCCATCACGACGAGCGAGGAGATCGCCCAGGTCGCCACCATCTCGGCCAACGGCGACGAGCACGTCGGGTCCCTCATCGCCCAGGCCATGGAGAAGGTCGGCAAGGAGGGCGTCATCACGGTCAAGGAGGGCAAGACGATCGAGGACGAGATCGAGGTCACCGAGGGCATGCGCTTCGACCGCGGCTACATCTCGCCCTACTTCGTCACCGACGTCAAGTCGCAGCGCGTCGACTTCGAGAAGCCCTTGATCCTCCTCTCGGAGAAGAAGATCTCGCTCATCCAGGACATCCTCCCCGCCCTCGAGACGGCCGCCCAGGCGCGCCGCCCGCTCCTCATCGTCGCCGAGGACATTGACGGCGAGGCCCTCGCCGCGTGCATCCTCAACAAGCTCCGCGGCCAGCTCCAGGTCGCCGCCGTCAAGGCGCCCGGCTTTGGCGACAACCGCAAGTCGATCCTCGGCGACCTCGCCATCCTGACGGGCTCGACCGTCTTCACCGACGAGCTCGACATCAAGCTCGAGAAGCTGTCGGCCGACATGCTCGGCACCACCGGCTCGGTCACCATCACCAAGGAGGACACGATCCTTCTCAACGGCGCCGGCGAGAAGACGCTCATCCAGGAGCGCTGCGAGCAGATCCGCTCGGCCATGAGCGACTCGGCCACGTCCGACTACGACCGCACCAAGCTCCAGGAGCGCCTCGCCAAGCTCTCGGGCGGCGTCGCCGTCATCCGCGTCGGCGGCTCGTCCGAGGTCGAGGTCGGCGAGAAGAAGGACCGGTACGACGACGCGCTCAACGCGACGCGCGCCGCCGTCGAGGAGGGCATCGTGCCCGGCGGTGGCACGGCCCTCCTCAAGGCGTCGCAGATCCTCGGCGACGTCGCGCACGACAACCTCTTCGACCGCAAGCTCGGCATCAACATTATCCGCCAGGCCCTCACCAAGCCGGCGCGCACGATCGCCGAGAACGCCGGCGAGGAGGGCTCGGTCGTCGTCGGCCAGCTCCTCGAGAAGTACTCGGGCGACTTTGAGATGGGCTTCGACGCGTCCAAGGGCGAGTACGTCAACATGATCCAGGCCGGCATCCTCGACCCGCTCAAGATTGTCAAGAACTCGCTCGTCAACGCGTCGGGCGTCGCGTCGCTCCTCTTCACGACCGAGGCGTGCATCGTCGACGCGCCCGAGGACAAGGGTCCCGGCGGCGCTGGCGGCATGGGCGGCGGCATGCCCGGCGGCGGCATGGGCGGCATGGGCGGCATGTTCTAGGCATCCCCTCGTCCCTCTCCCTCTCCTCATTCCTACCTTGCACCGTCCGTATCGCACTTTCGCATCGCTCCCCTCCGCCTCTCCCCTTGACGCCCCCGCCCCCTCGTCCCCCCTGCTCGCGGCTGCGACGCACAGGGTCTGTACCACCAGTCGGCCTCACCTCACCCCCTCCCCTCCCCACTCGAGACAAATTGCTCGCAAAAGAGGTCTCGTTGTTCAGTCACATCTTCGCCGCGAGCGTGAGCGAGAGCGAGAGCGCGATGAGCGAGAGCGAGCGAAAGAGGTCCGTGCGTCTTGCTCTCGGACCGGTCGCTGAGGCCGTTCTCGTTCTCGCTCGGCGAGCTGGCTGGCTACGGCGCTCTCGCCGACTCGAACAACGCCATCGCTCGCTGTCTATCGAGCGGACTCGCCATCCAGGAAGAGCAGCGCTGCGAGCTCAGGCCTCAGGCGCGACCCTCTCCTCCTCGCCCTCCTTGTCGGCTCGCCGTCGTCCGGTGGACGTCTTCGGCTGGTCGTCGAAAGGGCCCTATTCTCGAATGCACGTCTCGAAAGGACGACCGAGCGCTTGTCGGGTCCAGGTAGCGCAGTGCTGCATGCTCACGCTCGACCTGCTTCTCCTCACCGGCTTTCTGAACTGAAAGCCGTGCGACGACCCTCTTTGGCGAGTCGTTGAGGGCACGTCTCGGAACGTCGAATGCGCACTCGTCGGCTCCAGGAAGCGCACTACTGCGAGCTCAGTACCGACCCTTCCCTCCTGACCCGCCTTCTCAGCTCGGCATCGTGCGGCGAAGCTCTCGAGCCCGTCGTTGAGAGAGACGCATCCTCTGAGGCTCGTCTCGATGCGACGATCGACCGCTCTCCAAGTCCAAGCCGTTCCAGGAGTGCCAACCGCGCAGCTCTCCTCGTCTGTGCAAGAAGGATGGGCACGAGCCAGGCGCAGCTTCTCTCGACTCGCTGTTTCGTGTACGACAGACGACGCTCGACATTGCGCTCTTCACTACGAGGAGAAAGAAGGGGAGGGAGTGTACGAGGAAAGAAGGCGTAGACCAGGGAAAGGCGAGCGAGATTGAAGGCCGAAAGGGCGAGCGACGGTGCGAGGGGATAAGTCAAGAGGGGGAGGATGATCGAGAAAGAGAAAGAGAGAGAGACGCGGCGAGCGAGGGAGCTGCGACGAGAGGGCGCACGTGAGGAGGAGGTGGGCGATATGGGGCGAGGAGGACGGGCCGAGGTGGGAGAGGGGGTATCGCTTTTCGGGGAGGGTATCGAGAGAGGGCGGGCGAGATCGACGCTGACGTCGAGGTGGAGATGCTCGGCAATGTTTGAGGCCGAGAAGAGCGCTTGGCGAGGCGGCGGCCGCACGCTCGCTCAGCCGAGGACTGTGCGCAGGAGGAGAAGGATCAGGGTCCGGCGCACGACAAGGAGGACGAGGAGCAGCGAGAGAGGACGTACGGTACATCGACGCCCAGCAGAAGAAGCCGAAGAAGACGGGCAGGCTCAGGTTGTCGTCGAAGCCGAAGAAGTCGATGGCCTGCGAGAGGAGGAGGAAGAGAGGGTCAGTGCACGGCAGCAGAACGCGATCGCGCCGAACAGGGCATGCCGCCCCGGCGCGAACGACTGCGACAGCGACTGACCTCGGCGAGACCTGCAGTGAGCCCGTTGACGATGACGAGCGTGTTGAGGTCGAGCGAGCTGTCGAGCGAGAGGGACCGTGCGTCAGGTTTCGGCAGTCCTTCGAGCTCAGAACACAGGAAAGGAAGAGCACGACGCACCTCTGCGGGTTCGGGAGCCTGTGGATGCCCCACGCCGCGAGCGGGTCGCCGTTGACCTTGCCCCTCCACGCGCTGCCCATCCTTGCCGGGAGCCAGCTCACGTCGCCCTCGTCGCCGAGCGCGGCGTACCGGCTCCAGAAGACGTGGCTCGCGCACATGCCGACGACGACGGCGGCGAGGGTGCCGGCGAGCGACTTCTTGGCGCCGAAGAGGGTGCCGGCGAACGGGAGGCGGGGCGTGTAGCGGCCGAAGAGGCGGCCGAAGACGGACGCCGACGTGTCGCACAGCGAGAGCATGATGATGGACAGGACGGCGATGTCTGCGGGCGCGAGGGGCGGCTCGTCAGCGACAGGAGCGAGGGCGAGAGGGAGGAGAGAGGGGAGGGACGGACCTCGCGGGTAGAGCGACAGGCACCACAGGACGCCGACGAGGTAGTAGATCGTGCCGTTGACCGCATCTGCGAGCGTGAGCGTGAGGGTTAGATTGTGTGCACGAATCGCAGGAGGGGAGAGAGAGCAGGGACGCACGCCGCTCCGACTCCCGCTGCGGGCGAGGAGGAGAAAGAGGGTGAGCGGGATGGTCCTGCGAGCGAGGAGAGGAGAGGAGAGAGGGACGGACCATGAAGTAGCCGAGGGCGTTCTCGTACGTGTGCTCGAACCAGGTTGAGCGGAAGCGGAGCAAGTCGGCGGTGCCGACGACGAGGGTGGCCGAGCCGAGGACGTTGAGCAAGGTCGGGACGTGCTGGTGCGAGGTCCAGAGGTACAGGACGACGAGGGCGATGGACGAGTGGAGGAGCTTGCGCGGGATCTGCGGGCGGGCGGGCGGGCGAGCGAGAGGGGGAGTGAGCCGAGGCGGGACTTGCGCATGATGAGATGAGGACGAGGGAGGGGAGGGGAGGGGCGAGGGAGCGAACGGCGAGCACACCTCGAGGCTGCGTGCGAGGGTCGATGGTCAGCTCGCAGCACTGCGTAGAGGGCACAGACGCGCACAGAGACTGACCCAGAGCGCCACCTGCCACGGTCGACGCGGCTGCTC
>Ga0308170_10001599_pt1 | contig 21084 bp, 16 predicted proteins | sample PhyBR2_2_FD_202136 | JGI IMG/M metagenome (GOLD analysis project Ga0308170, IMG submission 202136) | Phyllosphere microbial communities from UC Gill Tract Community Farm, Albany, California, United States - DLSLSB.R2 | ecosystem: Host-associated > Plants > Phyllosphere > Unclassified | place...
TCGTAGGGCTCTGCCTTGATGGCTTCCACCAGCGACAGCAGCGCGAAGATGTTGTTGCTCGGCAGCAGCAGCGCCATCTTCAGCAGCTGGGCGGTCGATTCGTCGGCGATCGGTGTGCCGTCCGCCAGGTAGTCCTGGGCGGCCCGAAGATCGAACGCCGCCAGCGGGTCCGCGGTGTTGGGTCCGCCCAGCACCAGCCTGTGCACGAGTTCGGGCTGGGTTGCGGCAAACTCCCAGGCGAGCCGGGAACCCAAGGAATATCCCACCACGTCCAGCCCGCTGGAAGGATCGCCGTCGTGCAGCGGGCGCGCGCCGGCGTCGAACGCTGCCTGGAGCATATCCGCCCTGATCCTGCTGGGGGAGTAGGAGTCCCGGTCTTCCGGGGCGCCGCTGCGGCCATGGCCGGGCAGGTCCACGGTGATGACCCGCCGCCCGGCTTCGAGCAGGGCGGCCACCCAACCGGTGTCCTCCCAGTTGAGCTTGGACGAGGAGGAGAACCCGTGCAGCAGGAGTACCGGCCGGAGCCCGGCGTCCTGGGCGGGCTCGTGCACCGCCACGTAGAGTTGCGGGTCGGTGCCCTCGACGGTGTGCGCCTGCTGCTGTCCGGTGTGCCTGCCGCTCATGGTGTCAGATCCTCATCAGGTACGGCGCCCAGGCGGACCCGGCGCGTCGGTGCGTCTTCCTTGGAAAGGTAGCTTCACTCTACCTGTTGGCAGGCCGGTTCCGGCTGGTGAGCCGGGCGGCGGCGGCGCACGCCAGGGCGATGCCGGCGATCAGGCCCAAGGTGCTCAGGAGCTGCACGCGGCTGGCCTCCGCGCTGAAGCCGACGGCGAAGATCAGGCCCAGCAGGATCAGGCCCAGGATGGTCAAGCCGGGGAACCCCTTCATCCGCAGCGGCAACGGAACCCCGTCCCGGTCGGCGCGGCGCCGGAGGATCAGCTGGGACACCAGCGCGCTGCCCCACACCACCAGGCACGTTGAGCCCACCAGCTGGAACAGTGCGGGCAGGACCCGGTCCGGGAACAGCAGCTCCAGGACGGTGGCGATGAAACCGAAGGCCACCGAGACCGCAACGGCAAGCATGGGGACGCCGGCACCGTTGAGGCGGGCAAGGACGCGCGGCGCCTCGCCACGCTGGGCCAGCGAGTACGCCATGCGGGAGGCGCCATAGAGGTTCGCGTTCAGCGCCGAGAGGAGGGCGACGACGGCCACCAGGGTAATGGCAGTGGAGGCGCCGGGGATCCGGGCGGCGTCGAGGACTCCGGCGAAGGGCGAGGCGAGGCCCGCGGAAGTGGCCGGAAGGACCGCAGCGATGACAAACACCGAGCCGATGTAGAACACCAGGATCCGCCACACCACGGTCCGGATGGCTTTGCCGACGCTGCGCTCGGGATCCTCGGTCTCGGCCGCGGCGACCGAGACGATTTCGGTGCCCCCGAACGCGAAGATCACCACGAAGAGGGCCGCGGCCACCCCGCCCAGGCCATGCGGCGCAAAATTGGCGGTGAGGTTTGACGCTCCGGGGGAGTCGACGCCGGGCAGCAGGCCCAGGAGCAAGGCGGCGCCGACTGCCAGGAACAGGACAATGACGGCCACCTTGAGGATGGCGAACCAGAACTCGAACTCGCCGAAGTTCCGGACGCCGGCCAGGTTGATTCCGGTGAATACCACCATGAACAGCAGTGCCAGGGCCCAGACCGGTACCACCGGCCAGACGGAGAACAGGAGGCCGGCCGCGCCCAGGGCCTCGGCGGCGATCACCACCACCAGTTGCAGCCACCACAGCCATCCGATGGTGGCTCCCGCGGTCCGGCCCAGGGCGCGCGCGGCGTAGACCGAAAACGCCCCGCTGTTCGGGTTCGCGGCTGCCATCTCACCCAGGGCCCACATCACCAGGATGATGAGCGTCCCGGCCACCAGGTACGAGAGGAGGACTGCAGGGCCCGCAGCCTGCACCCCGGCGCCCGAACCCAGGAACAAGCCGGCACCGATGGCGCTGCCGAGCCCCATCATGGTGAGCTGGCGCGGCTTCATGGTGTGGCCCGCTGAAGCCTTGCGCGGTTCTGTGGTGGATGTGGTCGGGGCGGACTTCATCGTCATGGGGCGGTAAACCTTCTTGGGGTTGGTTCGTGGTCCGGTCCGGGAGGCCGGAGGTCCTTGTGGGACCACTTGAATTTACCGCCTTCCTTCAGCCGGCAAAAACACGCGAACGGTCCCGGCGTCCACACACGGCTTCCCGCTGCTGCCGCGGCGCTTCGCTGCTGCCGCGGAAACATTTCCTTTTCCGTCCGCCTGGCCGTAAAATTAGTTTTGGTCAAAGTGACTATAACTAAGGCGGGCGTCCCGATGGCGGGGTGTGAAAGGCGGTGTGACGGTGTACTACAGCTCAGCCAACGTGTCCGAGCGGCAGGCCGCGCCGCCGTCGCTGGCCATCTCCACGGTCATCTTCGCCCTGCGTCCCAGCGCCACCTCGGGCCGGCCCACCCTGTGGCTGCCGCTGGTCCGCCGCATCCGGGAACCGTTCAAAGACCTCTGGGCGTTGCCGGGCGGCCCCCTGAGCCACGACGAGTCGCTGCAGGACGCCGCGTCCAGGAACCTGCGGGAAACCACCGGCCTTAGCCCCAGCTACCTTGAGCAGCTGTATGCGTTTGGCGGCCTGCACCGCTCACCTACCCAGCGGGTGGTCTCGATCGTCTACTGGGCCCTGGTCCAGCCCACTGAGGCGGCGCTCGCGGACGAATCGGAGAACGTCCGGTGGTTCCGGGCCGACCGCCTGGGAGACCTGGCGTTCGACCACAACGCGATCGTTGACTACGCCCTCTGGCGCCTGCGCAACAAGCTCGCCTACGGCTCCATTGCCTACCACCTGCTGGGGGAGTACTTCACCCTGGCCCAGGTCCGCGAAGTCTACGAAGCCGTCCTGGACCGCCAGCTGGATCCGGCCAACTTCCGCCGCCAACTCAAATCCACCCCGGAAATCGAAGACACCGGGGAATACCTCCAGGGCGGCAAGCACCGTCCGCCACGCCTCTACCGCTACACCGGCCGGCCAGGCCTTGACCCAGACAACAGGAGCACACCATGAGCAGCGTCAACACGGCAATCCAGCTGATCACGCGCGAACAAGCCGAAAAGGGCGCGGCCGCGGAACGCAGCACCTGCAGCCCGGCCCTGGCCAACGGCCCCTGGGACTACGACCTGGCCGAGGCGCTGGCAGGCGTTCCCGCCTACGGCCCGGGAGCCTCCAGCGCAGACCCCGCACCAGCCACCACACCCCGCCAGGGCCAGCTGCCGGAGGAATACAAGCTTGCCGGCGACGCAGAACTCGGTGAACGGATCAGGGCGGCCAAAGCCGCACTGGGTGAACGTGCCGTCATTCTGGGCCACTTCTACCAGCGCGACGAGGTGGTCCAGTACGCGGACTTCGTGGGAGACTCCTTCCAGCTGGCGAACGCAGCACTGACCCGGCCCGAAGCCGAAGCCATCATCTTCTGCGGGGTCCACTTCATGGCCGAGACGGCGGACATCCTCTCCACCCCGGAACAAGCCGTCATCCTGCCCAACCTCGCGGCCGGCTGCTCCATGGCGGACATGGCGGACGAGGACTCCGTCGAGGAATGCTGGGACCAGCTCGCGGAAATTTTCGGCACCGAGCCCGACGCCGACGGCAAAGTCCCCGTCATCCCCGTCACCTACATGAACTCCTCCGCAGCCCTGAAGGCGTTCTGCGGCAAGCACGGCGGAATTGTCTGCACCTCCTCCAACGCCAGGACCGTCCTGGAGTGGGCGTTCCAGCGGGGCCAGCGGGTCCTGTTCTTCCCCGACCAGCACCTGGGCCGCAACACTGCCAAGGCGCTCGGCGTCCCCCTGGAGCAGATGCCCATGTGGAACCCGCGCAAGGACCTGGGCGGCAACGACGAACAGGCGCTGCTCGATTCCCGGGTGATCCTCTGGCACGGATTCTGTTCGGTCCACAAGCGCTTCAATGTGGCGCAGATCGAGAAGGCCCGCGCCGACTACCCCGGCGTCCAGGTGATCGTGCACCCCGAGTGCCCCATGGAGGTCGTGGACGCCGCGGATTCCGCCGGTTCCACCGACTTCATCAAAAAAGCCATCGCGGCCGCCACCGAGCCCACCACCTTCGCCATCGGCACCGAAATCAACATGGTGAACAGGCTCGCCGCCGAGTACCCGCAGCACACCATCTTCTGCCTGGACCCGGTCATCTGCCCGTGCTCCACGATGTACCGCATCCACCCCGGATACCTGGCCTGGGTCCTGGAAGAACTGGTGGCCGGCCGGATCGTCAACCGCATCACCGTGGACGAGGACGTGCAGGCCAACGCCAGGACGGCCCTCGAGCGCATGCTCGCTGCGAGGCCCTAATGACCGGCCAGCCCGGCACGCCCGTCCGGCGCCTCGCCGTCGTCGGCAGCGGCATCGCCGGCCTCTACGCTGCGCTGCTCGCCGCCGACGCCGGCGCGGACGTGGTGCTGCTGACCAAAGGCGCCCTGGAGGACAGCAACACCTGGTATGCGCAGGGCGGGATCTCGGCGGTGCTCGACGCACCGTCACCGGGAGACACCGTTGCCGCGCACATCGCCGACACCCTCCGGGCCGGCGCAGGGCACTGCAACGAGGACGCCGTCCGCCTGATGTGCTCCCAGGGCCGCCGGGATATCGCCGGGCTCCAGCGCTACGGGGTCCGCTTCGACGCCGGGGAGGCGGACGCAACGCACGACGACGTCCCGGCGCTTGGGCTCGAAGCGGCGCACAGTGCCCCGCGCATCCTGCACGCAGGCGGGGACGCTACAGGTGCGCGGGTGGCCGCAGCGCTCATCCAGGCCGTCCTGGCCCGGCGCGACCAGGGCAAGCTCAGCATCTTTTCCCAGGCACAGGCAACCGCCCTGGTCACCACGAACGGCAGCGTCAACGGAGTCGAATTCCTCCAGGCCGGCCGGCAGTCCGTCCTGGCCGCCGATGCCGTCCTGCTGGCCAGCGGCGGAGCAGGCCAACTGTTCGCCCAAACCACCAACCCCAGCGTCGCCACCGCGGACGGGCTGGCGCTCGCCGTCCGCGCCGGGGCGGCAGCGAAAGACCTCGAATTCTTCCAGTTCCACCCCACCTGCCTGGTCAGCTCCGCCACGGCCCACCCCGGCCGGCTGGACGGTCCACTGCTGATCTCCGAGGCGGTCCGCGGCGAAGGGGCCACCCTGCTGGACGCCGGCGGAAGGCGCTTCATGCAGGCCTACCACCCCGACGCCGAACTCGCGCCCCGCGACGTCGTCTCACGCAGCATCGCCCTGCACCTGGCCAAACTCGGCGATCCCAACGGCCACGTCTACCTCGACGCCCGCGGCATCGAGCAGGCCAAAGGCGTCGGCTTCCTCCGCCGGCGGTTCCCCACCCTCACCCGGAAAACCCTCGAAGCCGGCATCGACTGGACCCGGGAACTGGTTCCCGTCGCCCCTGCCGCCCACTACTGGATGGGCGGGGTGGAAACCGACCTTTCAGCCCGCACCACCGTCCCCGGCCTCTACGCCGCCGGCGAGGTCGCGTGCACCGGGGTCCAAGGGGCAAACCGACTGGCCAGCAACTCCCTCCTCGAGGGACTCGTCTTCGGCCGCCGCGCTGTTGAAAGCTTCCTCTCCGGTGACAGGGGCTGGGGCGCGTCCCGCGTCGGTGATGCTCCGCGTGCTGCCTCGGCTGCGGGCGGCCTCCGCTTGACGCACGCTTCCGCACCCCTGCCGCGAAACGCGAGTGCGCACGTCACCGTCCCTGCTGCTTTAGAAGGCGCGGCGGATCGCTCAGGTGCGCTGGCAGGGAGCGGGCCGTCCAGCTCCGGTGGGGGAGAAGGGGCCGGTGAGCCGTTTTCCCGGGAGGCTCTTCGCCGCCTCATGACCTCGCACGCCGGGGTGCTGCGGTCCGGGGAATTGTTGGCTGAGGCTGCCCGGACGCTCGACCGGTGGGCCGGCGTCGTCCATCCCGCTGACGCATCCCCGGAGGGTCCCGTGGCGCACGAGGACCGGAACCTTCTGCTGGCCGCCCGGCTGCTGGTGGCCGCCGCACTGAACCGCACCGCATCGCTGGGCGCCCACTACCGCAGCGACGAAGCTGCCGAACCTGAAACCACCTGCCCTCCGCGCCCGAAAGCGAGCCTGCTCCATGACTGAACCCGCCGTAATCGACCACGCCGCAGCCGTGCGCCCACCCCTGGGCCTGACTCTTCCGGCGGCCCCCGTGCGGGACCTCCTGGAGCGGGCCTTCGCCGAGGACGCACCCTCCGGGGACATTACCTCCCAACTCCTGATCCCCGCCGGAGCGCGCGCCACCGCCGTCCTCAATGCCAGGGTTCCCGGCATCCTCAGCGGGGCCACCGTATTCCGTGAAGCCATGGAACTCGTGGACCCCGCCACCCGGGTGGAACTGCTCGTCGCGGACGGCCAGGCGTTCGACGCCGGCACGCACCTGGCCCGGGTCAGCGGAACCGCGCGCTCGGTCCTGCTGGCCGAACGCGTGGCGCTCAACCTGGTCCAGCGGATGTCCGCGATCGCCACCAAGACCGCCGAATTCGTGCGGCTCACGGAAGGCACCCGCGCCCGCATCACCGACACCCGCAAAACCACCCCCGGCCTTCGGGTCCTGGAACGCTTCGCCGTCAGGTGCGGCGGCGGTTCCAACCACCGGTACAGCCTCTCGGACGCAGTCCTGGCCAAGGACAACCACCTGGCCGTGATGACCGGCGGAGACCCGGCCAAACTCACCGGGCTCCTGCTCGCGGCCAAGGCCCAGCTGGGACACACCACCCACTTCGAAGTGGAAGTGGACAGGATGGACCAGATCGAGCCCGTCCTCGCGGCAGGGGTGGACACCATCATGCTGGACAACTTCACCGTGCCCGAACTGCGGGCCGGAGTGGCCCTGGTTGCCGGACGCGCCCTGGTGGAAGCCAGCGGCAACGTCAACCTGGACACCGTCGCGGCGATCGCTGGCACCGGGGTGGACGTCATCTCGGTGGGGGCACTCACGCACACCGTCGCCGCCCTGGACCTGGGCCTGGACGTCGAACTGACTGCCGGGTGACCCGTGATCTTCCTTGACGCCGTCGCAACCACGCCCGTCCGCCGCGAGGTGCTGGACGCCATGTGGCCCTACCTCACGGGCGGTTTCGGGAACCCCTCCAGCCACCACACGCTCGGTGAGGAAGCAGCGGCGGCATTGGCGGGGGCGCGATCCGTTGTGGCCACCGTCCTGGACTGCCGGCCGGGGGAAGTAGTGTTCACCTCCGGCGGGACGGAAGCGGACAACCTTGCCGTCAAAGGCATTGCCCTGGCCCGGCAGGCTGCCAACCCACTGCTGAACCGGGTGGTGATCAGCGCCGTCGAGCACCCTGCCGTGGAGGAATCCGCCCGGTACCTCGAACGGTTCCACGGGTTCGCGGTGGACGTGGTGCCCGTCGACCCGTCCGGCCTGGTCAGCCCGGATGCCCTCGCCGCGGTGCTCGGGCCGGAAACCGCGCTGGTTAGCATCATGTACGCCAACAACGAGATCGGCACCGTGCAGCCCATCGCCGCCCTGGCGGTCCTGGCCCGCAGCCAGGGTATTCCGTTCCACACCGATGCAGTCCAGGCGGCCGGCTGGCTGCCGCTGGACGCCAGAGAGCTGGGCGTGGACGCGATGAGCATCTCCGGGCACAAGCTGGGGGCGCCCAAGGGATGCGGGGTGCTCTATGTCCGCAGCCGCACCAAGCTCGAACCGGTGATCCACGGTGGGGGCCAGGAGCGGGGCCGCCGCTCAGGCACCGAAAACGTGGCTGGGGCGGTGGGACTGGCCACCGCCCTGACGCTGGCCCGTGCGGGGCAGGAGGAGCAACGGGACAGGGTGGCTGCCCTGCGCGACCGGTTCATCGCCGCGGTCCTGGCCGGCGTGCCGGACGCCGTCCTTACCGGCCATCCCACCGAACGGCTGCCGTCGGTGGCGTCGTTCTGCTTCCCGGGGACCGGCGGCGAATCCGTCCTCCTGGAGCTGGAACGCCGCGGAGTGGTCTGCTCCAGCGGCTCGGCCTGCGCTGCCGGCTCTGATGCTCCTTCGCCGGTACTGACGGCCCTCGGAGTCCCCGCTGAGTTGGCCCAGACGGCGGTCCGCTTCAGCTTCGACGCGGCGGTGACGCAGGAGGACCTCGACGCTGCCGCGGCTGCCGTCCAGGCGGCCGTCGCCGGTGTCCGTAACCTCGGTGCAGGCTACAGCCGCTGACCGGGCGCCGACTGCCTAGCGGTGCCTTGCGCGGCGGAAGATCCAGTGCCGCAGCATGCTGAATCGAACGGCGGTGGCCAGGAAGCCGGACAGGGTGGTTGCCACCAGTTCATCCCCTACGGTGGCGTCCGGGTTGAACCAGTGCAGCACGCCCAGGCTGCTGCCCGTGATCACCAGCGCCACGACGATCACCACCAGGCCGTTGAGGTGGTCGCGGGTCCGCCGCTGGCCGCCGGCAATCTTGAACGTCAGCCGCCGGTTCAAGGCCGTGTTCAACAGTGAGGTGAGGACCAGCGCCACCGCATTGGCTAACTGCGCGCCCAGCCACGGACGCAGCAGCGCATACAGCCCAAGTGAGGCCGCGGTGCAGATGACGCCGACGCCGGTGAAGCGGAGCAGTTGCCGGAAGACCGGGAAGCGCAGGACTCCGCGGTAGTGCCTGGTGGCGGGAAAACGGCGGGTCGGCGTTTCCTGGATGGCCGGGGCGGACGTCCCGTCCTTCACGCGGTTCCACCGGGGGCGCCGTTAGCGCCGCAGGCCGGGGGCAGCGGGCGGTTCAGCGGCGGCACGGCGTGCCGGCTGCGTGCGGGGGAGCCTGCCATGGTCAGTACAGTTCACCCACGGGAATTTCCACTGCCAGCCGGTTTGACGGGCCGGGCAGCGGACAAGCCCAGGCCTCGTTGTAGGCACAGGAAGGGTTGTAGGCGAAGTTGAAGTCCACCACGAAAGTGGCGTCCGGGCCGGTGCCCTGGACGCCATGGAAAGCGCCCTTGATGGTGTCCAGGAGGTAGCGGCCGGCCCCGTAGGTACCGCCCGGCTGGCCGGCGGTAGCATCCCGGAACGGGACGAAAATGCCGCCACCGTACCCGTTGATCTTCCAAACCCCCAGCTGGCCCATCTCCGGCAGGTCGAACGTGCCCAGCCGGACGAAGTGGACCACGCCGTCGGTCCCGGTCTCCACGCTCATCTGCCGGCCGGCACCCTCCTTGGTCAGCGGGACGTGGAACCGGTAGATCGGATCGTAGTCGGCGGTCTTCAGCCCGGAGAAGCGTGCCTTGTCCGCTGCCGTGAGGGCGGACGCCGGGTGGGTGGCGAACATGAGGTCGCGTTGATGGCGCCAGTAGGAGTGCGCCTCGGCCGGGTCGTCCGCGGAGATCTTGCGGACGTTGGCGTAGAGGGCAAAGGTCCTCAGCCGCCAGTCGGCGATGTCAAGGGCGGACATTTCCGCAGGATTCTCTTCGGCTGCGCCGTGCTGCTCTTCCGCCATAGCCTCCAGCCTAGTCCCCGGCCAGGGCAGGAAGCGTCCGACGGCGACACGCCGGCCGGGTGCCCGGGTGGAGGACGCGGGATGGCGGCCCGGAAACACGGCCCGGGCCACCCGCGGAAGGCGCCCCGGCACAGTTAGGCTGGCTGCCATGACAGGCAAGGCAACATTGACCGTTCTTTCCCGAATGTCCCTGGTCGGCGCGGCGCTCCTGCTCGCGGGGTGCTCGGGACCGCAGGCCGGCAGCGGACCGGGCTGGACGGCACAGCCGGACGCCTCCGGAACCACCGGACCGAGTGCGGTCACGTCCTCGCCGGGAGCGGCCGGGAGCGCCGCCGCCACGGCGTCAGCCACTTCCACCGAACCCCAGGCCGCCGCCACGGCGTCATCGTGGAAGACCTTCTCGGACCCGGCCAAGACCGTCACCTTCGACCTTCCACAGGACTGGATAGCCCAGTCGGTGGCGCCGGAGGCAGGCGTCCTGCCCGGCGGATTGAAAATCGAGGTCAAGAAGCCGGATGGGACGTTCGTCGCTGCGTTGCGGACGGGACTGCCTGCGTCCTCCGCCGACTGCCCGGACAACGCCAGGCACCCCTACACGGTGATCAGCAGCGTGCCCTTCGACCTGGCCGCCCAGGGTGGGGAGGGAACCATCCCGCCGCGGATGGTCTACCGGGTGATCCAGGGCTACCGCTACTTCGGCTCCTACGGCATCACCAACCTGGTGGGCGGAACCGACGGGCAGGCGTGCGAGCTGCGCAATGTGGTGCGCGGGCCGGCCGGCACCGGCGACTACTCCTTTGGCGACGTGGTGTCGTTGAAGGCCTTCGCCCCGGACGAGAAAGTGGCCCCGGCGATGCCGTTCGATACTCTTGCCCAGGCCGCGCAGTACGTGAATGGGAGTTCCGACTTCGCCAACGTACAGCGGATGCTAATGTCGCTGAAGGTCAAAAACTAGTCCCGCTGCCCGCACTCACCCGGTGCCGGGGACCACGACTTTCCGTCCGCCCCCGACACCCCCGGAGAGACATGGAACGCTCTGTTTCCGCACGCCTGGCCTTCAGGACCACCGCCCACACCAAAGTGGCCATGGCCATTGCCGCGGCGAGGAACAGCGGCTACTCATCCTTTGAAGAATCCCTGTCCGTCACGGCCGGGGGAGCGGACGTGCCGCTCACGGAGCTTCCCGACCACCACGGCGGGCGCTTCCACTACATGGAGTTCGACGAGCCCACCGAGGTCGCCGTGGAATACACCGCCACGGTGGGTGGACGCGCTGTTCCAGAAGACGCGGAGCTGGCGGACCGGATCCGGTATGTCCGCCCCAGCCGCTACGCCGAATCCGACCGGCTGCTGCCCACCGCCTACGCCGAATTCGGCGGAATCCACGGGGCCGCCCTGCTGCATGCGGTCCGGAATTGGGTCAACGGCGAGCTGCGCTATATCAGCGGCTCCTCCCGCGGCACCGACGGCGCAGTGGAGACCCTGCTGAGCCGCCGCGGAGTGTGCCGCGACTTCGCGCATTTAGCCATCGCCCTGCTCCGTTCCAAGGACATTCCGGCCCGCCTTGCGGCGGTCTACGCCCCCGGCCTGAGCCCCATGGATTTCCACGCGGTGGCGGAAGCCTACGTGGACGGTGCCTGGCACGTCATCGACCCCACCGGGCTTGCCCCGCGGGAATCGATGCTCCGGATCACCGCGGGACGGGACTCGTCGGACACGGCGTTCCTTTCCACCGTGGGCGGCAGCCTGACGCTGACCCAGCTCCGCGTCACGGCCGTGGTCAACGGCGACTTGCCCGTTGAGGACCCGTCCCGGCTGGTGGCGCTGGGCTGACGCCGGGCACACCTGCCCGGCGCCAGGATTAACGGGGCAGGGTGCCCAACGAGGCCCGCAGCTTGTCGGTGAGCCGCATGAGTTCCTTTTGCTCTGCCGCGCTCAGTGCGGGACCCACCAGGGCGGAGATGTCCCGGACGTGCTCGCGGCCGATTTCCTTTTGGAGCTCCCTGCCCTCTTCCGTCAGCTGCAGCAGCACGCCCCGGCCATCCTGGGGAGCGGCCATCCTGGCCACCAGTCCGCGTTTCTCGAGCCGGTCCACCAGCCTGCTGAGGCTGGACTGGCTGAGCAGGACGTTGTCGTTGAGCTCGTTGAGCCGCAACCAGCCCGAGGGGCACCGGGACAGCGTAAAGAGGACGTCGTATTCGTTGACGGCCAGCTTGCGGAACGCCGGCCCGGACTGCAGTTTGCGCATCACCGCAACCTGGGCCCGGAACAGCGACTCCCATGTTTCCGCCGCCAGCCGGACCGGCGATTCTGATCCGTTCGCGGCCATCATGCCTCCGACGTGGCTTTTTCGGCGTCCGGGGCGGCCAACAGCGCCGCGACCCGCCCGGCGTGGGTGGGCGCCTCTGGAACCTGTGCGGGCTTGCGTGCCGCGTACTCCTTGCGCAGCGTGGGCAGGACTTCCTCGCCGAACAGGTCCAGCTGCTCCAGGACAGTTTTCAAGGGCAGGCCGGCGTGGTCGATCAGGAACAGCTGGCGCTGGTAGTCGCCGAAGTACTCGCGGAAGGTCAGGGTCTTCTCGATGACTTCCTGCGGGCTGCCCACGGTCAGCGGAGTCTGCGAGGTGAAGTCCTCGAGCGAGGGGCCGTGTCCGTACACCGGAGCGTTGTCGAAGTACGGGCGGAATTCATTCACCGCGTCCTGGGAGTTCTTGCGCATAAAGAACTGGCCGCCCAGGCCGACGATCGCCTGGTCCGCCGTGCCGTGGCCGTAGTGCTCGTAACGCTCGCGGTAGAGGCTGATCAGCTGCTGGTAGTGCTCCTTGGGCCAGAAGATGTTGTTGGCGAAGAAACCGTCACCGAAGTACGCGGCCACCTCGGCGATCTGCGGCGTCCGGATGGAACCGTGCCACACGAAGGGGGCCACGCCGTCCAGCGGACGGGGCGTGGACGTGAAGTTCTGCAGCGGGGTGCGGAACTTGCCGGACCAGTTCACGGTGTCCTCGTCCCAGAGCTTGCGCAGGAGGCTGTAGTTCTCGATGGCCAACTCCACGCCGTCCTGGATGTTCTTGCCGAACCAGGGATACACGGGGGCGGTGTTGCCGCGGCCCAGGACCAGGTCCACGCGTCCGTCGGACAGGTGCTGGAGCATGGCGAAGTCTTCGGCGATTTTCACGGGGTCGTTCGTGGTGATCAGCGTGGTGGCCGTCGAGAGGATGATGCGTTTGGTCTGCGCTGCGATGTAGGCCAGCGTGGTGGTGGGGGAGGAGGAGAAGAAGGGCCGGTTGTGGTGCTCGCCGAGGGCGTAGACATCCATGCCGATTTCCTCGACCTTTTTGGCGATGGCCACTGACGCCTTGATGCGTTCGTGTTCGGTGGGGGTACGGCCCGTGGTGGGATCCGTGGTGATGTCGCTGACGCTGAAAACACCGATCTGCATGATGTGCCTTTCCGTTCCTGGACTTGCTGGCTTGGTTTAAGTGTAAACCAAATTAGATGCATTTGCATCTATCGCCTGCTGTAACGCCCAGGGGCACGGAATATTCCCGCGGCCACAGCACGCCGGAAACCCCGGAACGCACCAGTGCCCGTACCGCCGAAGCGGTACGGGCACTGGGGGGAGGGCAGGTCCTATTCGGCTCCGCCGGGAGCGGCGCGCCGGCCGCTGACCTTGGGAACCTGCCCTGTGGTCCAGTCCCTGAACTCGGCGTCGACGTCGGACGCGGGCCCGAACTCCGGCCGGGCCTGCAGGTCCCGGAGCAGTGCCTTCTTCTCCCGGCGCCCCTCCACCAACCGGTACAGCACGGGAACCAGGATCAGGGTCAGGGCCGTGGAAGACACCAGGCCGCCGATCACCACCACGGCCAGCGGCTGGGAGATGAAGCCTCCGCCACCGGTGAGGCCAAGCGCCATGGGAGTCAGCGCAAAGACCGTGGCCAGCGCCGTCATGAGGATGGGGCGCAGGCGTTGCCGGGCACCGTTAGTGATCGCGTCCGCCACGTTCATTCCCGGCTTGCCGTCACGCGGCTGGCGGTACTGGTTGATGAGGTCGATCAGCACGATTGCATTGGTCACAACGATGCCCACCAGCATCAGCATGCCGATCAGCGACGGCAGGCCCAGCGGCACGCCGGTCAGCAGCAGGAGCGCCACGGCCCCGGTGGCCGCAAACGGGACTGAAACCAGCAGGATCAGCGGCTGGATGAGGGATTTGAACGTGGCCACCATGATCACGTAGACGATGGCGATGGCAGCCAGGAGGGCCAGGCCCAGCTGGCGGAAGGAGTCCGCCTGCTGGGTGGTGGCGCCGCCGATCTCGGCCGTAACGCCCGCCGGAAGCTGCACGTCTGCCAGGCGTTTCTGGACTTCGGTGTTCACCGCGCCCAGGTTGGAGCCCGACGGCGTGATGGACACTTTGGCGGTCCGCTCGCCGTTGCTGGCGGTAATCGAGACCGGGACGTCCACCTGCTCCACGGAGGCGATGCTGCCCAGCGTCACCGGACGCCCGCCGGCCGGCAACGGAATATTGCGGACCGCGTCGATGCTGGCGAACTGGGTGCCCTGGCCGATGCGGACCGGGTAGTCGTTGGTGTCGATCCGGACGGTGCCGGCAGGGATCGGGCTGATGGTGGCGGCAAGGACCCCCGCCACCTGTTCCTCATTCAGTCCGGCGGCCACCGCCTTGGCCCTGTCCACCTTGACCTGCACCACGGGCTGGCTGGCGGCCAGGTTGCTGGCCACCTCGCTGGTGCCCGGAACCCCGGTCATGGCGGCCACCATGGTGTCGCTGGCGGCCTGCAGGTCGGCGCTGGTGGCGGCCTTGAGCGTGATGTCCACCGTGGATGAGGTCCCAAAGCCGCCCTGCTGGGTGCCGACGGACAGCTTGCCTGAGTCGGGAACTTTGGCGAGTTCAGAACGGACCGTGTCCTGGAGCCGCTCCTGGTCGGCCTTTTCGTCCGTCACCACCGTGAACGTTGAATTTGATGACCCGGTGGAAGTGAGCGCGGCGAAGCCGGACTGGGCGTTGCCTGAAGTCACCTGGACATCCTTGACGCCGTCGATTCCGCGCAGCACCTCTTCGAGCCGGATGGCTGCGGCGCTGGTATCGGCCAGGCTGGTTCCGGCCGGCAGGACCTGGCGCACGGTGAGGCTGTTCTGGCCCGAATTTCCCAAGAGGTTCGTGGCGAGCAGCGGGGTCATGGCGCCGGTGCCGCCAAGGATGAGGACGGCTGCCACCAGGGTGATGACAGGGTGTTTCTGGGTGGACCGGAGGATGGGCAGGTAGCCGCGCTGCAACCGGCTGCGCTGCTCGGCGTCGTGGGCTTTGGCCTTTGCCTCGTCCGTGATCCTGCGGGCCTCCGCGGCCCCGGCGGGAACCCCGCCGGGAGCGCCCGAGGGATTCTTGAGGAACCAGTAGGCAAGGACGGGGACGATGGTCAGGGAGACCAGGAGGGAGGCGATCAGCGCCATGGTGACCGTCAGGGCGAACGGCCGGAACAGTTCTCCGGCCAGGTCCCCCACGAAGGCGATTGGCAGGAAGACCGCCACGGTGGTCAGCGTGGAAGCGGTGATGGCCCCCGCGACTTCCCTGATGGCGGTCAGGATTGCCGCGGACTTCTCCTCGCCGTAGCTCAGGTGCCGCTTGATGTTTTCGATGACCACGATGGAATCGTCCACCACCCGGCCGATCGCGATGGTCAATGCGCCGAGCGTCAGGATGTTCAGGGAATAGCCGGTGCCGGACAGCCCAATGAACGTGATCAGCAGCGAGAGCGGGATGGACACCGCGGTGACCAGGGTGGAGCGGGCCGACATCAGGAAGAGCAGGATGACGCCGACGGCGAACCCGAGTCCCAGCAGGCCCTCGGTGGTGAGGTCCTTGATGGACTTTTCGATGAACGGCGCCTGGTCGAAGACGGGGGTGAACTTTGCGTTCGAACCCAGTTCCGCCTGCAGTTCAGGCAGGGCGTCCCGCACGGCGTGCGAGATGGCCACCGTGTCGCCTTCGGGTTTCTTGGTGACCGAGATGGCCAGCGTCTCGGCCCCGTTGGTACGGGTGATGGAGGTCCTTTCGTCGTCCTTGAGCGAGACGTCGGAGACCGAACCGATGGTGGCAGCGTTCTTGGCCCCTGACAGCGGCAGCGCCTTGATGGCGTCGAGGGAATCGACGGGGCTGCCGATCTGCAGTGAGAGCGTTTTTCCCTGGTCCTGCAGTGTTCCGGCCGGGACCAGGGCGCCGTTGTTGGAGAGGGCATCCTTGATGGCGGTCAGGCTCACCCCGGCCGCAGCGAGGGCATCGTTGCGTGGCAGGATCTCGATGTGCTGGGAGGCGCCGCCGGTCACGTCGGCGCTCCGGACGCCGTCGATCTTCTGGAGGCGCGGCACGGTCAGCCGCTGCAGGTCGGCGTTCAGGTCGCTCAGGGACTTGTCCGAAGACACCGCAAGGAACACGATGGGGAAGTCGCTGACACTTCCGGCGATGGCCTGCGGCTGCACGTCGCTGGGCAGGGTCCGTTTGGCGTTGGAGATTGCCCGGTCAATCTGGTTCCGGGCCCGGTCCAGGTTGGAACCGTAGGTGAACACCATGGTGATCTGCGAGACGCCGGTCCGCGACGTGGAGGAGGTGGATTCCAGCCCCTCCACGCCGTTCAGCGCCTTCTCCAGCGGACCGCTGACCTGCTTGTCCACCACCTCCGGCGAGGCGCCGGGCATCGCGCTGAGCACCGTGATCTGCGGGAACTCAATCGAAGGAATGAGCTCCTGCTTCAGCGACGACATGGTGATCACGCCGAAGACCGAGGCGAAGACCGTGATCAGCGCGATCAGGGCCCTGTTCGCCAGGGAAAGATGGGCCAGCCGAAACATGGGTGGTCTCCTGGGGGTCTAAGTGACTGGTACAAGCCCTGGGGTGCCAGCCGCTGGCCCAGGCAGGGTCAATGGCTGGCGGTAACGCTCTCCAGCTGGAGGGATTTGGCCGTGGCCCGTTCCAGCTCCGCTGCCAAGTCCGGATTTTCATCCAGCTTGACCCCGTAGCCGGGCATCATGTCCTTGAGCTTGGACTGCCAGCCCTTGAAGTTCCGGGGGAACGTCTTCTGCAGCAGTTCAATCATGATGGGGACAGCGGTGGAGGCTCCGGGCGAGGCGCCCAGGAGCGCGCCGATGGAGCCGTCGCGGCCGGCGATCACTTCGGTTCCGAACTGGAGGATGCCGCCCTTTTGTGGATCTTTCTTAATGATCTGCACACGCTGGCCGGCGGTGATTAGTTCCCAGTCGCCGCCCTTTGCCTCGGGGTAGTACTCCCGCAGTGCCTCAACCTTCTGGTCGTGCCGTTTGGCCACTTCCTTGACGAGGTAGGCCGTGAGGTCCATGTTGTCCTTGGCCACGGCGAGCATCGGGATGATGTTGCCCGGGCGGATGGACAGCGGAAGGTCCAGGTAGGAGCCGTTCTTGAGGAAGTTCGTGGAGAAACCGGCGTAGGGGCCGAACAGGAGCGAGCGCTTGCCGTTGACATAGCGGGTGTCCAGGTGCGGCACGGACATGGGTGGGGCGCCCACTGAGGCCTGGCCGTACACCTTCGCGCTGTGCTGGGCAGCAATGGTCTCGTCGGTGCAGCGGAAGAACTGCCCGGAGACCGGGAAGCCGCCGTACCCCTTGCTTTCGGGGATGCCCGAGGCCTGGAGCAGGTGCAGGGCACCGCCGCCGGCGCCGACGAAGACGAACTTGGCGTGGATCTTGCCGTGCTCCCCGGAACGCGGGTGCTTCAGCGTCAGGTCCCAGCCGCCGTCGGACGCGCGGGAGATTCCGGTGACATCGTGGCCGTAATTGATTTCGACGCCGTTGTTCCCCAGGTAGCCGGTGAGTTCACGGGTCAGCGCGCCGAAGTCGACGTCGGTCCCCTCGGCGGCGCGGGTGGCGGCCACGCGCTGTTTGGGGTCGCGGCCCTTGACGATCAGCGGCGCCCACTTGGCGATTTGTGCGTGGTCCTCGGAGTATTCCATGGACCGGAAGAGGGTGTGCGGCTTCAAGGCCTCATACCGCGTCTTCAGGAAACGGGTGTGGTCCTCGCCGATCACGAAGCTCATGTGCGGGACGGTGTTGATGAAGCCCTTGGGGGAGCCGATCAGGTTGTTGTCCACCAGGTGGGACCAGAACTGGCGGGAAAGCTGGAACTGTTCGTTGATGAGCAGCGCCTTGTTGGGGCTGACCGAGCCGTCTTTGGCTGCGGGGGAGTAGTTCAGTTCGCAGAGGGCCGCGTGGCCCGTTCCCGCGTTGTTCCAGGGATCTGAGCTCTCGAGTCCCGGCTGGTCCAGCCGTTCGAACAGCGAGATGGTCCAGTCCGGCTCCAGCTGCTTGAGGAATGCCCCCAGCGTCGCGCTCATGATGCCGCCGCCTATCAGGACAACGTCGGCGTGTGGGGTCTTGGAAATGAAGGTCACGATCAGTCTCCGATTGCAGCGGCTCTGGCTGTCACAGAATATCCCCGCGCAGCCGACATACTGAAATTGGACCGGCCCGTCAAGGCTTTAGTTGGACCTTCGTAAAAACTTCATTTAAGACCGGTGACGCCGGGTAGCTGACCACCCGGTCTGAAAGGGCAAGGGCGGAGATGGGGAAGGCGATGGGAACGGCCGGTACCGTCGCCGCGATCTGGGCGTTGATGGTGTGATACAAGTCATCCCGCTCCTTGCCGTCGGGCAGGCCGCGGGCCCTGTTGATTTTCGAGAACACCTGCGGATCCTGGTACCCGAACTCGCCGTTCTTTTCCCCGAACAGCGGGCCGACGAAGTTGTCGGCGTCCGAGTAGGAGCCGTTCCAGCCGAGGATGTGCAGGGCGTGGTCGCCGGGGGACTGGACCTTCTGGAGGTAGCCGTCCGACCAGTCCACGGGGACGGGCCGGATATTGAAGCCGACGGCGGTGAGCTGGCGGCTGAGCTCGGCGTAGACCTTCTCCGGGGTTGGAAGGTAAGGGCGGGTGACATTCATGGGGTAGTAGAACTTGAGTTCCTCGCCCGCGTAGCCGGCGTCCTTGAGGTAGCTCTTGGCCTTGTCCGGATCATGGCCAAGTTCCGGGGCATCGTTGTTGAATCCGCTGATCTTGGGCGGGACGAACTGCGTGGCTTTGGCCGTGTTGTCGATGAAGAATTTCCGGATCAGGGTTTCCTTGTCGATGGCGAGCTCCACCGCCTGCCGGATCTTCTGGTTCTGCAGCACCGGGACATCCTGGTTCATGCCCACGTACATTACGGAGAAGGGGTCGCGCTGGACGATCTGCTTGCCGCGCTTGACCAGCTGGTCGAAGTTCCCCACTGTCACGGCGTCGTAGCCGTCGATCTTTCCGTCCAGAAGGGCCTGGAGGCGGGTTTGCGGGTAGTTGTAGGCCAGGAAGTTGATGGTGGCGATTTGGCCGCGGTCGCCCCAATAGGTCTTGTTGCTGGACAGGGTCACGTTGTCGCTGCCCCAAGCGGCAAGCGAGAACGGGCCCGTGCCGACCGGGTTGGTGGCGAAAACGGACAAGGCCTGGCCGGCACGGTTCTGGTCCAGCACGTCGGCCTTGCCGGCAGCGAGGGCGGCAGGGGAGGCGATCGCGAAGGCGGGCAATGTCAACGCCTGGAGGAACGCAGTGAAGCGCTGGGTGAGGTCGATCTGCACGGTGTCCGCAGACACGGCGGTGCAGCTCTTGAAGATTGAGAGGCCGGCTTCGTCCGAGTGGGCTTTGAAGACGCCCTTGAAGGAGCTTCCCGGTGCCTGCTTCCGCAGTTCAGCGGGAAAGGCGAACCAGCGGTTGAAGTTGGTGCAGACGGCGTCGGCGTTGAAGGGGGTGCCGTCCTGGAAGGTGACACCGGTCCGCAGCTTGAACGTGTAGGTGCGGCCCTCGTTGGATTCGTTCCATTCGGTGGCCAGCAGGGGAGTGGGCTTGCCTGTGGTCTGGTCCACGCCCACGAGGCCTTCCATGATTTGCCGCGTGATGCGCTGGGATTCGACGTCGTTGGACAACGCCGGGTCAAGGCCCAGCGGCTGGGCGGCGGTTCCGAAGCTGAAGGTGGCTTCCGGCTCGGCCGGGGTGGAGTTGTTCGGGCCGGATGGGGGCGAGGGCGACGGTGTGCCTGTGCATGATGTCACTCCCAGCGCCATGAGGACGGCGCCGGCCTTGATGGCCGTCCGCCGCGATGTACTGCTGGGCACTCGTCTATCACCTCTGGATCCTGCCGGCTCCGCCGCTTGCGGAACGGGACCCAGTCTAATGGACAGGTCCTGGACGCTGCCGGTAGCCGGACACGCCAATGCCGGGCCCCTGGAAAACCAGTGGAACCCGGCTTGGTCGAAGAACGCCTGTTGCCTGAGTCGGTGGACTACTTGGGCATCAGGACAGAGTCGATCAGGTAGACCGTGGCGTTCTTGGTCTTGACGCCGCCACAGATGACGTTGGCGTTGTCGACCTTCAGGTTGTCGCCGCTGCCGGTGACGGTGACGGAGCCGCCCTCGACCGTGGCGTGGGTGCCGGCGATCTTGTCAGGGGTGATCTGGCCCGGAACAACGTGGTAGGTAAGGATCTTGCTCAGCAGGGCATCGTCCGTCTTCAGGGTGTCGATGGTGGCGGGGTCGATCTTCTTGAACGCGTCATCCACCGGTGCGAAGACAGTGAATTCGCCGCCGTTGAGGGTGTCAACCAGGTTGACCTTGGGGTTGAGCTTGCCCGAAACCGATGCGGTGAGCGTGGTGAGGATCGGGTTGTTGGATGCTGCCACGGCCACCGGATCCAGGGCCATGCCCGCTACCGATCCTGCGCCGGTGGGAACCTGCTGGGCGTAAGCGGCGCAGCCGGGGCCCACCAGGTTGGCCGCGGGGTCCATGGTGCCTGCGGAGGACTTGGCCGAGGCGCTGGCGGACGGTGATGCCATGCTGGTGCTCGGGGCGGAGGACATCGGCGCAGAAGATGCCGAGGAACCGGAGGTGCTGCCCGAACCGCCACATGCGGTGAGGCTCAGCAGAGTGGCTGCTGCAATGCCTGCGACGGTGAGAGTGGTGCGCTTGAAGGTCTGCATTTCAGTTCTCCTTGGATCGTTTCGCCTGCTGCCCTTGGAGTTGTTTCCGTGGCTTGCAGTCTGACTTGGGGGGTAGGCACCTGCCCTTGGCTGGTGTCTCAATGGCTATTCGGCCGGTGCGCGGAAGCGGATGGGTGGATTTTTGGAGTTTTTCGATTCGGGGCACGAACCGGCGGGAGAAGGCGCGGCTTAAAGCAAAGGATCCCCCGGCCGAAGCCGGGGGATCCGCTGTGTGCGCAAGGGGGGACTTGAACCCCCACGCCCGAAGGCACAGGAACCTAAATCCTGCGTGTCTGCCAATTTCACCACTCGCGCGCAGGCTTCCGGCCATCAACGCAGAGCGTTCGACGGCGGGATGCCAGTGTCCATTGTAGCGTCGCACCGGCAGCGTGTTCCGGCGGGCGCGACGCGGTCAGGCGTCCAGGTTGAGGTCCCGCCGCAGCTTGGCCACGTGGCCGGTGGCCCGGACGTTGTATTGGGCCAGTGAAACGGTGCCGTCGGGATCCACCACCACTGTGGACCG
>Ga0308170_10001600_pt1 | contig 21081 bp, 19 predicted proteins | sample PhyBR2_2_FD_202136 | JGI IMG/M metagenome (GOLD analysis project Ga0308170, IMG submission 202136) | Phyllosphere microbial communities from UC Gill Tract Community Farm, Albany, California, United States - DLSLSB.R2 | ecosystem: Host-associated > Plants > Phyllosphere > Unclassified | place...
CTCTCCTACTCGGGTGCTTACACACCAGTGCGGGCTACGGTCTCTTTCCCGTGGGCACGTCTAAGCGTAGACGCACCCATGTTTGCTGCGCGACAGCGCGGCGTCTGGACGACGGGGGATCTCCTACAATGACGGGTGGCAACCCGCCGATGTGTGGCATGCATAAAACGGTGGCACCCATCGAAGTATGGGTATCTCAAACTGTGGCACCCATCAATGTATGGATACATCAAACTGTGGCGACCCCACCAATGCGCGGCCAACATCAAACTGCACGCCCGCCGCTTAACCTGCGGCTTACACCGGACTGTAGGAGCCGGCTTGCTGGCGAAGGCGTTGGGTCAGTCAACAGGTCCGGTGCTGATCCATCGGGTTCGCCAGCAAGCCGGCTCCCGCAGCCTCTCGCGTTCCTCCACGGCCATACGAATTACTGGGCGGTTGACGACACCCCCCTAAGCGCTGACCGCCCGCTGGTTACTCCACCGCCACCCAATGATCCGTGGCCACCGCCGCAAAACGTTGCGCCGGGGCGATGAAGCCTGCCTGTTTGATCGGGTCAGGGCGTTCCAGCTCTTTCAGCAGACTCTTGAAATCACGACGGCGGCCGACTTCGGGGACGGGCACAGCGGCGAGCAGGCGTTGGGTGTACGGATGCTGCGGGTTGTGCAACACCTGATCGCGGGCGCCGATTTCGACGATGCGCCCGCCGTACATTACCGCCACCCGATGGCAGATGCGCTCGACCACCGCCATGTCATGGGAAATGAACAGATAGCTCAAGCCATGCTCGCCGCGCAGCCGCTCCAGCAGTTCCAGCACTTGCGCTTGAACCGACACGTCCAGCGCCGAGACCGATTCGTCGGCGATGATCACTTTGGGGTTCAGCGCCAATGCCCGGGCGATGCAGATGCGTTGCCGTTGACCACCGGAGAACTGATGCGGATAGCGTTCCAGTGTTTCCCGCGGCAGATCGACTTGCTGCAGAAGCTCCGCTACGCGTTCGCGTCGCTGCGGTTCAGGCATTTTGTCGTGAATCAGCAAGGGCTCGCCGACCAGATCGAACACCGTTTTGCGCGGATTGAGCGCGGCGTAGGGGTCCTGAAACACCATTTGCACGTCCCGGCGCACCCGCTGCAAGGCATCGCCCTGCAGACCGTTGAGCTCCTGGCCGAGCAATTTCACGCTGCCCTGATAGTCCAGCATGTTCATCAACGCCTTGCCGGTGGTGGATTTACCGCAGCCGCTTTCACCCACCAGCCCCAGGGTTTCGCCCTGACGCAGTTCGAAACTCACGCCCTCGACCGCATGCACCGTGCGCGGTGCCTCGAACCAGCCGTGGCGCAACGCAAAGCGCACGCACAGGTCCTGCACCGCCAACACCACCGGCTGCCCGGTCAAGACTTCGGGCGGCGGCGCGCTGCCCAAAACCGGCACAGCAGCCAGCAGTTTGCGGGTGTAGGGCGCTTGTGCAGCGGTAAAGACCTGATGCAGAGAGCCACGCTCCTCCATGCGACCCTGATTCATCACCACCACCTCGTCAGCCATCTCAGCCACGACGCCCATGTCGTGAGTGATAAGCAACAAGCTGGTGGAAAACTGCTGCTGCAATTCCCGCATCAGCTCAAGGATTTGCGCCTGAATGGTCACATCCAGCGCCGTGGTCGGTTCGTCGGCGATGAGGATTTCCGGCTGGCACAGCATCGCCATCGCGATCATCACCCGCTGGCGCATGCCGCCCGACAATTCGTGCGGGTACTGGGTCAGACGCTTGTCCACTTGCGGCATCCGCACCGCATCCAGCATCGCCCGGCAGCGCTGGCGGATCTCGTCCCGGCTCAATGCCTCATGCCGGCGCAACGTCTCCGCCAATTGCTGGCCGACGGTCAGCAGCGGGTTCAGCGAGGTCATCGGCTCCTGGAAAATCATGCCGATGCGCTTGCCGCGCAGCTGTTGCTTTTCGCGCTCCGGCAGGCCCAGCAAATCGCGGTTGTCGAACAGGATCGCGCCGCTGGGGACACTGGCCGCCTTGGGCAGCAGGCCCATGATCGCCAGCGACGACAGCGATTTGCCGCTGCCCGACTCACCGGCGATGCACAGGGTGCGGCGCGGGTACAAGGCGAAACTCAGCTCCTCGACCACCCGCCGGCGCGAGGCACCGCCGCCGACATCGATGCTCAGCCGCTCTACGGACAGACTGGGCTGGTCGTTGGGTTTCACTGGAACACCACCTTCGGAAAGTAGAACGACACCACCCAGTTGGGCAGGTCGACGATTTCGCTGATGCGCAGATCGCCGCACACCGAGCACAACATGTACGCCTGTTCGGCCGGCATGTGATGCTCGCGGCACAGCCAGTCGATGGTATTGGCCACCGCCTGGCGGGCGGCCTGCATCAAATCCGGACCGATGCCGGTGAAGGCCTCGTAACCGGCACTGTCGAGGTGGCGCGTCACCGGGCCCGGGGTGCTGAAACGCGGCGTGGCCAGCGGCGTCTGTTTGATCAGATCGAGCTTGACGACCACGTCCATGGCGCTCTCGATGGCCGTACCGCAGACCTCGCCGTCACCTTGGGCCGCGTGGGTGTCGCCAATCGAAAACAGCGCACCGGCAACCTCCACCGGCAGGTACAAAATGCTGCCGGCCGCCAGATCGCGGATGTCCAGATTGCCGCCCACCCGACGCGGCGGCACGATCGAATGCAGGCCCGCCTCGGCCGGGGCAACCCCGACGGTGCCGGCGAACGGTTTGAGCGGCACCTTGGCAAAGTCACCAAACGCAGCAGGCGCCAGGCTCTGCGTGTCGTAGTGCCACAACGCCAGGGCCGGCGCCTGGAACTGATCGGCGAGCAGGCCGAAACCGGGAATGTTTGCGGTCCAGCCGAAACCACCGGGCTTGAAACTGTCGAGCGTGATTTTCAACACGTCGCCGGGTTCTGCGCCCTCGACATAAATAGGGCCCGTCACCGGGTTGATCTGGTCGAAGGGCATGACGCTGACGTCGGCCACTTGAGAGTGGGCGGTGAAATAACCATTGGACGAGTCGCGGCAGTTCATCTGCAGCGTGGTGCCGGGCGCCACGCGCTCGACAGGGGTGAAGCTGTGGTCCCAACCGAAATGGCTGTTGACGCTGTGGATGGTCTTGACCAGGCAGTTCTGGCACATGAGTAAGGTCCTCGGTGCAAAAAGGCGATGGGTGAGGGGAGCAGTGGCCCATTCTCCAGCGTTGCCGGGAGCGGGCCACGGGCAATCACTTCACCCAGATATAGTCATAGTTGACCGGCACATGAACCGGATCGACGTACAGTGCGTCGTCGCCACCCATGCGCTTGGAGCGCACGGTGAAGCGCTGTTCGTTGAAGACCGGCACCCACGGTGCGTCGGCCATGGCGTCAATGAAGATCTTCTTCCACGCCTCAGTGCGCTCGGCCTGCTGCTCCGGCCGCGCCATCGCGTCGGCTTTGGCGGCGCGCTCATCCAGCGCCTTGTTGCAGTACAACGACCAGTTCCAGCCGCCTTCCACTGCGCCCGTGCAACCGAGAATCGGGCCGTAGAAGTTCGACGGGTCCGGGAAGTCCGCGATCCACGCCATGCCACCCGACCACACCATGGGCGCCTGATCCTTTGAGCTGCCGGCCGCGATCACGTTGGCTTGCGCGAGGGATTTGATCTGCACGCGGATGCCGACTTTGGCCAGGTCCTGCTGGATAGACTGGGCGATGCGCGGCTGCGGGTCGGTGTTCATCACATACAGCTCGGTGTCGAAACCCTTGGCCAGCCCGGCGTCGGCGAGCAGCTTTTTCGCCCCTTCGACGTCGTAGGGCAGGCCTTTGTACTGGGTGTCATAACCGGGCATGGCCGGTGGCAACGGCTGGTTCGCCGGCACCGCGCGGCCATTGATGATGCGCACGATGCGTTCCTTGCTGATGGCCATGTTGATGGCCTGGCGCACCTTGAGGTTGTCGAACGGCGGCAGGGTGGTTTTCAGCGTCACGTAGCCGGTTTGCAACTGGTTGCCGGTGACCAGCAGCGGTTTGGACGCCGGGTCGTTCTTGAATTGCAGGAATTGCGCAGGCGGCACGCCGTCGCCGGCGATGTCCACCTCGCCCTTGTTCAGGCGCAGCAGCGCGACGGTCGGGTCCTGGCCGATCTCGAAGGTGATCTTGTCGACGTAGGGCAAGCCTTTCTGGAAGTAATCGGGGTTCTTCACCAGCTCAAGCTTTTGCCCCAGTTTCCAGTCGGCGAGCCTGAACGCACCGCTGCCGACCGGGTGCTTGCCGAAGTCCGCACCCCATTGCTCCACGGCTTCCTTGGGCACCACCGAGGCAAAGTTGATGGCCATGATGTGCAGAAAGGTGGCGTTTGGCGCGCTAAGCGTGATGGTCAGGTGCTGATCGTCGACCACCTTGACGCCGTCAAGGCTGGTGCTCTTGCCGGCGGTCATGTCTTCGTAGCCGACGATGGAGCTGAAGAAGCCTGCGCCCGGGCTCTGGGTTTTCGGGTTGACCGTGCGCTCCAGTGAATACTTGACGTCGCTGGCCACCAGCTCGCGGCCATTCTGGAACTTCACGCCCTTGACCAGAGTGAAGCTGTAGACCAGACCGTCAGGCGAAATGCTGTAGTCCTCGGCCAGGCTTTTCACCAGCTCGGTGGTGCCGGGCTTGTAGTCCATCAGGCGCACGAACAGGCTTTTGATCATCGACCAGTTCTGCCAGTCGTAGCCAATCGCCGGGTCCAGCGTCGCTACATCGTTCTGGTAAGTCACCACCACATCGCCGCCGCTTTTCGGCGTGTCGGCCCACAGTGGCGTGGTAAACAGCGTGGCCGCCACGGCCAGGGTCAGCGCGTTGATCTTCATTGTTGTGCCCCGTTGTGTTGATGAATTCAGTGCTGCTTGATGTCGATGCGCGGGTCCACCAGCGGGATCACCAGATCCGCCAGCAGGTTGCCGAGCACGATGGCCACCGCCGACAGCGTGGTCACGCCGACGATGACCGGAATGTCGACTTGCTGGATTGATTGCCAGGCGAGCTGACCGATGCCCGGCCAGCCGAACACCGACTCGACCACCACCAGCCCGCCCATGAATACGCCGATGTCGATGCCGATCATCGGGATCACCGGCACGATGGCATTGGGCAGTAGGTGCACGAACACCACCCGCGCCCGACTCAGGCCCTTGGCCCGGGCGGTGCGAATGAAGTCCTGATGCAGCACTTCGATCATCGAGGAGCGGACCATGCGCGAATACCAGCCGCTGCCCAGCAACCCCAGCGTCAGTGCGGGCAGCATCAAGTGGCTCGCGCCGCCGTAACCGCCCAGCGGAAACCAGCCCAGCTGCACCGCGAAGAAGTACAGAAACAGCATCGCGGCAATGAATTGCGGGGCTGACACGCCCACGAAGGAAAACGCCATTAGCAGCTTGTCAGCGAAGCTGTCGCGTTTCAGCGCGGCGAGCATGCCCAGACTGACGCCGATCAACAGCTCGAAACCGATACCGGCCGCCATCAACTCCAGGGAAGGCCGCAGGCGCGAGCCGATCAGCTCGCTGACGGCAGTGCGCTGGATGTACGAGCGGCCGAGGTCGAAATGCAGCAGGTTGCCGAGGTAATTCAGGTATTGCTGGTAGAACGGCAAATCCAGCCCCAATTGCGCGCGGATGGCGGCCACGACTTCCGGCGTCGCGCTGCGCCCGGCAATTTGTCGCGCGGGGTCGGCAGGCAGCAGGAACAGCAGCAGGTAAGTGATGAAGGTCACGCCCAACAGGATCAACAGCGCGTAACCGACCCGGCGGCAAATGAACGGCAGCATCAGCGACGCCCCTTGAGTGTGGGGTCGAGTTCGTCGCGCAGGGCGTCACCGACCAGATTGAATGCCAGCGACAGCAGGATGATCGCGGCCCCGGGAATGAACACCAGCCAGGGCGCCGAAGTGAAGTACGTCTGGCTCTCGAAAATGATATTGCCCCAGCTCGGGGTGGGCGGCTGCACCCCCACGCCCAGGTACGACAACGTGGCTTCCAGCAGCACCGTGGTGGAAATGCCCAGCGTTGCCCAGACCAGAATGGTCGGCAGCAAGTGGGGCAGCAGGTGTGAAAACAGAATCCGCAGCGAACTGGCGCCCAGCGTACGTTCTACCGCTACGAAGTCCCGCGCACTCAGCGCCACGGTTTCGGCGTAGATGACCCGGGCAATCTGCACCCAGTTGACCATCGCGATGACCATGGCGACGATCCACACGCTGGGCTGGAAAATCGCCGACAGGGCGATGGCCAGCAGCAGCGCGGGGAACGCCATCATCAGGTCAGTCACGCGCATCAGTACGCTGCCCAGCCACCCGCGCACAAAGCCTGCGGTCAGCCCGACCAGCGTGCCGATCAGCACGGCCATGCCGTTAGCCAGCAAACCGATGAACAGCGACGTGCGCGCGCCAAAGATCAACCGCGACAGCAGGTCACGGCCCAGCAAGTCAGTGCCCATCCAGTACGGCGTGGCCGGTGCCAGAGGCGCACCCTCCATCGACAGGCCTTCGACGAACTGCTCGTCCGGGTCGAATGGACTCAGCCACGGCGCCAGCACTGCGAGCAGCACCACCATGGCAATAAACAACAGCGAAACAGCGACAGCGGGACGACGCAGCAGGGCCTTCAACGTGCTCATGCGCGGTCCTCGTTGCGCACGGCGAGCAGGTCGACGCACAGCGCCTCAATCGGCCGGTTGAGCTGCATCGACAGGCTGCGCAAGCGTTCAAAGGCAGTCGCCTCGTTGATGTTCTGGGTGACCATCAAGCGCGCCAGCGCCTGGGCCATCAGCGGACGCATGGCCAGCCGCTGCTGCAGCTCGCAGAGCCGTTCGGCGTCGGCGCGCTGCCGTTCGCGCAGCCCCACCGCCATCATCAACGTCGTGTACACCGAGCCCTGGCTGATGGGTTTGTTGAGCAGCGCTGTGGCACCCAGCTGCAACGCGCGCTGGATTTGCGACAGCGTCTCGTGGGCGGTCAGCGCGATGATGGGAACCCCGGCGGCGTTCAACGCCTGCACCGCGACCGGGCTGGCGAAGTGCTCGATTTCCAGGATCGCCGCAAAGCAGCCCTCTGTCTCACACGGCGCATCGTGGGCCAGCGCTTGCGAGTGAATGCCGAGTCTATGAAGGCTTTTGCCCAGATTGGCCTGACTGCGTTCGTCGCAGTCGATCAACAGCAGGAGGCCCTGATCGAGGGCAGGAAAAGCGCGTGTTTTCATTTGACGATCCTCAGGCGCGGCGCCGGGGCGGCGTGTCGGCTGGCAACGCCGGCGTGTACATCCGTATGGGTGAGATAAGGGTCGGCGGCAATCGGCTGATGCGCCGACTGCACCACTTCAAAGCGGCCGTCGCGCAGCTCGGCGATGTGGCTGGCCAGTGCGCTGTGGTGATTGCGCGACGACAGGCTTACGGTGCCGAGCACGCTGGCGACCGGGTGGCCATAAAGGTATTCGCAGATGGCCGTGGGCGACGCGTCGTTGCTGGCCTGCAGGGCGTCGGCAAATACCCGCAGCGCGGTGTAGGCGCTGGTGTAGTAATGCGAACAGACCCGTGGACCATGGCGCTGCTGCGCTTGGCAAAACGCCGGGTCGACGGTTTCAAAGAACGGACCGCAGGACAGCAGACGCAGCGCTTGCATCGGCCCGACCGCGTCCAGCTCCGCTTCGGTCAAATTGCAACTAAGCACCGGCAGGCGCAGACCCTGTCGGCTGCAGGCAAGGTCCAGCTGCTGCAAAAACCCGTAGGAAGATTCGCCAACCAGGTTGTTGAGGACGAATGCCGGCGGGTCCTGGATGAGCGTTTCAATCAGCACCTCAAATCCGGTTGCGCCCAAGTGAGCGTACTTTTCGCCCATCACCTCAGCGCCGTTGGCTTCCAGCACTTCCCGGGCAATGCGGTTGCTTTCCCATCCCCAGACATAGTTCGAGCCGAGCAGAAACGCCCGATGACCAAACTCGCCCAGTGCGTAACCCAGCAGTGGCAGCAGCGTCTGGTTCGGGCAACCGCCGAGGTACAAGACGCTTTCGCTGCTCTCGTAGCCTTCATAGGGGCTGGAATACCAGAGCAGAGCGCCGTGCTGATCCAGATCAGGAATGATTTCCTTGCGACTGGCCGAGAGCGTGGTGCCGAAGATGTGCCGGACCCCTGTGCCCAACAGCTCGGCGATACCGCTGCTGTAGCGCGCCGGGTCGCCCTGCGGATCGCTGCAGATGGCATCGAGCCGCACGCTGCGTTGCGCATCGGCGTTGATGTCGGCGAGCGCATCCTGCAGGCCGAGCAAGGCACTGCGCCCCATGCGCCGATAGGTGCCTTCGGTCGAAAGCAAAAAGCCAATCGCAACCGTGGGACGCCGGTCTGGCGCAGAGGGCGCCTGGGTGGCGACCCCTGACAGTGAAGGCTTCGGTCTGAAGAAGTCCGGCATGAAAAGCATCCATAAAAAAAGCCCGATCAACCCGGTAGGGGTCGATCAGGCTTCGATACCTGGCGCATTCGAGGCGCGTATGTGGACGAGACTTAGGGACATGAGTCCGGCTTGTCGTATGTCTTGGGGGTATGAAATAAACATGCCAACCAGACTGTAGCGCTTGAATCAGCTTTTTCCAGTCGGTTAGCTGCCGGTTGTGCTCTTGCGTGGGGCGGCGGTGCCGGATGCTGCTTCAAACTGGCGCAGCCTTTACAGCGCATGAGCGGGCAATAGGCGGCGCTGACGATACAGGACCAGCGTCGCACCGAAACCGCAGATCGCCGCGAACATCAGCCAAAACGCGGGGGACGCTTTGTCGCCGGTCGTTTGCACCAGAAAGGTCGACATCGCCGGTGTAAAGCCGCCGAACACCGCCGTTGCCAGGCTGAAGGCCAGGGAAAAGCCAACCACGCGCACCTCTTGGGGCATCACCTCGGTGAGTGCCGCAACCATCGCGCCGTTGTACATACCGAAGAAAAATGAAAAATACAGCAGCACTGCCAGCAGGCGCTCAAAGCTGGCGGCCTCGGCCAGCCAGTGCATGGCGGGGTAAGCCGTGAAGATGCACAGCAGCGAAATCCCCAGCAGCAGCGGGCGACGGCCGATCCGGTCAGACAACGCGCCACCGATGGGCAACCAGATGAAGTTGGTGAGGCCCACGAACAGCGTCACCACCAGGCTGTCGGTGGTGCTCAAATGCAGCACGCTTCTGCCGAAGGTCGGGGTGTAGACGGTGATCAGATAAAACGTCGTGGTGGTCATTGACGCCAGCAGCCCGCCGGCCAGCACTGTGCGCCAGTTGTCACGCATCGAACGGAACACCTCGCGGGTGCTGGGATGATGCAGGCGGCGCTTGAAGGCTTCCGTTTCCTGGAGCGAGCGTCGAATCACGAAGATGAACGGGATGATCACGCAGCCGATGAAAAACGGAATGCGCCAGCCCCATGCGGCGATCTCGCTGGCCTGCAGGTAAGTGCTGATGCCATACCCCAAGGCGGCAGCGAGGATGATCGCGATCTGCTGGCTGGCCGACTGCCAGCTGGTGTAAAAGCCTGTCCTGCCCGGTGTGGCGATTTCGGCCAGATACACCGACACGCCGCCCAGCTCGGCCCCCGCAGAAAACCCCTGCAGCAGCCGGCCGAGCAGCACCAGTATCGGCGCCGCTACGCCAATGCTGGCGTAACCCGGCACCAATGCGATCAACACCGTGCCGCAGGCCATGATCGACAGCGTGACGATCAAGCCTTTGCGCCGGCCCACCTTATCGATGTAAGCACCGAGGACGATGGCGCCTAGCGGGCGCATCAAGAATCCCGAGCCGAACACCGCGAAGGTCATCATCAAAGAGGCAAATTCGCTGCTGGCAGGGAAGAACGTCTGCGAGATATAGGTGGCGTAAAACCCGAACAGGAAAAAGTCGAACTGTTCGAGGAAGTTACCGCTGGTAACGCGAATGATGGCGCCGACTTTCGCGGCGCGGGAGCACGTTGCTTCAGGTTGGGTCTGGTTCATGGCTCAGTCACGACTCTTTGTTTTTATGGGGTGGGCAACACGTGTAAATCGGTGTGGCAGGTATCAGTCGCTGCCCGCATTGATCGGGTTGGGTTGACGTTTTTCGATGGAATGCTTGAGCAACGCGGCACTGCGAAAGATGCCGTGGGCAAACTTGCTGTAGGGCATAGTCAGGAAGAAGGCCATAACCAGGCCGAGGTGAATCGCCAGCAGCAGACCGAGTGCGCTGGTTTCGCGAAACGCCAGTAACGCCAGTCCGCTGCCACTGACCAGCAACAGCAAAGCGATAAAACCGCGGTCCATGGGTTTCTGTTGCGCGTCACCCTGATCCGGGTTGCGCCGCAGTCCCAGCCATAGCAGGCCGACGGGGCCAATCAGCAGGCCAATGCCACCGGCAATGCCGAGCATCACCGGCAGGCTGAAAACCGGGTAGGGCGCCGACCAGTCAAGCAGGTAGTGGTACAGCGTCGCGGTGCCGGTCGCGGCGAAGCAGAGCATGAATCCGTAGAACGTGAAGTGATGGAAGCGCCGGCGCCACAGGGTGAACGCATCGTCGGCATTGGTGCAGCCTTCGCCGTGGCCGCCGTCCAGGTATTTGAGCTGCGCGACATTGGCGCTGGCTTCCAGTGCAGCGCTGGCTTTAAGCGGCAGCGTCGATTGTGCCGGCGAGACATTGCGCCAGAAGCGTCGCACGCCAATCCCCAGTGCCAGCGCGGCGAAACCAAACACTGCGCCGAACATCAGGGCCAGGGTGTTGTGGGGGAAAATCCCGTAGAAATTGCCGCCCGGCATGGCGGTAAACAGCTTCCCGGTGAGCATCAGCGTCAGGCACAAAAACAGCGCCAGGCCAGCCCCCGAGGCCAGCGCCAGGGTCAGGCCGTTGCGCTTGTAGAGCTTGCCCAGCGGCCGCGGCCAGGCATATTCGGCGTAGGTTTCCAGACGCACCTTGGCCATCGCCTTGGGCACGTTGACGGCAAACTCGTGGGGCGCCGCGTACTGGCAGGATGTCAGGCAGGCGCCGCAGTTGTGGCAAAGGTTGGCTAGGTAATGAATGTCGGCCTGCGTGAACTCAAGGCGCCGGGTCATTGCCGGGAACACTGCACAGAAGCCCTCGCAATAGCGGCAGGCGTTACAAATAGTCATCTGCCTGTCGACTTCGCTTTCCTGCAGATTGAGGACCGGAATCAAGGCGCTCGTGGCCTTTGGATCAAACAGCTGCATGTTGACGTTCCAGAGGGGTTGAAGACTGGCCAAAGCCTGCGGACGCGGCGGCCTGCACGCCGGCGATACGGCCAAATGCGGTGCCGATGGCCATGCCGATGCCGGCGGTGTAGCCCTTGCCGAGCACGTTGCCCGCCATCATTTCGCCGGCCACGAACAGGTTGGGGCTGGGCTTGCCCTGAAAATGCACGGCTGCGGTCTCGTCAGTGGCCAGTCCCAGGTAGGTAAAGGTCACGCCCGGCTTGAGCGGGTAGGCATAAAAAGGCGGTTTGACCAGCGGCCGCGCCCAGTGGGTTTTTGCCGGCGTCAGCCCTTCTGTGTGACAGTCATCCAACGCGGTGTGGTCGAAGGTGCCGACCTGACAGGCCCGGTTGTAGTCCTCGACCGTCTTGACGAACGCCGCCTCCGGCAGCTTTAGCAACAGGGCGAGTTCCTCCAGTGTGTTGGCTTTGGTGCCGGGAAACACCGGCGGCATGAAGCGCCCGATCGCCTGCTGGTCGATGATCGAAAAAGCCTGTTGGCCGGGTTGACCGGCAACCAGCCGGCCCCAGATCGCATAGCGCTTGGGCCAGAAATCCTCGCCTTCGTCGTAAAAACGTTCGCCATCGCGGTTGACCACTACGCCCAGCGACACGCAATCGATGCGTGTGCAGATACCGCCGTCATAAAGCGGGGCGCGTGCATCGATGGCCACCATGTGCGCCTGAGTCGGATCACCAATGATGTCGGCGCCCAGGTCCTGCATGCGTCGCAGCAGCACCCCGGTGTTGAAGCGGGTCCCACGGATCAGGAAGTTGTCCGACGGCCACTCGCCGCGTTCGTTCTGCCCCCAGGCTTCGCGCAACCATTCGCGGTTGGACTCGAAACCGCCAGCGGCCATCACGCAGGCGCGCGCTTCGATGCGCTCTGCCGGTCGCCGTTGGCCGTCCACCGCGCGCTCACCGATATGGGCAGCCACGAAGACCCCATTTTTCATCTCGATGTCGGTGACTTGGGCGTCGTATCGAATCTGCACACCCAGGCGCTCGGCGCTGCGGAAATACGCATTGATCAAGGCTTTGCCGCCACCCATGAAAAACGCATTGGTGCGCGCCACATGCAGGGCGCCAGACAACGGCGGCTGAAAGTGCACCCCGTGGGAACGCATCCAGTCGCGGCAGGTGGAAGACGCGCGAATGGCGATGCGCGCCAGCTTTTCATCGGTCAGCCCGCCGGTCACCTTGAGCAGGTCCTGCCAGTATTCTTCTTCGGGGTAGGCGTCGATCAGCACGTCCTGCGGCTTATCGTGCATGCAGCGCAGGTTGCGCGTGTGCTGCGAGTTGCCGCCGCGCCAGACCTTCGGCGAGCCTTCCAGCAGCATCACGCTGGCGCCGGCCTCCCGGGCCATCAGCGCTGCACACAAGGCTGCGTTTCCGCCGCCGACCACCAAAACATCCACCATCAATCACTCCTCGTCACGCCAGCGCTGAACCCTGTTCAGCTGACGGTGCGAACAGTAGAGACTGACTCTGCGGGTCGAAAGGCCGGTTGACGCGCGGGGCCTTTAGTTTTACTAAAGACCTCGGCTGAATGTAATGCCTCGTGCAACTCAGCGTTGATCGCTTGCCACCCAACCCAACAGTGAGCCCCCATGGAACTGCGTCAGTTGCGCTATTTCGTCAAAGTCGTGGAGATGACCAGCCTGGGCCGCGCCGCGCTGGAGCTGAACATCGGCACCTCCGCATTGAGCCAGCAAATGAGCAAGCTTGAAGACGAACTTGCCACGCGCCTGCTTAATCGCACCTCGACCGGCGTCAGCCCGACGGCGGCGGGGCTTGCGTTTCTTCATCACGCCCAGCTGACCCTGCGTCAGGCCGACGCCGCCGTGCAGGCCGCGCAACGCGGTCGTATGCGCGGCTATGTCAGCGTCGGTCTGCCACCCACTACTGCCAGTGTGCTGGCCTTGCCCCTGATTGAAGCGATGCGCGCGCGGTACCCGGACATCCAGCTGCATCTGGTTGAAATGCTCTCCGGCTACCTCGCCGCCCAGCTCAACGCGCGACAACTGGACCTCGCCGTGGTCTTTCAGGCCGATACCGCCCGACGCTGGACCCTGATTCCGTTACTCGATGAAGCCGTAACGCTGCTGCATGCGCCCGGCTTCCCCGGCATTCCTGCCGGTGACACGCTGACCCTGGCGCAAATCGGTGACATCCCGCTGGTGCTGCCCAGCAGCGGCCACGGCTTGCGCGCCACCTTGGCCAACGCCTTTGAAGCGGCTGGCATGTCGCTGAACGTGGTGATGGAAATCGACGGCCTGGCGACCCTGATGGATGCCGTTCGCCACGGCGTCGCCGCCACGCTGCAACCCGGTGCAGCGGCGGCACGCTCGATGGATGCCGGACTGTGCATGGTGCATGTCCAGGACCGTCATCTGATAAGGCGCAACACGCTGGCGAGTCTTCCCGATGAAGAGCTGTCCCCGGCGGCGTTGGCGGTCCGGGTGGTGATACGGGATGTGGTGAGAGAGTTGGTCGAGAAGCGCGACTGGCCGGGTGCAGTGCTGCTGTCATAGAGCATACGAACCCAGCTACGGAGGTGGCATGAACCGTCCCGGTTGCCTTCACACCTTTGCAGGAGCGCGCTTGCCCGCGAATGCGCTGGGTCAGTCAATGCATCAGTGCCTGGCAGAAATGCATTTCGCGGGCAAGCGTGCTCCTACAGGCGATCAATTTCGCTTTCGGGTTCCTGGCGGGGCCGGAGGCGTTCCAGACCAAGCGCTTCTACGGTGGGTTTCACTCGTTGCGAATTGGCCGGGAAGCGATCGGCCTCCGCGTATCACACCTCAAGTGCTATACCATGAGCCCACATTCATACTCAGGGCAGCGTCGCTGGTGCCCGACGAGGCCCTGCGATGAGAGATTTGCCACCCACCGCCACCCTGCGCGCGTTTGAAGTCGCCACACGTCACGCCACGTTTACTTCAGCTTCCGAGGAACTGCACGTCACACAAAGCGCGGTCAGTCATCAGTTGAAGAATCTCGAAGACATCTGGGGCGTGCAGCTGTTTCAGCGGGGCAAGACCCTCAGCCTGACGCCTGCCGGTGCGGCGCTGGCGCCCATCGTGCGGACGTTTTTCATGAACCTGGAAGCAACGCTCGCCGACCTTCGGGAAGAGAAGGGACGCTTCAGGCTGAAAGTCAGCACGACCTATTCCTTCGCGCTCAAATGGCTGCTGCCGCGCCTGCCCAAGTTGGCCGAACTGCACCCGGAAATCCTCGTCACGCTGGACAGCACCGACACGCCGGTCAACTTTGCCAGCGGCGAGGCTGACGTAGCGATCCGGCTGGGCGGCGGTCACTACCCGGCGTTGCATTCAGAATTCATGTTCAGGGAGCACATTTTTCCCGTGGCCAGCCCCGATCTGCTCAGGCGCTTTGGCACTCCCCGCGAGCCGGCGGAGCTGTTGCGCTATCCGCTGCTGACCCGGGACGGGTCGGATCTGGTGCCCAAATGGGAAGTGTGGTTCCAGCAGGTCGGGGTCAGCGTGACTTCGTTGAAGGAAAGCGTGCGCTTTGCCGACTCCAACATGACCGTCGAAGCGGCGCTGCTGGGCCAGGGCATAGCGCTGGCGCGCAGCGGGCATGTGGAGAAGGAACTTCGCGACGTCAGTCTGCTGCGTCTGTTCGACGTGCCGTTTCCGTCGCCGGTGGCCTATTACTTCGTTTGCCCGAAAGGCATCGAACGCCAACCGCACGTGGCCAGCTTCCGCGCCTGGCTCATTGAAGAAGGAGTGGCTGCCGGTCTTGCTTACGGCTGACGCATAGGCGCAAGGCACGATGGTAGAGGCATGAGCATTCACTCATCTTCGGATGAAGAGAATTTGCTTCATTTTGCGCAAGCGGGCTGCCTAACATGGCCCATGCCTACTCACATCATCCTGTTGATACTCTTTGCCGCGCTGCTGCATGCCAGCTGGAACGCGTTGCTGCGTGGCGGCGATGACAAGCTCTGGTCGATGACAATCATGTGCGTGGCCTTGGCCATCGTCAGCAGCGTGGGCGCGCTGTTCATGGTCGCGCCGGCGCCGGAAAGCTGGCCGTATGCAGCGCTGTCGGCGTCGCTGCACGTGGGTTACAACCTGTTTCTGGTGCGCACCTACCGCAGCGGCGATCTGGGCCAGACGTACCCGGTTTCCCGAGGTTCCTCCCCGGTGTTGATTACCGTGTGTGCGTCGCTGTTTGCAGGCGAAGTGGTGGGCGCAACGGCGATGATAGGCATTGCGCTGGTTTCGGCGGGGATCATTTCGCTGGCCTTCAAGGGTCGCAAGCTGGAAATCCCCGGTTTGCCATACGCGCTGGGCACCGGTTGTTTCATCGCGGCCTACAGCGTGACGGACGGCATCGGCGGGCGGTTGTCCGGCGCGCCCATGGCCTACACCGCCTGGATGTGCGCGTCTTGGGGCGTGCTGATGCCGATGACGTATGTGCTGCTGCGCGACGCCCGCAGTCTGGTGACTATCCGGCCTGGCTTCTTCACGGCTTTTTGCGGCGGCCTGGTGTCACTGCTGGCCTACGGCATTGTGATTTACGCGATGAGTGAAGCGCCCATGGGCGCGGTATCGGCCTTGCGCGAAACCAGCGTGCTGTTTGCCGCGCTGATCGGCTATTTCTTCCTTGGCGAATCACTGACGGCGCGCAAGCTGATAGCGTGCGCGGTGATTGCGACCGGCATTCTGCTGATTGGCTGACTGCGCAGGACAGCGCCGATTGACGACACATCTGTTCCTTTTCACAGCGCCAGAAAGGAGACTTTTCAATGGAAGACGTTTCGCAAGCTCCAGTGATGCTGATCACCGGCGGAAGCCGCGGGGTCGGCGCCGCGACGGCACGGTTGGCGGCAGCGAGTGGCTATGACGTTGCAATCAGCTACGTGGCCGACGAGTCCGCAGCCCTCGCAGTGGTGGCTGAGGTCGAAGCCCTTGGACGCCGTGGCCTGGCCATCCGTGCCGACAACGCCGACCCGGAACAGGTCACGCAGATGTTCAGTGCCATCGACCAGACGTTCGGGCGCATCGATGTGCTGGTTAATAATGCAGGCGTACTTGGGCCCCAATCCAGGCTGGAAGACCTGGGCTTCGAGCGCATGCAGCGAATCTTTGCGGTCAACGCCATCGGGCCGATGCTCTGCGCGCAGCAGGCCATCCGGCGCATGGCGCATCGATACAACGGCCGCGGCGGCTCGATCATCAACATTTCTTCAGCCTCGGCGAGACTGGGCAGCCCGAACGAATACGTCGACTACGCCGCGTCCAAGGGCGCCCTTGAAACCTTCACCATCGGTTTGTCCAAGGAGGTCGCGCGGGAGGGCATCCGTGTCAACTGCATACGCCCCGGGCACATCTACACCGACATGCATGCCAGCGGTGGCGAGCCGGATCGCGTCAACCGTGTAAAGGACTCGATACCCATGGGCCGCGGCGGACAGCCGGTCGAGGTGGCCAGAGCCATTCTCTGGCTAGCGAGCGAGGAAGCATCGTTCATCACCGGTACGTTTCTGGACGTCACGGGCGGAAAATGAGGGTTGCCGTTCCCTTGCCGCTGCCGCAAACCACCAGGGACGAGTCTTTCGACCGCGATCTCATCACCACTGTCGACGCGCCTTTGGCTTGATCACCTTCAACCGCGCAATCGCTAGCGTGTGCAGGTATTGCCGGACGGCGTCGTGATGCTCGACGCTGACGTGGTTGCTGTCCAACAGCCCCAGCAGATACCCCTCGGCCATCGCGTGATAGCGCGAGACACCTTCCCGGGTGTCGCTGGTCTTGAGCTTGCCGATCAACTCGTCGATCCGGGCGCGATGTTCGCTTGAAAACCAGTCCGGCCGCGGTGGGGAACCGTCCTCATCGCTCAGGGTGATGTCCGGATTCATGAGGTCTCCAGGAGAAATAGTCGGGTGATCCCTGCGGTGACCGGTTGGCACTGCAAGCGTTGCTGTTTCGGTTGACCCGCCTCAGCGCCGTTGGTTGCCGGCAGCACAGCGTTGTTCGCTAAAACCATGAGTCCATCGCATTGCCGTGTTCTGCGGCTATCATTCCCTGGAGGCCGGTTCAGGTCCCTCGTTCGGCGCATGGGCGGGGGCCGGCAACCGCCGATTAATTGGCCCATCGTAAGCGTTTAAAGGAGCCTTCCATGGCGTTTGACTGGCACAGCGAGCCTCTGCGCAGAGACACTCCCGTCACTCAGGACTACCGCAATACCCAGAACGTGCGGCGCTTCATGACCGGGCAGTGTGGCGCTGCCTTCAAGTTCGACCGGGACTTCATGGCCTGGATACGCAACGACAGTCCCAAAACCCTGGGCGATGTGGTGGATGAGTGGCAACGGCGCCATTGCGAGGCTATTCACAAGACCACGGCATGACTGGAGGCCACATGTACACGTTATTCGGTTCGGACAGGTCCGGCTCGGCGGCGATTGAAATGGCCCTTGGGCTGTGCGGGGCGGACTTTCGCCTGGTGGCCGCGAGTTCGTGGAATGAAGGCGTCGGGCAGGACGAGCTTAAACGGCTCAATCCTTTGATGCAGGTGCCCACGCTGGTGGCACCCGGCAACGCTGTACTCACCGAAAGCGCGGCGATTCTTACTCACCTGGCGCTTGAATTTCCCCAGTCCGGCCTTTTATCCGGCGGCTCACTGGAGCGGGCCCAGCAACTCAGGGCGTTGGCTTACATCACCACCAATTGCTACGCGACCATCGGCCTCATCGACTACCCGGAGCGCTGGCTGCCCGGTGCCGATCAGCAGCAATTAGACCGCCTGGTCGCCGGGGCAACAGGCAAGCTGCACAGCCAATGGGAGGTGTTCAGCGATGTCTTCCACAACCCGGTGGCCTGGCACCCGGAAGCGCCGGGCGCCGTGGAAATTCTCGCCAGTGTGGTGAGCCAGTGGAGCGGGGCGCGTGAGCATCTTCGTGTCTGCCGGCCGGAATGGTACGCGTCGCTTGAGGAAGTCGACCGCCATCCGCGCATCGCTTTGGTGCTGGAGCGCCACGGCTGGTGAGCGTCGCCGTGCCGGCACGAGCTAGGGCAGCGCCTGGCGCAGTTTCGCCGGGCTGATGCCCATGCGCAGCCTGAACGCCGTGGCCATGTGCGCCTGCGAGCTGAATCCGCAGTCATGGGCGATCGCGGCCAGCCGTGCCGTGGGGTCGCGCATCAGCGCACGGGCCTTGGCGACCCGGCGGTCAATGAGGTAGCGGTGCGGGCTCTGGCCGGTGGTGTGCTTGAAGGCCCGCATGAAATACCCTTCGGACAATTCCAGCAGGTCGGCCATGGCCTGCACGCCCAGCGGCCCGTCGAGGCCAGCGTCGATGAATTCATCAAGCCTGCGCATCCGCCGGGCATCGATTGAGCCGCGCATCGGCGCATCCCGTCTCTGCTTGTCATCGATCCGCTCAGCCAGCGCCAGCCCCCAGCCCTCCCAGTCGTCCTCAGTCGAGCCCTGCAGCAGCGCAGCGCGGATCTTCATCGCCAGGACGATCGCGCGTGCGTCGATGCGGTTGTTGAACGCGCGCTCGCCTTTCAGCGTCAGTCCATCGGTGCGCAACACGCGCAGATACTCCCCACCCGTGGGTGATTCGGACAACACATCGCAGCCCACCGGGACAAATGCCAGGCCGTTGGGCACTGCGTCGAAGGGCTGCACGCGGTCGCTGCCGATGGCGTGCAGCCCGCGCTGGCTGGCGAAGGCAAAGCCGATCGCCGACGCCGCAGCGACGTATCGCGTTGCATAGCGGCTGGCGGGCAGCAATTCGAGGATCCACGGCCCTGCCTCGACCCGGCGTACCGGTTCAGTGGGCGGTGGATTCAACACGGATTTGTTCGGGCTCATGGTCTGCATGGTAATCAAGCGCGCGGCGAAAAGTCAGGTCAGTTTTCTGAAAGCCTGCTCGGCGGGCCCGTGCCTAGACTGGGCGGAAATTCTTTGGAAACCCGCCATGCACGGACTGACCCGCGAAACCATCACCGAGGCCGCGCGTCTGGTTTACCAGGTCATGCCCGCCACCCCTCAATACGCCTGGCCGTTGCTGTCCGAGCGGCTGAACTGTGCGGTGTGGGTCAAGCACGAAAACCATACGCCCACCGGCGCGTTCAAGGTGCGCGGCGGGATCACGTTCATTCACTGGTTGAAACGCACTTACCCTGGCGTCCAGGGCATTGTCACGGCGACGCGGGGCAATCACGGGCAAAGCCTGGCTCTGGCAGCCAGCGCTGCGGGCCTGAGTGCACTGATCGTGGTGCCGCAAGGCAATTCGGTGGAGAAGAACAACGCCATGCGCGCGCTCGGTGGCACGGTGATCGAATGCGGTCGGGATTTCGACGAGGCGCGTGAAGAGGCGGCGCGGCTGGCTGACGTGCACGGGCACTATCTGGTCCCGCCGTTTCATGTGGAGATGCTTAAAGGTATCGCCAGTTATGCCCTGGAACTGTTTACCGCCGTGCCGGATCTGCACACCGTCTATGTAGCGATCGGTTGCGGGTCCGGTATCTGCGCGGTGATTGCCGCCCGCGATGCGCTGGGCTTGAGCACCCAGGTGGTCGGTGTGGTGTCCACTGAAGCGGCGGCGGCCAAATGGTCGTTTGAAGCCGGAGCCGTGCTGCAAACCCCGTCAGCCGATACCTTTGCAGATGGCCTGGCGGTGCGCCGGCCCATCCCCTCAGCTTTTGCGATTTACCGCACGGGGGCTGCACGGATCATTGCCGTCAGCGACGCCGAGATCGCCGATGCCATGCGCGTCTATTACACCGACACCCATAACCTGGCTGAGGGGGCGGGTGCAGCCGCACTGGCGGGGCTTATGCAGGAGCGCCCGGCCATGGCGGGTAAAACGGTCGGCGTGATTCTATCCGGCGGGAATGTGGATCGGACAGTGTATGCGCGGGTGATTGCTTGAGGGAGGGCATGCTAGCTGTGGGCTGTGGGCTGTGGGCTGCCCAGCCTGGGTTGGCTCAGCGGGTGGAGTGAAAGATGTAGCTGTCGGTTGCCGGGTCGGCAAGGGGCAGGGCGTGGTCTTTGAGGTATTGCACCAATGAAGCATCGTCGGCTCTGATTTGCCATGCCTGGGAGGCAGGCACGGCGTTCTGATCGATGTTCTCGCAGGCGGCGAGAAGATCCTCGACCGAGGGCTGGTGGATCACCAGGCCGTTGCCTTTCCAGCCCGCAACCGTCAGCCCCAGGCTTTCACACAATGCGACTTTGCGCAGGGCATCGTCACGGTCAGCCTGTCGCGACTGCTGAACGAGGGTGGCCAGCCCCTGATCCGAGGCCAGCAACGTGCCTTGCTCCCAACTCTCGGGCGGGCAGTCCTTGGCTGCGGGTTCAAGGCGAATGAACGGATTGATCTCCATCGGATAAATGCGGCACACCAGCGGCCGCTCAAGGTAGATGCCGCAAAGCCCATCCTGCTGAAGGTTCGGACATTCGGGCAGCGCGTTCGCCGCGAGAATCACCGTCACTCGCAGCGTTCCCGATGCGCATGGCACCGCCGCAGAGCGCCCGGCGTTGTAGGTGAATTCGGGGGAGCCGTCCGGCCAGAGCGATTCGTCGAATGCTTCAAGCATGACCGCCACCCCATGGCCACGCTTGAGCCACGTCACGGCCTCATTCAGGGTCAACGGCACAAAGCGGCCCCGACAACATGCTCCACACCCGACGCAGGCGAATCGCACGTTGCTGTCCACACCTGCACTGGAGTGAGTGGAGGACTTGAACTGGCCTAATGATTTTGGACATCTCAATCGGACGCTATGATGGCGTCCAAATCCGAGGTGTTATGGGCATGCGTACTTCTTATTCAAATGAATTCAAACTCAAGGCTGCGGCCATGGTGCT
>Ga0308170_10001602_pt1 | contig 21074 bp, 31 predicted proteins | sample PhyBR2_2_FD_202136 | JGI IMG/M metagenome (GOLD analysis project Ga0308170, IMG submission 202136) | Phyllosphere microbial communities from UC Gill Tract Community Farm, Albany, California, United States - DLSLSB.R2 | ecosystem: Host-associated > Plants > Phyllosphere > Unclassified | place...
AAAGAAGATGACAATCGAGCAGCAACGAGATGTTCTCGATCACACGATCAAACAGTTGACTGAGTTTACTGGGAAAGCACCTCGCGGTCATAGTGAGTTTCGTACGAATCTGCTCTGTGTCCTTTCTTCGGGCTGATCGCGACCTCTGATGCTTAGCTACTTGCTGGTGGGAAACTTCAAAGGTGAGCTATTGTGCTTACGGATGGTAGAGCAACTCATGAACTCGGAAGTGATTCGTTTTTCGCAGGAAAGCATTCAACTTTTGATGGATAGAGGAATCGAGGTACGTCTCTCCGCTCTCTTTCGATTACGTTTGTCAGCTGACACTCTCGAATACAGTACGACCACTCTTCTCAAGCTCACGATTGCCTCCCGTTCTAGTCAGTTCCCGATTCTCTTCGCGCTCCCATCTCCGCGTCCTGACTCTATGCTACCTTTACAGCACTCGAGACGAGGATACCTGGACCAAAATCGACTACAAAGGACAAGCGAAGGATTGGATGAAGCCTCTTGTGAGGGGAAAGACGACTCCGCTCGTGACCATTCCTGCGAATTGGGTGAGCTCAACACTTGTTCCTTTTCTCTGTGCATTCGCTTACCATAGTGTTTCTCCAGTACCTCGACGATCTTCCACCTCACATGTTTATCAAGGATGCACCGAACTCTCACGGTTTTGTCGACGCTCGATCGACTCTCGAACTCTGGAAATCGCATTTCACGTATTTCTACAGGGAGCATGACTGGTTCGTGTTCCCTCTCACGATCCATCCCGATACTTCCGGTCGTCCGCATCTTCTCTTGATCCTCGAAGAGCTCATCGAGTGGATCAACGGACACGGTGAGCGATTCTCAACTTTTTTACCTCTCTCTTTCCGCTAATGTCGTTCGTTGCAGAGGGTGTCGAGTGGGTCACGATGGGCGTGAGTCCCTCTCGTCTTCTCTCACCCCGCTCTTGTTGACGCTTGTTGTGGTCACAGCAAATGAACGACGAGTTCAAGGAGCGTAATCCTTTCGTAGCTGATGAGAAGAAGTAGCTTGAGCGATCTTGTCTCTGGAAACTTTGTTGTGTTGTCGTGCTTGTTCGAGCATCGCATGTCGCTCACGCGTGGAGGCGAAAGGAGGGAACTGCGAAATCGATTTTTAAGTTGTTCTCCAAACCGACAGTCTTGATCGACATCGGAGCTTTCAGTATGCCAATGTACTGATCAAGCGATCTTGTCACGTAATTCGATACTCCCCAAGCAAGCGGCTTTCAAGGAAAGAGAACGATATTGGGTGGTCAGCGAACGGGTCCGGCGAGAGGGAATATCGCAAATGGTGAAGAAAAGGTAACTAACAAACTCGTGATACTGGCTAATATTGAAGTCTTACGCTCTGCTATTTGCTTCTGAAGTTGTACCATGGTGACGTCGAAGCAGAATTCACGAGCTTGCGACCTCCTCTCGAAAGTCTGGCGCAATGTTACGCTTGGGGCACTCGCACCGAGCTGAGAGTCAAGCAGCAACTACTTGCGCTATGGCGCAGCAAAACACGGATACAAGAGCTACTCATTGTGAGGGAGCTAAGCGACAATCAACAGCTTCGTTTCATTCGTTATCTTCACTAAGCCACTACTCTTTCTCTCGATCTTGTGTTTCCCTCGACGTGGACCTACTTTCGACGAGCTCGCTTCGTTAGCGAGAGCGCCATTGAGCGTGGGATCGAAGACTCACCTTCAGATTTCCCAAACCTCGTTGTAACTCCAAACTATCCCGCGCTTCTCGCATTCCACTTCGAATCTCCTCGCTTCCTTGCGTTTCGGTGTCGGTGAGATATTGAGGCGTTCAAGCTTGGCGGAAGGGGAGAGGTTCGAAACGAATTCTGCGAGATTTGGCGGACAGAACCCGTGCCCGATCGAAAGGGAAATGAGAGAAGCTTTGAGCTGTTCGGCGAGATCATCTACAGGGAATGACCAAACAGGGAAGAGAACGTTGTCGCTGGCGGAATGAGGATGACTGTTTCGAGAGAATTAGGAAGTGCCTTGATAGACTTCGAGACTGTTTCAATCAAGCACTCCAACTCCCCCCCTAAGAACCATTCGTCGGAGTCGATTGAGTGGTTACTATCGACGTTGAGTTCGAGGTGTTCGAGATGTGGGAGATTGGAAAAAGCGAATTTTGTTAGAGGTATTGACAGCGTGCGAAGTTGAGCGTTGGGAAGAGGAGTGTACCATCTCCATGCTGCGTAAGGCGTGATTCGAAGTGCCGAGTAAGATGCGAGAAGCGAGTACTGTTCTTCTCCATCGAATGATCTCCTATGGAGCGGGTGAAACGAAATGAGATTCATTTCGAACGGAGGTGAAGAGTGGTCCTCCGTGAGTGTGTCGATACGGCGTTGACGGAAGTACAGTTGTCTGTCAATCAAGTCGAAGTCACAAGGATCGTCGAGGATGACTCTTTGAAGTTTCGGAAACATCGAGAGTGTCGAAAAGAACGTTTCCACACCGTTGACCTCCTCTTCTCCATCTTCCTCTTCCTCTTCCTCTTTCTCTTCATCATCTTCTTCCTCTTCCTCTCGCCCATTCCCATGGTAGAATAGGTTGTGTTCAGCGGCCACAAAACTGAATACGAAGGTTCGAACGAGGGGCGCCAAATGCGAATATTGGCGTAGGCAGCGGAGGAGGCATGCGGACGTAGCTGTGAGATAATCCCAGAAGATCCACTCATGAATTTTCCACATCTTGTATTGAATAAGATGGATGGTGAGGCGAGAGTAGAGGTGAGGGCGAACGATCTGGGAGAAGAGTCTCGATACGAGACAAGAGTTGTAAAGATCTTGTAGCCCTGTGACACGGTGTAAGATGAGTTCGAGAATCTCTGTCGGTAGGGTAGGGAGCATTGCGAAGGGAAGGAAGCTAAGAAATTGAAAGTAAGGTCAGCATACATTGAACACGCTATGAGAGAGAGCTGAGCACACGGTAGCGCAGGTGGAGCACTCCGGTAGATTCTAAAGTACGTTCTGCGTTCTCAAGAGGTCGAGAGAGGGAGGATGAGCGAGTTTGAAATGAGAAGTGAAGGTCTGACGATTCGGGCCTGAGGGAGGCGGGTTCCTCGCTCAAAGAGGTGAGTGAGTGCTTGCAGACTGATTGATAGTGATTCCGGGGAGTCAGAGCGAGTTGTGGGCGGTGAAGTGAAGGGCAAGAGGGACAGGAGGGAAATCGAAAATCTTCGGGGTGTAGAGAGGCTCTTCATTGCTAGTGAAAAGCTTTCTTCGCTCTGTGAAGCTGGAAGGTTGACTAAGTATTGGACGGATGGCAGCTCACTCATTGTCGAACTAATTTCCTCGCGAGTAATTTCCTCGTGAGTTCGCAACAGATTCGTTTCGTAGAGCAGGGACTGTCTTCGCACGCAGCGAGCGAAGCCTATCGTGAAGATCGTAACACGGGAGGCAGCACCGACAATGTCAAAACACTCGGGAATGAGGATCCGTTGCAAGCGAAGAGGAAAAGCTACAAAATTGGTTTGTCAAGCGAGAGATAGAGGCAGGTAGAGAACAGATGACTGATTGGCGGGCTGTCTGTACAAGCGCATGCGCAAGGAATCAGCGTGATAGCGTTCACAGACAGAGGCGGAAGAAGGGTTAAAAGGGAAGACAGGCTTACATTGAATCCGACAGCATCGAGGAAGGAAGGCGAGCGCATTGAACAAAATACGGCGAGCGCTAGCTAGAGACGTAATGGGCGACTTTAAAGGAAATTTGACGAGAAAATACGAATGAGCACATTGAGGAAGCGAAGATGCCAAGACGCGAACTTCGAATGGATTGAGAGAGGGTCAGAGTGGAGACGGGACTAGAAGTGGAGGGACGGCTGGAAATAAGGAGAAGTAGAAGAGAGGTTCAGTCGAAGTAGAGAAGGAGCGGAGGGCGATGTGAAATGACGAGGTCCGAGTAGAGTGTCGAAGATGTCAACGAGAATGAAGTTCGTTCCTGGTGACCTACTTCCTGCATTCCGCGAGTCGTTTCTCCTCCCTCTTCCTGTCGGTCCTCATCTTCTTCGCTAACGTCTCTCGCTCTTCTTCGTTGAGACCGTTCCTTTCCACCTCTTCCTCGAGATCTGCCTCGAATCTCCTCTTCTTGATTCCCTCCATCATCGTCTGCGTTGCCTTTTGGAAGGCTTGGTCCCATTGAGCTTGATATTGTGCTTGAGATTGTTTAGCTGTCAGAATGTCGAAACGAGCTCGCGATTGAGCGAGATGAGGTTGAGCGATTTGAGATAAAAGTCTCGAGACGAGGCAGAGATTGGCGAGGTCTCGAGGATCGGCGAGATTGACAACGATTGATTCGAAAACAGCTTTCGTAAGCGAAGGTGTCATAGTGAGGGAAGAAGACTGTAAGGAGGAGATGGCGACTATTAGGAAATGCTCGAGCACGCCAGTGGAGATAGCTATGACCCACGCTGGTACAGCTAATAAACTCCTATGATCTCTGCTGTAAATACTGAGGCTTCAAGAGGTTGATCGACGCAGGAAACGCGAATGGAAGATGAAGAAGTTCAAGTTGGGGAAATGAAAGATCTTGCGATGTAGAGCTAGAGGTAGGTCGCAGCTTGCTCTTGATAGGTGTACGGAATGGTTGCTAGTAGCTCAGGTGACGCGGAGCAAGTTGATAGCGTCTTGAAGTGAAGAGAAAGAGTGAGAGAGGAAAAGCGGCAGCGATGAAAGGCTCGTCTCGTCAAGGTGAGCTTCTCGGGTGATTGCACGTGTACCTAGGGGAGCACGCTACCTTCGAGGAGGTCGAGCGATGTGAGCAAAATACTGAATGGATTTCGTTCGTTTCGCAAACTGAAGAAGTCCTCTTTCTTCAAGCGCTCGACACGCCTTACGACGGCAGAAGCTAAAGCATCAACGGCATCGAAGCACAGTAGGAGGGGACCTCAAATTTCGGCAAACAAGGCACTGAGGAGAGAAACGACGATTTGAAGGAGAGGTGAGAAAGCTTTCTTCGTTGCTTTCGTATATTCCCTTCGACAACGATAACTACAAACATACAGACGATTTGACCCAAGAGAGAGAGAGAGGCGAAAAGAGGATAACTCCGTGATGAAATCGGAGATATTGGAATCGAACTGGTTTCGCGTTGCGCTCATGCAACGTACTTCTTCTTCTTCTCGAGCGCTTCGTTGTTGGTTCCAGCCGACAGTTGGTTGAGCTGTATCGGCGTAGTACGTGATCAGTGGCTGTGATGCCCGAAATGAGCGAGGGAGCGAGATAGGACTTACCGCGTCTTCCTCCTTGTCGAGCTTGCGGAAGCAGAAAAAGAAGAGGATACCAGCGACGAAGGCGAGTCCGGCGAAAGTGAAGTAGCTGCGGGGAAACGGTGTTGGCGTTAGGAACCGGAAGAGAATTGACAGAAAGCAAAAATTGCGAAAATGCGATCGAGCAGGAGAGACTCACTTGGCTTCGAGAAGAGGATCCGTTGACAGAGGCAAGAAGGCCTCACCAATAGCGGCACTGTGGAGGGAAGGAGGCGAAGGATCAGCGATGCGTGCCCGGGTGACGAGCGTTTTTTTTTTGGGAGAGTTTTAAGCTCACCTGATGGCGGTCGTGAAGAGACCGATAGCCATGACCATCGAACGCATGTTGGATGGTGCCTTAGAGAAGGCATATTCCCTGAAGGTGCCGAGAGGTAGAGAGCGAAACTGGGTGGTCAGCGAACGGATTCGGCGAGAGGGAATATCGCAAATGATGAAGAAAAGGTAACTAACAGACTCGTGATACTCGCGAGGATCTCCGATAGAGCAATAAAGACTGTAGAGAGTGCCAGTAGTCAGTTGCGTGCTTCTTGGGAGAATTGAAGCCGAGAAATGGAGTCGAAAGGGAAATCGAGCTCAAACTCACTGTAGGTGGGAGTCTGAACCCAGACACTGAGGGGGATGAAGCGCTCAGCCTCGCATGTAGATGCACTCTTGCCGCAGACTGATCGATCGTAGATGAGATATTGTGTGATACCTGATTCGAACAGAACCAAAGTCAGCTCCGAATTTTGGAAAGACGACGAATGAGGCTTACCAGCAAGGACCATCGCGATGGTTCCTATAGACGCGAGGAGAAGGCTTCGTTAGTCTGCGGTTTGGCGAGAAGAGCTGAAGAAACCAGGAAAACGAACCACACATGAATCCTGCGAAACGACAACAACGTGAGCCTAGGTGCTCGGGCGAAGAAAGAGATAGTAGCTACACACCTGCGAAGATCTTCTTGATCGGCGTGAACTTGAATCCGGCGCGGAGAAGAGCGGGGTAGACGACCAAGTCCATAATCGGCTGTTGTTTGACGGGAGGTTAGCTCGGATACTTCTAATGAGCCTGCGAACGCTACGCACGATCAGGATGACGAGAGCGATAGGGTCGAGGTTATTGATCAGGTCATTTGGCAATCGTTATAGCCCGGGATCGGGGGTTAGTCTCAAAGCGAAATCAATCGAAAGAATCTTGAGACTCACCCATTCGTGTCCAACAGAGCAGCTTGCGAGGTCAAGTTGTTGTTGATCTCTGTATGTGTAGGGACGAAGGAGGAAGAGAAGAAGGGAAAGAAAAGTCAGTTTCGGTAATAGACGCACTAGCACAAAGAGGAAAACGTACGGTTGTAGGTAAGCCAGTAGATAGGGAAGAAGACGAATACTTGACAAGCCTTGAATCCACGACGAACTTCGTCGACCCATTGATCGTTCCAAGTCATGTAAGAGGGACGGTCTTCGACGGGAATCTTCGAAGGCTTCGCGGCATCCCAGAAGGTTTCGTGCTTCCATGCTTTGGGGCTGAATCCCTTGCCCTTGAAGCAGAGACTGATGAGACGAAGGGCCTTGCTGAGAACGGAACCAGTAGGAGGAGTTTTGACGTATCGGTTCCTCCCGAGGAAGAGGACAATAGGGCAGAGGAGGAAAATGCAGGTGGGAAGGAGGAAGGCGAGCCAGAAACCGACACGCTTCTCGGCATAGACCATCGAGATCTGCAAGGAGACAAAGGAAAGTCAGTCTCGCGTTTCGCGAAAATTGAAAGCTCGCAACTCACTTGACCGGCGAGAGCACCAATGTTGATCATGAGGTAGAAGTAGTTGTAGACTCGTGCCGTCGTGACTGCAGGATCGATAATGACACGCTCTCCCTTCTTCGTGGTCGTGATAGTTAAACGGTGGTTGGTGATTTGTTCGGCGATGAGGGGGGAGACGTTACTCTTGAACATTCCGGTACCCGCTCCCATCACGATCAAAGCCAATGAGAAGATTCCAAGCGAAGTTTGCGGTTTCTGGATGACACTTGGGATAGCCGAGATGATGAGGATAACATGGCCGACCAAGGCAATTGCCAAGGCGTAGCAGATGGTGCGGTATCGACCGAAATAGGTGTCCGCTAACCAAGCTCCGATCAAAGGAGTGGTGTAGACCTGTGGGAGTGGAACATCAGCGAAGATAATTTCCACAACTTCGAAAACGACAGTTTACCCAGAACTGATTGAAGGTAGTGAGACCGGTTGAGGCTTGTTGACCTTGACCCAAAGCTCCAGAGGTTTCGTCGGGGCCCGAAGAACCGGTAGTTGAGCCTTTGCAAATTGAGAGCGATCAGTTTCGAAAAAAAGCGGGAATAGAAAATGAGATCATCTCGAGACTTACCTTCGGGGAGAGGACGTTGAATAAAGTTGACAAAGACGACAGTAGAACCGTAGTACGAGAAACGTTCACATCTGAAGCAGCGTGAAGGAAGAGGTCAGTATTCGAATCGAAACGGAATTCTTCGGCTGAAACCGAAACCACCAGTACTCACAATTCGATGAAGGCGATCAAGAAAGCAGACCAGTCAATCGATCCAGAAACCCTTCGAAGAGTAGCGAGTTCCTCCTCCGTAGGCTTTCCTTCGTAGTCACCGGAATCCTCCTCCTCTGCCTCTCCGTTGCTTGATGAGCCAACTGCTAATTTCTCATCAACTACATAGTTTCCGTCCTTGCCATCCTTCGAGTCATGGTGGCCAATATCGTGAGCATCAGCGTTTGCGATGGCTTCAAGCCCGTTACCGTTTGGATCCATCGACATTCTTGCTAAAAGTCGGAAAGAGGTGAGGGAGATGTTGTGATCGAGAGAAGTCGTGCGAGTCGGGGGTAGTCTGTTTTTAGGCCGAGCTTGCTAGTGTTGTTCGGAGACTGGAGGCGAGAATGAAAGTCGAGCGATCTGCTGTCGTTTCTTGCCGGTTGTCGCGTCGAATCTGAGTCTCGAAAGGAAGTGAGCAGAGCAAGAGTAAGCCCTTCTGTTATCGGTCCAAAGTGCAGTCTAGTGTTCCCCGGTGAAACTTGGAAAAAATCAGCTCGACCGCGAGGTGTTCTGTTTCGGTTTCGCCCTGAAATAAATTTTTTGTGGAGGGAATCCTAATGTTCGATGCAGTTCGGACAACGAACACCGCGCGGAAACCTCTGCGAGAAAAGGTTCTTTTCTGGGGCTCTTCACGGAGAGAGACGGATTCCTCAAAAAAAGCTGTCGATGGCGTGCTCGCTGCGCAGAGAAGGCCGCGGGTTCAGTAACGAAACAGCGAGGAAGAGAGAAGGTAGTCTCCCCTGTCAAAAAAACGAACGTTACCCTTGTGCTAAGCTTGACCCTGACCCAAAATTGCGCTCGTCTGACCATCTTCCATTTGCTCGGCGGAGAAGGAAACCTCGAGGCTAATCACCCACACATGATTGGAGCACTGATATGCGAGAAAAAGCTCCGGTCAGCGCTTAAAAGCGAAATCGAAATTGGCGATGAATACGCCAAAGTTTCACACGGCGTGCCGGTGAAATCATCGAGTCGATACTGTAGAGTAGCGTGGGGTGGTTGAGATAAGGCCACACTTTCGATCGTTCTCATAGCCGGGAGAACCGAATCTGCACGAGGTGAAAGAGACGAAGAGCCATCGAAGTCGAGCGAGAACAATGAATCCCGCAGACGAACTCTTGACGTGCTCGAGTCATAGGGTCGATCAGCGAGAAAGCGTGCGAAGGGAGACGAGACGAGACCTGAATGCTGCTGCTGAACGGGAATTGCAACAATTCGAAGAAACCGATCAACCGTGAATCGTGTACTTTTCGCGAACGGCTTCCGGATTGAACAGCTACGATAGATGACGAGAGAGTTAGTAGGAATTCTCGAGAAACAGTAGAGAATGACATCGGGTTTACCTCCCATCGAGACGCCGGGAAAATGTCTGTAAGAGAACGAGCACTGTCAGCTTCAAATCCCCATGAGGAGTGAAAGCAGCTCAGACACGTACGCTTATTCCGGTTGTACCAACTCCTCTCAATGACTTTTCCAGCGTGAGACTGTGAATTCAGAGAACCAGAAAATCGTCAATCTTGATATGAGGGAATCGAGAGAGAGGAGTAGAGTAACGTACCTCGTCCTTTTCGATCGCAGCGTCGTGAGTAAGTCGAATATCATCGTGCACGTCAAAGTTGAACATGGGTCCCGACTTTCCTCGATACTTGTTCACGATGAAATCGTCTACAAAGGGGAAAAAGGAGGACCGGTCAATAATGATCTAAGGAAGAGGGAGGACGAGGTGCAAAGCAAACAGAAAGTGTAGTGCTGTACATCTCGAGTAATCGGCCGAAGATCAGCTGAGCTAAGAGACGGAATCTTTCGATGGTAACGAGACGTACATGAGGAATAATCAGATCTTCCTTGATATACATCAAGCTATCCACGGAGACCAGTCGTAGCTCTGGGAATTGTTGTCTGCACTTCTCGAGGAATCCCGCGATAGTATCTCCTTTCTGACACTGTGAGCGAGATGAATGAGGAAACGCACGTCAGCTTTAGCCTTTCGCTTCATATGACTCGTCTGGGACACTCACTTGAACAGTTTTCCGATGACCACTCCCATCCCAGTACGAGTAAGTAATCTCGATCGGTTCCTGTTTCATATCCTCCTGCATCTTGAGCCACTTCTTTCGAAGTTCGTCTCGTTCTTTTCGTTCCGCTTCTTCTCGAACTCGATCGGGTAGGAAGTAGGTATCGACTGTTGGGTTCTTGCCTACTTTGCCTCGTTTCGAAGCTGTTGATTGAACGAGCGGGAATCAGCCTCTAATTCGTCAACGTGATTCGAGGAGAAGTGCTCTTTACCTTCATCTTCATCCGTGGTTTGTGTTCTCATTTTCTTCTTCGGTGTAGGAGCATCATCACCATCCCCTTCCTCGTCATCTCCGAACGAAAGCTTGACTTTGCCCTTGTCCTTCTTCTTCTTCTTGATCTTTCGTTCCTCCCCCCTATCAACGACAGTCTCCATTCACAAGTCAGCACACCCTGACCCACCGATCGTCTAATTCTGTGAATGATTCGACTCACTTGACTTCACCAGCACCCGCGGCTTCTTTCCTCGCCATTTCCTCCAATTTCTCCCTCGTTTCTTTGAAATCACTCAATTGCACCAAACCGTACGTCGATTTCTTGAGAGATTCTTCCATCCCGTCCGTTTTGGAAGTGAATCGATCTGATCCTGTACGGTTGCGGGCTGATTGAAGGTCTTCCTTTTGTGCAGCGAAACCATCCTGAATCGAGAGGGGAGCTTTAGCTAGAAGACAGTTGTATGAGAATGGATTGGACGTACTAGCATATCTTTCCGTTTCTTCTCCAACTTGGCTATCAACTCATCAGGAATGCAGTGTCAGACGAGGCAGAGCAAGTGAGGATGAGAGCGAGAGGGAACTTGCCTAGTTTCATCTGTTCAGTTTGATTCGACATGATGCACTCAATCTTCAGAGGGTGTGCAAGAGTGTATAGAGCAGATCTGAGCGAGTCTAGAGTGAGAAGTGAAAGAGAGAGAAAGGTTGAAACTTGTCGCGTGTTTTCGAGTCTCGAACCTCCCCTGAGTAGCTTGAGGGCTTCTGGCACGAAACGTGGAACGAAAAGCTTGGAAGGTTTCGTAAACTTCGTCGTCGTTCCTTGATCGGGGCGAAGGGTTTCCCGTGACAACAGCTTCTTCGGTCGTGCCTACAGCTGTGGCCAGTGATCATGTATCACTCAAGCTTTTGCCCATTCGAACAGATCTCTCCGAGACAAGTAGCTGCTGCAAGGCCGCGTTGCGTCAGGTTTCACAAAAGCTGACGAAGCCAGCTTCAAACCGAGCGTACGACGATTCAACTCTCCAATAGCGACTGACAATGCGATGAGGTGTCTGTCGAGCGGCTCTCACGATCTCTGCCGCATTTAAGCATCTCGTCGACGCGAATCTCGGAATTTACACATAGAAACGATACAAAGGTAAGCATTCCCGCATCACAATCGACCCGTGTGCCTAAGTAAGGTATTGGCAATAGCAGCATCCGTCGCAATCCCCTTCGTTCGCCCTCGCCCGCAACCTTCTCGTTCACCGTCAACCAATAAAAGCACATGCCAATCGCGCCGAGCACTCTCTTGCCTGCAATCATACGTGATCAAGTCTGGACGGGCCTCGAAGTCGCATTCTTGACAGTCGACCCCTCTCTTGCCTGCGTCACTTCGAAGCAAATAAATCAGCTGTTCTCGGTGCGCTCCAAAAAACCGAGAAGAACTTACCGTCGTCCGATGCTTTCCGCTTGAGATTGTTCGTCACGATTCGCTTCTGATGAGTCTCGCCCAGTAGAAATCTTGCTAAATCTGCTATTGACGGGAAAACTCTGGATGTGAAGACTTGATCAATCCATTCGGCCAATTCGACAGTTTGACCGGCGATGGCGAGGGCTCCGACGTGAGCTTCGAACAGATCGGCGGCAGTCTTTTGTGACGAACCGATTGCGGCGTCTGTCGTCGAGGAAGTGTGCATCCGTTTGTCGAAGCCATAAGCGATGGATAGGAACGAGAGCGTTTGATTCGAATTGAGTCGGCTGATCATCCCCTACAGAGAACTCAGATTCATCAGGCATTTACGTACATCTTGTAAAGAAGCGAGAGCGGGGACATACGGAGGTTGGAAAGGGGGGCAGACTTGGAAATTGTCGACGAAGAGCGAGCGATACCGAAACGCCGAGTTGCTTATCTCCAATCAATTCCAACGGTTCATAAGACCTCATCATAATTTCTCCAGAGGTCAAGTCCGGTCTAGCTCCAGGTCCTTGATGGAAATAATTCGGAAGAGTGAGGGCTTGTCTTGCTAGCTCTGAATCTTGAATCTTCGGTAGAGGAGGGAGGTTCGAAATATCGATGGGCAGATGGGGATCCTTCCAAGATGGTCGTATCTTGAGGGATGTTCGAAGGGATGCGAAATTGGAGGAGGAATTGGAGGGGGAGGGAGCGAATGAGATTGAAGTTGTTCGAACACTCATAGAGGGGTGTACACGTTGTAAGAGGGATTATCAGGCGAATAATATGATAATGAGAGTAGTAAGGTAAGATCTGAGGTGGTTCACTGAAAGGTAGGAGGCAAAGCGAGATCATCAACAAACTAAAGAGGTTTCCTTCCTTCCTCAACCACTGCTGTACCAGAAACACACTAGAACTCTCCAGCAAACAAACACAATCACCATGCAGACCAATTTAGCCACCGTTGATTACGCTGCTTTCGTCAAGAGTCTACCTCCTCTTCCTCACCAAACCTTCTACAAGCCTGTCGACGACGATGAAGGCTTTCAGCAAGCTACTACTTTCAAGCAACGCCAGCAGCACAAGGTAGCATCAGCGATCACTCCACCTCCCGCCATCCTCGGTTACTCTCAAGAATTCCCAAAACTCCCGTCGACCTCCCTCCCTCTCCCCGTTCCCAGCTCACGTAAACGCAAGACCAAGGCAGTCACTGCGGAGATCAAGGATGCTACCGCTGAATCAGCTTCTCCCCTCGTCGTCAAGAGAGGGGAGATTATCTTCGCTCCTAAAGATGGTGTTAATGCGGCTATCTACCCTCACATGGTATGCCGATGAGTCTCTGTACCAACTGAAGCAAAAGCTGTTAGCTAACGATGTTGAAAGTAGGTCATTCACGAAGATGGACCTCTCATCGTAGCGCTTCCTCTTCGTGGTTCTGAGAAAGGGTGAGTTCTCAAATTCTTCAGGGACCGATTCACCTAGACTCACCCTTCACAAGGGACAGAGGTGCTCATGGTATGGTCAATCTCGATACTCGAACCGACCCCGTTGCTTGTTCACCTATCGAATTCGATTCCCTCACCCTCCCTCGAGCTCTTTCGTCAAGGATCAAACACGCTACCAATTTCGCAACGGATGTCGAGCAAGTTCAGCAATGGGCTCAAATCTGTGTTGCAAACGAAGATACAGACATGGCTGATGTCGCACCTCACGAAAGAACCCGGGAGAGGAAGAGAAAGGTTATCACTCACGACGATGAGGGAGAGAAGGACTACGAGGAGGAAGATGAGGAGGACAAAGAAGATCAAGAGTATGGCCAAACCAAGAGACGTGTCCGACAGAAGGTCACGAAGTCTAAATCCTCAAGTGAGCGAGATTCTGCTAGGATCTTCTATATGGAGCTGACGCAGCCTCGTTCTCTCCAGTTCACTCCTCAAGAACCTCCACTCCTCGAAGAAGTACCGTTTCTACAATCATCTATCTGTCAACGAAAACAGGGCTGATTCTCCAGCTTCTTTCGCAGACCTTCGAAGTACTCGTACCGCCACTTCCTCGGAAGCTAAGGTACCAGTTCGTCGAACCTCAAAACAGCAACAACGAGCACAATCTCAAGATCGAGATCAAGTTCAAGCGGCGGGAGAAGGTGAGGAAGTGACGGTCGAGGATTTGATGAAGGAGGGAGGGGATTTGATAGAGGGAAAGAAGTCGGAAGAGGTGATCAATATCGATGGTCCAGATGGTGCAATTGTAAGCCCTCGCACCGCCCTTTCTCGGTAAAAGCAAGCACTCACGAATCTCGATTCAACAGCGCCTACGATCCCTCCTTATCGACGCTATCGCTTCAGATTACGCGAGGAACGGTATCTCGGGAGAGGACTCCATGACTCTGGCTGCCGACTTCATACAACGACTCGGTTCGACTGGATCTTCGTTGTCGGAGAAGGAACAACTTGAGATCTCAAACAAGTTGAACGGAGACATCAAGAAGAATCAAGACTCAATGAGGAAACTCGCTCTCCCGGATCAGCGAAAGCGATGGGCGGAAGAGGCTCCTCAAGCCTTCGATGAGAACGGGTCACCAATCTCGAAGTAAGCTTTTCACTCGAATCGAATCGAAAACGCGATCACTAACGCCTCACGACCGAACAGCCCTTTACCGGTCAACTGGTTCGCTGTCGACAATCTGGTATTCGGTCATTACAATTTGCCGGATGGAGGAAAGAAGTCTGCGACGTGCAAAGATCTGCGTTCGACTGGTCGACTCAACGATACTGTTTGTTCTCGATTACTAACTACTTTCGGTTCATGATCGTCGCTGATTCACTCGTTTACTCACAGTCTTTCCTGTATGACTATGACCCATTCCGTTATCACGTCAAACATACCGGAACGACTCCCGCTTTGACCTTCTTCGATTCATCCGTCGAGAAACTCATGGATGAGAATCTGGGAGCCGTCGCTTCCTTCTCTTGCTCCCTCGGGAGACCCGTCGACGAGATCGGAAGACCGGTTATGGATGCTCTCCTCCGACAACCTCAGCTCGTTCTCCGACAGCTCCACCTCCCGGTCAAAGTCAAGTCTCACAAATCTCGCAAAGATGATCCTCGACAACTTTACTTGAAAATATGGTTGATGAGAACCACCAAGCAGCGAGACGGAGAGGGGACCCTTCTGTATCAGTTCCATCACCCGTGCAACTTCTCGGGAGGTTGGGGTCGTAGAGATCAGTCTTTGTATCAAGTGAGTTACCTTTCCGTCGATTCCTCTCAACTTCTCAAGCTGAACAAACTCGAGTGGTGTCTACTAGGATACTATGGTACACGCTGCGAATCTACTCTCGGCTACTCCGAAACTCAACCTCCACCGACACTTCTACGAGTCGAGATATGGAGGAGCTCCTTCGACTGCTGGTGCTCGGAACGCTATCGAATTGTATCCCCTCGCTGGGAAAGAGATCAAGTCCGGTGAAAGGTTCTCTCGCGAACGAATCCTCCAGCTCTCTCCTCGTGCAGATCGAATTATCGAGAATAAGTTACGGTTCCAATCGGAAAGAATGAACGAGTTACTGGTGTACAATCCCTATGTTTCGGTCGAGCTTCAGGGTTCTTGGTTACAAGCTGCAAAGGCCTGCATGGTCGAGTATGGTGTTTATCGTCGTTGGACCTACTTCCCAGGTCAGTCGCTTTCTTCCGACATATCAGCGCAACAGTTCTGACAATACTGGAGCTTCGACAGATCTTGAAAAACGAGCACTCACGGGCGAGCTCTCTCGAGAAGAGCAAGAAGAGTTGAATGCGCGAAATGTGAGCGTTTCGTTTCGGTCGCTGCGAGTCTCGGCTCACGCCTTACTCCCTTGACAGGCTCGCTTGGATGAACAACACGACTACGAGCGGACTCATCCCGAGTACGTCGAGGCTAGGAAAGAGGTAAGCTTGGTTAGTTTCGCATCCTTCTTATGAAAGCTGATTTGTCGATTTTGACAGTACCAACGAAAGGTGAGCTCATCTCACTCTACGAACGAAGCAACTCGCGCCTGATATGCTGATCGTTTCTAATTGAGTGACAGTACTATCAGGAGAACAGGGAGGAGCGACTGGCTTATCAAGCGAAAGTGAGTTGATCTCCCCCTCTTCCTCTCGAGTTACAGTGACTGATCGCTGCGACTCAATTGGACAGTGGCGAGAAGCCAACCCCAATTATCAGGCAGAAGTAAGTGCATCTTTCCCTCTTCCTCTCGAGTCACGGTGACTGATGATGTCGACTTGATTGACAGTACTACCAAAAGAACAGGGAGGAACGACTGGCTTATCAAGCGGAAGTAGGTTGATCTTTCCTCTTCCTCTCGAGTCACGGTCACTGATCATATCAAATTCGTTGACAGTACAACCAAGAGCACAGGGAGGAACGACAGGCTTATCAGGCAGAAGTAAGTGCATCTTTCCCTCTTCCTTTCGAGTCACGGTGACTGATGATGTCGACTTGAATGACAGTACAATTCTCGGCAGACGACGAAGGATAGGAAATCAAGTGTGAGTCATGCCGATTCGACAGCAGCTCGCGAGATCTGACAAGTTCGCCTTGCAGCGCGATCGAGCGAATCTTGAACGAGAGAAGGAGGAGAACAAATGGAGAAGGGTGCGTTTCTTTCTATCGCTCTTTCTCCGAACTTGACTGACAAGCTGGTCTCGATACAGGCGGAGGTTGAAAGAATCGTGAGCACCGATCTTACCCCTCGTGAGCACTGAATTGAGCTGACAAAGTTCATGCTCGTTGCGAATGCGTAAACAGAGGAACGAATCAGCTATCCTTTCAACGTCAGACTCGTCCTCGGATGGTGGTCTAGGTATGGTTGAGGAACCGCAAGTGCGACCTGAAGACCCACCGTCTTACCACGACACCTCGATGGCTCACTTCGCGCAGCCTCAATCCAGCGCGCCAACGCCTCACATCGCCCCTCTCGCTCGTTCCCTGAACATTCCTCGTTTCTTCTTCCCCTCCGACCCTCCGATGGTCCGAGTAGCCCTTCGCGCTCGTCGTCTTTCCCTTTCCTCCTTCTCGAACACATTCCTTTCCACTGCAAGCGAACCTCTCCTCGACCTCGTCGCCGTGCCCGAATCGCTTCTCCCATCGATTCCCTCGCTTCCTTCGACCTCTTCCTCAACCCTCGAATCGGATCAAGTGGGTAACGAGGAGACAGTGGTGAAGTATGTGATCGATGAGGAGCAGGAAGACGAGGATCTGGGAGGTATGGAGGATCACGTATTCGAGGAGAGACCGGAATCAGCGGAGGAAAGTGTGAGCGGGTCAACTTCCCGAGTCATATGATGTAGTAGAGCTTTGAGTATTTTGTATCGAAGCTTGAAATATCATTGCGAGAGAAGTTGCGAAGAAGTATTTCTCTCGAAAAGTTTTTCTCAGTTGTTCTTTATCCGTCCGATCGAGAAAAATATCTCGAAGTCGTTTTGATCGGTCAAAGAACTTCCCTCCCCTTCAACTGTATCCTTACATGTTGGGTAGCTAGAGAATGCTCCGACGATTCTGAGCACGATGCTGCCTAGAGCATCTCGCTACAGTGAAGCGTTAACGAGTTATCGACGAAAGAAAGAGTTTTTCCTCTTCTCCCTTTTCGAAGGAGATCTCCGTATGATCGTTCTCCGTTCTCCGTCTTCTCCGGTCTCCATCCGTCCGTCGTTGCGAGTGCACCGTGCGACTCCGACGCCGTCAATCTCCTTGTCCCATGTGCTTTGTAGCCATCTTTAGATACTCCCTATCTTTTTCATGTCTCTCTCCTTCCAGCTTAGACCAACTCCTTTGACTCTTTCTTGCTAGAATGTTCGATGACCATAGCTCACGTAGAACTATAAAGGAGGCGCTCAAGCGACTCCTCTCTTGCTTTTGGAATCATCACTTTTACACTACACAACTTTTACTCAACCTTTCCTCTCTACCTTTGTGAGACCTCTCTTTCCCTCGACTCTCCCTACACCCCACTCGGATCGACTCGACTACCAACCCCTTTCCAGGCGTTCATCTGCCTTGGTTTCTCTCTAGAGTTGAAGTTCATCTTCAAGCTCAATTCCTCTGAATCGGTTTCTCCGTTCAGTTTTGTTCCAGACTCTTTCTCCTCACGTGTTACTCGCGTTCGAGTTGGTCCACTTGTTCACACGAGGATGAGGCAGAAGACGAGATGTTATTTATACCACTTCCGAGTGTGCAGTCGAATCAAGGAGGAGGGTCGAGCTCGATCGAGGCTTCTCAGACTGCTCAAGGTCGTAACTGGACGTGAGGGTGAGCTGATCAATTGAGGGAAAGTCGACGATATCGAAGGCGTCCTCCGAAGAACTGTGAGTCGAGTAACCGGAGGCGACTGAGGCGAGAGACTTGGTAGAGATGTCCCGTTGCTTCGATTCCTCAAAAGATGAATCACGTGCGAGCATGAACTGTGGTGACTCGAGAAGACAAAGTCAGAATCTCGCAAAAGCGAAAACGAGCATTTGCAAAGAAACCGAAACTCACGTTCACCGCATCGAAGTCTGATGCTTGACCCTGAGTTTCTTCCTCCGGGATGATGGCTTCGACTAGCGTAGGTGACGGGTTCAGCGATTGAGCGGTTTTGTTGAAGCCCATCGATTCGAGTTCCGCCAAACGCGTATCGAGTAACATGAGAGACTGTCGTAACTTCTTGTCGACCCTTCCCTCTCCTTCAACTCCGCTCTGATCACTCGCTACCATCCTACTCGCGCCTTCTCCTGTTTCACTCGGACTGTCCCGCACGCCTTCGTCAATAAACATTTCTCTTTCGTGTTCTCTTTCCGATTCTTGAGGAAGGGAAACGGGGGCGAATTCGGGAGTAGAAGGAGACAAGAGGATGGTTGGTGACGAGGGAGTGGCTGGTTCAGCGAACATGGGTGAAGGGAGAAAGGGGAATTCATTGTTTGGGCAAGATTGGGTAGAATCGAGTTTAGGCGTATTGAGAGGAGGAAGACGTGAAATTGCTTTCATCGGAGAGCGCATCACGTTGACTAGACAACCGCGTCACTCTGCGAGAGAGAAAAGGGTGGGATAGGAACAGGTGGGAGAGTTTGAAAGGAGCGTGTTGTTTGACTCTCTTCTTGACTTGACTCTCTAGCTTTGGTTCAATTAGCACTCTCAATCTCATACTCGACTACTACGCGATACAATGGTAAGTACTTCTTCTCACCCGTCGAGTGATGCGTCGATCGCTGTCCCATCCAATTCCTCGAATGCATTGCATCAACTCACAACTCTACTCGACTGCTGTGATTAGGGAGATTCAAGTTATGATTACCTCTTCAAGGTGAGTCTTCCCTCTTTGCAAGTCTTGTCGCTGTATGATCAGAGTTGATTTGAGTTGCCATTTCTCCCCCTCATCTCTCTCAGGTCGTCCTCATCGGTGATTCAGGCGTAGGAAAATCGTAAGCTATTCTCCTACTGCTCCCTTGCGCTCACTTGCTCACCCTCTCTCCTCCCTTGACAGCAATCGTACGTTTCGACCGTTGCTTCCTCCCCTTCATTTACCCCGCACCCCATCTACCCTTTGAACCCCATCGCTAACTCCTCCTCACCCTCACACTCACCAATAGTTCTCTCGCGATTCACGCGCAACGAATTCAACCTCGAATCGAAATCTACTATCGGAGTCGAATTCGCAACGAGATCCATCAGTGTCGAGGGAAAGACTGTAAAGGCGCAGATTTGGGATACTGGTAAGCTTAATTTGGGCCCTTGCTTGATCGGGAGGGTTAGAAGTAGCAGAGGCACGAATGGAAAGAGGCGGGTACATCGAGGAGATGAGGAAGAGTCTCGATTGAGAGTTTTATTCAAGGTGCTTCGAATGCTAGTGAAGAACATGAGACGACTAGGAGAGATGTCGTAGCAAACAGGGAGTCCGATCGATCGATTTCACTGACCTTTTCCTTCGTTTCTCAAAATTAGCTGGACAAGAACGATACCGAGCGATCACTTCTGCGTGAGTCCCATAACTTTGACCCGAACTGACGAATGATCAAGCTGATCTCTCCCCCATCCATGATAGCTACTACCGAGGAGCCGTAGGAGCTTTATTAGTTTACGATATCGCAAAACATGCGACCTATGTCAACGTCCTTCGTTGGTTGAAAGAGTTGCGCGATCACGCAGATTCAAACATCGTCATCATGCTCGTCGGAAACAAGAGTGATTTGAGGCATTTGAGAGCGGTGCCAACGGATGAGGCGACTTTGTTCTCGCAGGAGAACGGTTTAAGCTTGTGAGTTGACTCTCAAGTCTCGTTTGATCATACTTGAATATGCCCATTGAACATGTTCCCTTTTATAGTATCGAAACCTCAGCACTCGACGCCTCAAACGTAGAGAACGCGTTCCAAACCATCTTGACTGGTCAGTCTCCCCTCTGTCGCCCCCTTTTCCGCTCGCTTCTCCAAACTCACCTCGGTCATATGAACCACAAATTCACAGAAATCTACCGAATCGTATCATCGAAACAACTCGAAGCCGACCCAATCTCTTCCCGACCTGGTCAAGGTTCTTCGATTGAAATCACCCCCTCTTCAAACGATGGTGGACAACCCGCTGGAAGTAAATGCTGTTGATCAGTCATCACTCCTCTACCTCCTCACTCCTCTCTTCTGTCTTTCCCTTCGCTCTTTCCGGGTCCCCCTTTTTACTTCTCTTGGTGTTTTTTCTGCTTTCTTTCGTTGTTCTCCCCTTTACCCGATCCTTCTCCTTCTCCTTCTCATTACCTAGCTCAGCCTTCCTGGTCAATCCGTACTGCTCCCTCTGACCTACCCTTACCCCTACATCATCACCTGTTCTCTCTTTGCTTTTCGTCTCTCCTCTGTGTGCTACTTCATCAATACATTCCCATCTTGCGCGCAAGACCGTTGTTTTCCTTGAGAGTAAGCCTCTATCTCGTTCCAGGGTCGGCAGCCAACGAAAGAGTGAAATTGCTTTCTCTCCTTCACTCTTTTGCGAGATTCGCTCATTTCCCCCAGCTCTCCCATCTTCCTCTCACTTTCTCTCCCTCTCTCTCTTCAGAGATGCCGTCATCCTCTGCTGCATCCTCAATACGATCTCTATCAATAGCCTTCTCTCCACCAACGTCTCATTCCCCTTCTCGACCCATCGACCCCACACCAACTCTTTCCATTTCCACAACTAACGGCTCAAGCGCGAAACGAAAGGGCAAGGGTAAAGCAGTGGGGGATGTAGTAGGTAGTACAGAAGGGCTAGGGAGGGTAGGAACGAGGGGCAGGGAAGGGAGAACAGAAGGGAATGAGATTGAGAGAGATGAGATCGAATCGAGCGATGAAGGATCAGTGGATGGAGCGAGTCAGGATGAAGAGTCAGAGAAGGAGAATGGGAATGATCAAGATGCGATTACAGGAGATTTGCGGAAGGAAGATGATGGGAATGAGGAGGAACAAGAACCTGCACCACCTGATCGGCTGAATCAAACGCAGGATTCAGGTGGAAAGGAGGACAAGGAGAGTACAGAGGA
>Ga0308170_10001603_pt1 | contig 21053 bp, 16 predicted proteins | sample PhyBR2_2_FD_202136 | JGI IMG/M metagenome (GOLD analysis project Ga0308170, IMG submission 202136) | Phyllosphere microbial communities from UC Gill Tract Community Farm, Albany, California, United States - DLSLSB.R2 | ecosystem: Host-associated > Plants > Phyllosphere > Unclassified | place...
AAATCCATAAATAATTTTATCAAAATCTTTGAACATTTCTTTTAAGCTATCGTACTCCAATTTAAATTTTTCAATTACATCTTTATAATACATATCTGTATCATAGACGTAAGTGACATAATTTATATTTTTTATAGTACTTTTAGAAGAAAATGATTTTACTTTGTTATAATGGAATAATGAAGATATTTGGCTTATTACAGTATCAATAATTTCAACATTCGTAAAAGCTTCTGTAAATGATTCTTTGTCTTCCTCATTTTTAAGAAAAGGATTTAATGATTTATCAAATAAGAAAATATTTGAAATCAGTACAGAATCATCTTTGTTGCAATAATATTTATTGTCAATATTTGCATATCGAGTTTTAATATTATTACTTAATACTTTATTTTCTAAAAATAAAAGCATTAATTGTGAATCATATTTTAAACTGTTCTCCAACTTAAACATCTTATCTATAGATTCAGGATTAGATTTTTTAAATGACTCTTTAATCCTAATAAGTATTACATTACTTACAGTATAAACAAAATCACTTATTACTATTTCTTTATTCATCCTATAAAATAATTTAATACATGCTAATTCAAATAAAGATGATTGGAGCATAGAAATATTTGGTATATTCATCAAACCCATAAATATAATGGATAATTGAGCGGCTTTATTAACAGTCATAGTATCTATTAAATCAATAGAGCCAAACAAAACTGCAATTATATCATCTTCACAAATTTTACTATCAAAAATATAATCATTGGTTGTAATAAGTAAAGACTTATGCATAATTAAAAAATTATTGCATTCATGAGATTTATTAGACGAATTACTTTCATAGTTATTGTAAAAATCAAATAACTGCTTTGCTTTATATAAAGCATTTTTACTAAATCTTTTATTAATTAAATTTAAAAAATCTTGTCTTGCTACATTTTTCAAAGATAATTTATTTAATTCTACCTCCAAGGCATAAGAATGTAAAGAATTAAAACTGTCTATAAAATTATAAAATAAATCTTTAAAAGAAATATCATCAAATGTAAATTTAGTTTTACAACTATACCCGTCATTATTTCTAGGGTTTGTATCAAAGCTTTCTATAAATACATCATCTGATTTTTTAATAGCATCAATGATAGCTGGTGATTTCATCATTGCTTTTATAAATTTATCAAGTACATCCGTATTTGCAGTAATAGAAGAACCAGTAAATGTAGAACTAATTTTATATAATGGTTCACCTTTTGTTTGAAATAAAGTTCTACCAATATCAAAAATTTTGATCAAATTAAAATCATTATTTTCAATTATAATAAAATCGTAGAGTCCTTCTGAAGAAGAAAATATAGGAACTAAATGACTAGAGTACTGAGAATCTAGACTTTTTGGAATCAATTCATAATTTTCAATATTATGAATTACATCTGTATTTTTATATTCAATAAAACTGCGCAAATCGTTAATTTCTTCAAGGCACAAAGTATGCATTAAACTTCTACATGATTTTTCTTTTTTAAGTAAACATAAATAACGATCTAATAAAGTTTTATCTTGAAAGGTAGGGATAAGAACTTTTTTGGAGTTCATCAAATTAAAAAGATCTTCTACTGCATTTACTAATACTTTTCCACCTAATTCTGCTTTAGCACGTAACATTCCAAACGCATAAATAAAATCTTCATATTGTTTTTCTTTCATGCTTGATTCGTGCATTGAATCAATATCATTATTTGATATAGTATAAAATTTAGTATTATATTTAATATTTTTCATAATTTTTACCTAATTATTATATAAAAGGATATCAAAATTATTATATATTTTTATTTTTTTATAAATTACATAAAAAAAAAAGACTCATTATTAATGAGTCTTTTTGATTGTTAAGTCATAGTAGGAATTAAGCTATCTAATGATTCAGTAACTATTTCATATGCATTACCTAATTCATCGCCATTTTTATCAAAGAAGCGGATATAATCTTCTTTAAGCATTGATTTAAAATCAGTAATAGCTTTATTAAAGTTAATAATATTATAATAATTACTAACATTTGTTTGCATACTATATAAATAACTCAATACTAAAAAAGATGTATTACTGTTTAACGTAGTCGTCATTTTATCTACTGGACGAAGCAATGAAACTTTTTTTGTCTCAAATAAACCCAATAATTCTACAATGACATCATATGCAAAATCTTCTAAATCACAAAAATCAATATTAGTTATATCAATTCTAACACCGTTATAATGATTACTATTTGGAAGTTTATATAGTAAAGACGTTTCTCCTTTAACATAAGGAATGGCATTTATATCTTCAATATAATTGTAATTACAAATATTAAAAACATCATCTTCCAATATATCATTATAAATATCTTCCAAAGATTTATTTACAGTACTTAATAAATTTTTATACAATAAATATGATACACTGGAATAATTTTTAACTACATTGCAAGATACGTCAGATAACTGTATTAATGATTTACCTTGATAGTTATCAAGTAAACTTAAAATATAAAATTTCTGTTTAAGTACTTTTTCTGTATCACTATCAGCATTTAAGCAATTTCTTGCATAAATAGTATTTTCAGTAACGGTATTTATTGCTTTATTAATAAATTTAAAATTTTCCTTAATACATAAAAGTTCTTCTTTAAATGTAAAATCCTTATCATTAACTCGCTTGCTTCCAAAAACTTTAAAATCTATATTACTTCTATGAAGTAAATATATGTACATATTTTTAGCTTTTGTATTAAATTTTGAAAAATGAAGACTTACATAAGCAATATATCTGGTAGAAATTAAATTTAATAAAGGTTTTATATATGCATCTGAATTACTTGTTTTATTACCTAATGAAAACAATAAAGCACCTATTGCAATAGAATCTTCATTAAAATCTATATTATGAATACTATTAGTAAAAAATGTATTCATAAACTTTACAACTTTAGTTTGATAACTATCTACATAAGAAGTGTCTTTAATATTTAAATTATCTAAGTAATTAAAATAGTCAAGAACAGCTATTTGTATAGTTTTAACTAATTCAGTACCAGAAAAATTTTTAACTATAGAAAATATTTTATCAAGCATTATTAAAGGGTTTTTAATAATTGCATCTAAAATAGTTTTCTTAAATAGTTCTAAATTTAATTCTGCAATATAAATAGGTATTTGATTATAAAAATTCGTAACAGCATTATTATCAAATAAATCGTTTATATTAGTTTTAAAATATACGCCATGTACAGGAATTTCAAATAAATTTAGTACATGGATTTCGCTAGTAAGAAACAATACTGGAATTTCACATTTACCTGCGAGAGGGGATTCAATTTCTAAAGGATACAGTAAAAAATCATTTAATTGTATACATTTTTTATTAATATCAATATTATAATTTTTTAAATTAATATACTTAAGAATATTAACAATTGTATCATAATTAATATCCGCAGAATTAACAAGATTAAAGTAATATTTTAACACGCCATTGATGATAGCAGTTTCATTAAAATATTGACCTCTACCAGTTTTTACCGATGTCATATCTGATAAATTCATGTAATTTATACTCCTAAAATAACGCTACGATAATCATTAAAAGCGTTATAAACTAGTTGTGTATCCACAAACTCATTTTTTACTGTAAATTGAATTTGATTAGAATTGATCATTTGGCCCATAAGATTGAATAATAATTCAAGATCATCTACAATTAAACCTAAAGTCGAGTCATATATTCTTTTTGCTTTAGCATTATGTCTGTCCATATATTTAAAATTATTTTTATAGCTATGATGGCTTCTTTGTTGTCGGCGATCATGTTTAGGTCTAGGTTCAAAAAATGGCAACATTTGTTTTGAATGGCCTAAATAAGCAAGAGAATCCATTACATAATAAGATCTACCAGTACTACTAACAATGCAATCACCATCAAAATCTGAGCTTATAGCGCCAAATTTATTTCGTTTAAGATTATTTGTTCTTTCTAAAATAAAATCATAAACATTTAAATCACAATTAGCTGCAATATCAAAAAAGTTATTCATCATTTCAGCAACAGCATCATTAAGATCTTTTTTATCTTTTAAGAAAATATGAAAAATATGACAATCTTTAGCAATTTCTACTCTTTTCTTTTCTTGTTTATATTGTTCTTTTTCAAGAATAGAAAAATCAAAATAATCAGGATATACAAATACATTAATAGACATACATTTTCCTTAGTTAAATTATTATATAAAAGATATACATTAAAATAATATATTACTAAAATAGAAATAAATACTTAGAAAAAAAAAATGTATATAAACCCCATATCCCCTTTCGGAGATATGGGTAAATAATATAATTATTTAATTACTACTAGAAATCATCCCATCCTGATACAGTTTCAGAACGAGAATATTGAGTTACAGTAGTTTCAAAGAAATTAGCTTTAGTAGTATCTTCAAGGTAAGCATATGGAGATTCTTCAAACCCTGGATACATAGCTTCCATACCAAGTAAAGCAAGGCGCTGATTAGTTAAAGCTTTAATATGACCTTCTGAAGATTGTTCGGTAATACCTTCAATCTTAGAACCATAAATTTCTTTAGCCCATTCAATTTCTTGCTCGGCAGCAGCTTGCATAATTTCAACAACCATTTTACGGTCATCTTCATTATTTACAACATCAATTACTTCGCGTGAGTTAATGATATTAGCAAACATAGCTACATGAGTAAGTTCATCTTGCTTAATATAACGAATAATCGCATCCGTATTTTTACGTTTCTGACGGTAAGCAAGGTTATGGAAGAATGAGAAACCTGAATAGAAATAAATACCTTCAAGTACAAAGTTAGCAATAATTGCACGTTTGAAGTTTTCTACTGTTTGATTTTCAATAAAATCTTCAAAGAAATTAGCAATAAGCTGATTACGTTTCAAGAGCAGTGGATTATCTTTCCACATATAATAAATTTCTTCACGAGTAACACTATCGTAAAGACCTTCTTGAATATACTGGTATGATTCAGTATGGATCAGTTCTTGAAATTCCTGAATAGTAAACAGTGCTTTAATTTCAGGGGCAGTAATATATTCAGCCAAATTAGGTAGATTATTTACTTGCAAACTATCCAGGAAGATAAGGAAACTAAGGGTTTTACGCAAAGCTTCTTCTTCAGCCGGAGGTAGTGGTGCTTCAGTCTTATCTGATTCCATAGGAACTTTTTCAGGCAACCAGAAATTACCAAGCATAATTTTTTTCATGTCAACTGCCCATGAATATTTAATATTGTTCAGGTTGAAAACACCTGTAGTGTTACCGCCAATAATGCTTTTTTCGCTATCGTCACCATCTACGTTAAACAGTGGAGTATGATGAAGAATTTGATTATTTGACATTATTTTTAACCTTATTTTTAATTTAAATGTAAAGTACCCTAGAATGATTTCTAGGGTACATATTGTATTGCTTACATTACTTCTTTATAATTATTAGTTAGCGCAAGACACGCAAACGTGTTCTGCTTTACTATTTACTAAAGCTTCGAAACTTGAACCTTCTTTAATAGTACGTACATAGTAAATAGATTTAAGACCTTTTTCCCATGCATCCATAATAGCATTATAGATTTTTAAAGCATTAAATGAAGGGTCATTACGGTCAAAAATCATTTCCATTGAAATACCAGTATCAATGAAACGTTGCATCCAACCTACATAGGTATTGATTTCTTCTGAAGTATATTTAGCAAAGTTGCGTGAATAGTGCAGAGGGTTTTGCTCAATAAAAGTACCATATTGAGGTTTAAGACCTTCGCCGCCTGATTCAATAAAGAATGCGCTATAAATTGGAAGAATAGATGCTGAACTTTCAGTAATGATAGATGTACCGGTATTAGGTGCTGGAGAAGTTAATTGACTGTTACGAATACCCGATTGATTGATACGTTCTTGTAAACGCAAGAATGCCGCTTCATCAATAGGAGTTTCGCCTTCCCAATTCTTAAGGAAAGTATTTGAATCAAATGTAGCATCTAATTCTTTTACAGACGCTGCTAACTCAAAAATCTTTTCACCAGTATGCCATTTAGAGCCTTCAAACTCGCCGTAAGCACCATATTCTTGTGAAAGATTAACTGATTCATCAATAGCATAATATTCAATCTGTTTAGCAATAGTAGCAATCAGTTTAGTATTAGTAAACTGCTGATAGTTACGTGCTAAGAAATCATGAAGACCAGTAATACCAATACCAATAGTACGGAAAGCATCATTATGTGCAGCCGCATCTAAAGTAGGTGGATTAGACAAACCAATACCATAATCCAGAACACGAGTTGCAATACGAGTTACATATTCAAGTTCAGTAGAAGAATAAATATTAGTCATTACAATAGAAGCAAGGTTACAACAGTGAGTCCATTTACCAGCTTTAACTACGGAGAAAGATTCTGTACAGAGGTTTACGCTAGGAATAAAACCAGCATGATTATTAGGGTTAGCACGGTTAATTGCATCAGTCATTGCAATATAAGGCATACCAGTTTCAAGCTGAGAACGCATAATATGCTTAAGAATATCACGGGCAGATTTATATTCTTTATAAATAGTAAGTTTACCAGCTTTATGAGCTTCTACAGCACCATAATAAGCTTTTTCAAACTCTTCACCATATACGTGGGCAACATCAATACCGGTGATCTCTCTTACTTCTTTAGGACAGAAAGTAAGCCACGGTTTATTTTCTTTACAATGACGGAAGAAAATATCTGGTGCTGTTACTTGTGGGAAAATATCAAAAGATTTTTTACGAAGATCGCCTACTTCAGTTTGGATTTCAAGGAAATCATCAACGTCACGGTGGAATACTGGAACAGCAACTGTTACAGCTCCTTTCCTAACTCCGCCTTGATCAACTGTAGATGCAATATTATTGATAATACCAGTCCAAGAGTTAATTCCCTTAGCAGCATCGCGTACACCATTTACTACCGCTCCTTTAGCTCGCATGTTACCAATATAAACACCAACTCCGCCACCTTGCTTACTGATACGAGCAATGTCAGCCCATCCACCAATAATTGATTCAAGATCATCTTCCATTTCAAGAATGAAACATGAACTAATATTGCCGTCACCACGAAGGTTAGCCAGCCAAGGAGTTGCAAGAGAAAGTTTACGGGTTGCAAGCAACGTATAAAGTTCTTTAGTGAATTTAAGACGATATTCAGGATCAGATTCACGACTACCAATAATCATAGCGTTAACCATATACATCTGCTGAATAGCTTCTTGTGGATTTTTGAATGGACGAAGATATTTGCCCATTGCTACAATTACTGCTGAAGTATTAAAAGTAAGATCATATTCAGGGTCAATTGTATTATTAAGTTCTTCTAAATCTTTAGAAGAAAAAACAGAAGTACGTTGTAAAACTTGTTTACCATATACTTTTGAATCTACCATAGCTTGAATATGAGATTGAATATCACGATTATATGGTTTTACTTTATTCCAAAATTCAAAAGTACGCAAACGACCAGCTACTAAACCCCAAAAGGTAGTATCTGCATCTTTACATAAAATAGAGGCTTTGAACACAAGTTTCTTACAAATGTCTGAAAAAGTTAAATCAGAAGAAAAAAATTCTTTAAGGCTATCTTTAAGAACATTTGTACGAACAGAAATTAGCTCATCGTTAATAGGTTCTAGATTACGGTCTGATTCTACAGCTTTATAAATAATTTTATCAAATACTGCAAAAGCATCATCTAGTGACTCAAATTTAGTATTAATGTCAATATTAAGAATTCCGTTTGAATTGCTGGAAAACATTAGTCTTATTCCTATTTCTTATAAAAATTGTAAAAACTTCCTTACAAATAATATGTCTGGAAATTTGGGCTAATTTAATGTTGGATGAAGTAGGCAAAAAATTGAAAATTAAAAATCAATAAGTTATTGAAAATCAATATTCTTTTACACCTACAACATCCAGGACGGATCATACAAATCTTAAATTATCGTTTAAAATAACGTAATTTTCTACTATGTAAATTTTTGTTATAAACCAAGAACAATTGCAAGAGATCTAATATTTTCCATAATAGTTTCATCATCTAAACCAAGATAATCATTAGAACTGATTATTTTTCCTTCTTCTTTTATATAGATTTTTTCTAAAACATCTATAATTCCTTCTTCAGAAATTTTATTGTTTTTACCAATAACGGTGTTAAAGCTAGATGTAGAAGAGTAATTAGATACAGCTAAATTACTATTACTAATACATTTAAAATCAGCAAAGACAATATCTGTATTAGCGGACACTTCATTTTTATTATGTATTTCTAAAACTGCATACATAATATTAATAATTAAATTTTTCTTAAAATCTTCTAAATCTTCTTTAGATTCTTTATTGGCATCTATATATAAATAGTTTCCTTTTAAACGATTAGATAATTTTTCACTAATTATAAAATTTAATTCATTAAATTCTTTGATGGAAATTTCATATTCATCTTTAACTACCTCTTTTGGTATATTTCGAATTAATTCATTAAACTCTTTATACATGTTAAACAATTCTACATTATCATTATCATTTGAATCTATTGGATTAAACCTAGTTTCAAATGTATGAACAATAGAACCATATTCTCTGTGAAATGAACTAGTAAAACGATTGTCAATATCAATATCATTAAAGAAATCAAAAATTTCAAAATGATGTGATTGTAAATAATCTTTAAATGCATATAAATGCATTTTAGATATATCAAGAGGTAATGCTTCTAATAATGCATTTTTAACGTATACAATATTTGCTACTCTTTGCGCAATATTAATAAAAGAATCTTGGTATAATTCTTTTTGTAAATCCATTAATTCATCATCTACAAAACCTTCATGTTTTGTAATAATGGCTTTATAAATATAATTTGGCTCCAGTAAATCCATATAATTGGTTGCAGGATATTCTAATTTACTGTAAAAATATAAACATAAAGCTACAGCAAATTCAGAACTATCTCTACTTATTCTATTAGTCATATTGATTAAATAAGCTAATTCTAAAATTTTAACAGCCGCAGCTAAACCAATAATATCCTTTTCTTTTGCAGGAGCAACTAAGTTGATATAAGACAATTGGTTCAATACAGTTAAAAGATTATTTAAATCTAAAAGAGCATTTCCTTCAATATCACTCGCATCAACAAGAATAAAGTTATCAATATTAATTTCTGCAAAAGGATTTATTAAATTAAAAGAAACAACATCAACGTTTATATCTTTTTCAGAAGCTAATAAATCTAATGCATCTCCGTGTAAAGTAGAATTGTGTAATGTATATTCTTTAGTATTTAATACAATATCAATTACATTTTGATTTACATTGAACTCTATATCTCTTAGATCATTAAAATCTGTATTATCGATAAATGGAATTACTCGTTTATATAAAAGAGGATCAGCTGAATTTAAAATAATCTTTTTAGACAATTTATCCATAACATTGTAAGCAAAATGATTAATTACCGATGTACTTGTAGTACTATTTTCAAATGGCTGATACAATTCGGTCATTCTAAAAACACGATAATTTCCTAAATTAGCATGGATAATATTAAAGAAACCAGCAGTTAAATAATAATAAGACTTATCAAACATTCCGGTATCAGTATTAAAAGCATCAGTACATTGATGCGCTGTGGTATTATACAATTCTAATTCAAGATTAGTGTACATAAAAGCAAAATGAAAAGATGTAGTTTTAGTAGTCAGTTTATATAGTGTAATATAACCACCATTAACCGAATAACGATTAACATTCATCTTATCGATTAAAGTTAGCTCATACTGTGTACTAGCTGGATTACCAATGCGATGAAGATTATTAACAAATGTATTAATTTGAGAATAATTACTATTGTGAATATTTGCAAAAAAGTCATGTAATGAAATACCATTACGTTCTATCATTTCATTTAAAGCTTTTTCATATGCATTAAGATTGTTGCTTTTACTATTCATTTTTATACCTTAATTATAAAATAATTAAAACTTATCATAATTATAATATATACATGATTTAATAAATAATTCTATAAAAAAAAAAAGACATAACCGGTTAAGGTTATGTCTTTATATTATTAATCAATAAATTCAATCATAGGACAAATTTTAGATTTTTTAGCTTTAATGTACTCTACAAAAATATTCGGTTCTTTCTTGATTTCAATTTCTTCTTCTTGTTTTGCTTTAGTTTTAAATACGGATTTAATCTTCTTAAAGATTAGTTTCCGATAAGTAATTAAAGCCCAAAAACCTACAATCATTGCATCTACAAAAATAGACGCCATTACAACAAATGGAGAAAACTTCCAAGTAATAATTGTCTCTTTTGGAATATGCAAAACAAGATCACAAAAGATTAAGCCTGTTGCATACAAAAACAAACCAGATACAATTGTTAAAGCACATAAAAGCATTACTGGTACTAAACAAGTAAACATAGTATATCTTACATACTCGCAAAGAGAAGTAACTTCTTTTAGACTATAAGTATCACGAAAAGTTTTATTGAATTTATAATGCCAAGAAGATTTAGAAATGTTCATAAGTTTTATTATCTCTCAAATTAATAATTAAATTTTATATAATTTCGAATTAATGGACCATTCATATATACAGGCGTATTAAGTATCCGTGTAATTTTCGGTATATCAATTCCATGACTTTTTGTTACTATTTGTATTTGATTATCTAGTAATGCTTCTAAAACTGTTTTAAAATCATTTTCATCTAAAGCAGCTTTTGCTTTTAAAAGATTAATTAAATAATCACTTTCATATAAATCTACACCAGTTACTTCTTTAAGCTTATGTCTTAATTGTTCAGCCATTATTAACCGCCCGAACTATATCCACCACTACGAGCGCCACTACTAAATCCATTAGAACTACGAGAAAAGAATTTAGAACTAGTAGAAAGAGAAGGGCGTGATGCTAAAGAACCACGGGTAGTATTAATAGTAGGACGGCTAATATTACCGCTACGAATACCACTACGAATATAAGCACGGTTAGATGTAAGCGAACTACGAAGATGACTATTAAGCGCAGAACTATAACGACTTTTTCTATCGGCATTATTTAAATTATTATATGATGTAGTTGGATAAGCATTACGAACGCCATTTAATCCACCATTCATAAACGTATTTGCAATAACTGCACCAGTGGCACCTGCTGCCATAGGGACTACTACTTCATTAAATAATGAATGGTTAGGAGTACTAGAAGCATTAGAGTAACCACCTGCAGCATTAGATGCAACTGCTGTAGCATTATTATAACTAGGAGTAGTATGAATATATGGCATAGATACATTAGATGAAGAATCATCTTTGTCTAAATCATCTTCATCTTCAGTTTTCCAAGTACTATCATATGCAGTTTCAAGATCTTTTTTATCAACTGTATCTTGAGTATCTTCTACAGCCGGACTACCATCAGCTGTAAATACCATGTGAAGTTGTTTATCGCCGTTTTCACCATCTGAATAATAAATAGATTGCAAAGAAGGATCTTTTTGACGCATTTCTGCAAGCAATTTATCTAATTCAGGTTTTTCTTTACTATTCCAATCACTAATAGCTTTATCTACAGCTTGATTTTTAACATAACTGGGATCTGGAATAGTTACAATTTCACTAGGATCATCATCGCATGCAGTTAATGCAATAACTGAAATAGGTACCAATGCTGCCATGACTGCCATACTTACAGGTTTATTTAAAAAATTTTTCATTTACTAATAGTATCCTATAATTTTTAATTGAAGGTTATTATTATTATAATACAAGATGAGGAATAAAACGTTCATTCGAAATAGATAATACTTCAGTATCAAATTCACGGAAACACATAGTAGCTGCTTCTGACCGTACTGAGTTAGTAGTATCATATTCACTAAGTAAAGGAGCCATCCAACAGCATGCAATAAATTTATTGCGACCTTCTACTTTATAAGGTTCTTTAAATTCTTGATAAATACATTGAGTACCATGATACCCGCCTTCTGATTCATAAGAAACATCTTTTGAACCATCTTTAAAGATTTGGATGTTCATAGACAAACGACCAATCAAAGGTTTAGCTACATAACTTTGACCTTTTTCAATAAAGATATCAGGGGATAAATAACTTTTAAGAATAGGTAAATCTTTATATAAATCATTAAAAGTTGAATTTGAATCCATGAGATAGGTAACATACGCCCAAATCCCTTTATTAGCTAAAAACCAACGCCATGCTGGTTCATAAAATTTAACTTTATCTTTCCATGTTTCCCAATTTTTAAAGAAATCTGGCTGAATTTCCAGCATTTCTTCCCAAGGATGAAGTATAAAGATATCAGAAACAGAAATTCCATCTAATGTAAATGGAGTTCTGTCTTTAATAGTAAAATCAAACTCAAAATTTTCAATATCGGAAAATTGTGCTTCTTTCTTTTCATTAAAAATTTGAGCAAATGTTTCACTAGTAACACTATCTTCAATATAATCAGTATTACAAATTACACCAAAATTATATTTAGGATAAAGATTTTTTACAAAACCTTGTAGTGTATGATAGAAATTATTGAATTGATTTTCGTTACTACCCGTAACATGTGTAGAAAAAATATTTTGCAATACTACACTTTCAAAAAGCATTACTGGTGTATCACCGTTAAATTCATAAATACCTTCAATATTACCAGTATCAGGATTCATACATGCATCAAAACGACCATAAAGAGCAGGTTGTTTAGCATTAAATGTATATTTAGCAAATTCAAAGAAAGTAGAATGTTTAGTAAGAAATTCCCTGCCAAAAAAATCTTTTACTATTTCAATATCTTCATTAAATAAAATTTGTAAAGTATGAAGAAGCATATTATATACTTTATTAAAAGTATCATATGATTTATCTGCTTCACTAGGACTCATTACATAAAAAGGCATTGCTTTTTTATGTGTATTAGGATATTCAAATAACTCTTCAACATCCTTAAAGATTTGATTTTTATTTTCATACATAGTGTATGTCATAGGTAATTCATTACGAACTAATTCATGTAAATTAAAATCAATTGGATATTTGACTGAATACATGTAATGCTCCATTTAAGTTTAAATATAAAGATTCATAATTATTATATATTTTTATATTTAAAATTAAAAAGGATAGCTAAATGCTATCCTTTACTTTTTAATCAATAAGCAAATGTGTATAAAGATTATATTTAGCAGCTTCTTCATAAAACATAAACCAATCTTGTTTAGCAACTTCAATACGTTTATTATATTCAGATTCGGGAATAGTAGTATGCTTAAGAATATATGCTTTTAAGATATCCGCATATTTATCATGATATTCACGGTTATCCCTAATTTCACTATGTTTACCAATATCACCATAAAATACGTCATGAATCATAATAGATGCATCTTGATGCATAATACGTTTTTTAGCTGCAAGAAAAATAGAAGATGCTGCAGAAGCAATATCGCCAGTTACAAATGTAGTTACTGGCACTTCACTAGTTTTAATTGCATTAATAATACCTTTCATAGCAGTAGTATAACCACCAGGAGAAGTAATATGTACAATAATTTCTTCAATGATTTTTACAGGTTTAACTGGTTCAGCAATCATTGTTTTCTTTTCAGTAGCTGCAGCCGCTTCGTTCAAAGCTTTTACTTTATTAAGTTCTTCTTGAAATTCATTATCAAGTTTATTTTTAATATTTTCTTGATTAATTTCAGTAACTCTTTTACAAAAATCTTTTTGCATATCCATAGTAACAATACCATTTAAATACAAAACTTCGGTATTATGGAAAGAATAAGGAGAACTAATGCTTACAATTTTATTAGACTTTGACATTTTATATACCCTAATTATTATAAAAAAAAAAAGACGCCATAAAGACGTCTTTTATTAATTACTGATTAGAAACTATCAGTTGAAGAGAAACTACCACCGCTGTCAAAGCTACTACTGCTTCCCCAAGAACTTGAAGAATCCGAAGAAGAAGAGGAGCTAGATGATGAACGGCTATAAGAACTGGAAGAACTTGATGAATTGGTATCACGGAAACTACTACTTGCTAAATCAAAAGCACTTCCAATAGCAATTGCATTAACAATATCAGAAGCATCGCCACGATATTCATAACCACGACGTTTTTTACTTTCAATAGTACTAATTGCGTCACTTACAGATGAAACTTTCTTCTCAATATTACGTTTATTTTTTTCAACAGTATTGATTTCTTGCTTAATACTATGAGCATTTACAGCAATATCTTTATATGCTTTGAAAACAATGCCAACATTTGATAATTCAAGTTCACTACTATTTGTTTTAAAGAGGTTTTCAATACATTCTTTAACTTTTTCTTTACGAATACGAGGATAATCAATAATGTAATTATTACTTTCATTGATTGATTCTTTTTCTTTACGAATTTTATATTGTAAAGAACTTTTTTGTTTTTCTAAAGCTTCGATATTAGTACTTTCATACAAAGCTTTTTCACGAATTTGAATATCAATAGTAATAAATCCAGCAGTTTCATTATTAGTATCGAGTTTATTAATAAGCTCTTTGGTAGAATTATATTTAGAAAGACGTTCTTCATAACGATAAGAATCTTTCAAGCGTGTCATCAACCATTTAGGAATAACTGCAAAATAACCTTTATTTTTAAGAATACCCATAAATACATGACTATCATGATATTCTTTAAGATTTTCTTCTAACTCTTTTTTCATATCATCTGATACAGATAATACAGTTTCTTCAAAATCTTTAAGTTTTGCTTTTAAAGAAACAATTTCAGGATCAGAAGATAATGTTAATGCATAATTATCTTTAGATACACGAAGTTTAGAAATAATATCTTCCAAATCAAGCTGGAGTGCATCCAAAACAATTTGATTTGTTTCAATATCTTTTTTCTTAGTATTAACAGTAGTATTGATAAAACTATTAATACTAATTACAGAAGGAAGAGTAGGATTTTGCAACTGGTTGGTAATTACATTTGCAATTGCTTCATCCATAGTGTCAGTGCGCTGTTTATATTCTTTACGCAAATTACTTAAAGTAGAAGAAACATTACGCAGTTCAGTATTATGCTTAGATTTTTCAATTTCAAGAGTACTTAATGCATTACGTGTTGACATATTCTTTCCTATTATTATATAGAAACAATGAGTAGATATTATTACCTACTCATATATAAATTACCAGTTTACAATATAGCTACCGTTTACATTCATGCGAGAATTAGTAGAATTAATATTCATACTGTCTGCATTCTTTTTAGCAACTTTGTTATTGGTAATCACTCCGTTAGATTGTTTATCTGCTTTAACTGAATTATAAGTATTACGATCTACACCAATACCAAAAGTAGAAACATTATAGTATTTATTATTTTCAATACTTTTAACATTTACTTTCATAATTTTACCAGATGGTGTTACTGCCTGAGAAATCAGATAATAACGTTTAGCACCTGTGTTGGCTTCAGTGCGTTCATAACCAGCTTTCTCATTTACATTGTTACCTACAATATAAGTAAGTGGAGTACGATAAAACTCAAGCAATGATTTAATTTTATTCATTGCTTCCTGTAGTGAAGAAGTATCAGCTTTATTGATAGAATCTTTAGCAGTAAAATCTAAATCATTAAATACTTCCATAAAAGCAGAATCATTAGTAGGAATATTACTGTCATTAATAAATGAAGCATATGCTACTTTTGACTGTTTAATAATGCTAAAATCTTTAATCTTTTTATTAAAAGAATTGATATCTTTTTCAGTTACAGTACCATTAAGTACTCTAGATTTAAAATCAATCAACTGATTTTTAAATTCATCAGGATTTTCTTTAACAATTGGATTAATACTAAATTGAGTATAAAGTTTAGCAGCATTTACAGTACTGGTTAAACTATTAAAGCTATTTACCAGATTGCTATTTAATGCAACTACTTCTTTATAATTACTATAATCACTCTTAGTTTTATATTTATCAATATAAGAAACTAAAGCTGTCTGATTAAGTTTAACTTCACTTTCTTTTGAATGAATAATACCATTAAAAGTGTCATCTGATACTTCAATATTATTACTTTTAAAGTACGCATCGACAGTTACAAGGTTTTCAATAGCATTCTCATATTTATTTTTATGAGAATTATTTACAAAAGAAGTTGCACCAATAATTAGCGTAGCGGCTACTACAATTGCAAGAAGAAGCAATTTCAAAGTATTTACATAAAAAGAATATTTTGATGCAAGTGTAGCCCATTTATAGAAGTCTTTTTTGACTTCCACACTCTTCATATTAAACTGGTCGGCAATTACTTGACAAGTAGCTTGACGAATTTCCAATAAGTCTACTTCAATACCGTTGTCTTTATAATATTTAATGATACCATTATAAGTATCTTGAAAACCTTTACCATTAGGAAGAAGGTTTTCAATAGATTCTTTTTCTAATGCACGTTGATCGACAATTGACATTACTTCGATCATTTGTTGCATATTATTATTAATTGACATTTTATAATGTTTCCTAATTAATATTTGACGTTAATAAAATTAAAAATCGGGAGATTCAGTCATTAAAGATTTAATACCAAAAAGTTTCTTTTCAATTAAGAAATTTAATTCGTCTTCAGTAATATCACCATTACCGTTATTATAATTAAGCATAATTTTACCAAGAATCATAATATCATTATTGGTAAGTTCTACATAATTATTTTTTACATTGTCCAATTCTTTATACAGATTAAAAATTTCACGAGTCAAATATGCATAAATAGGAGAAATACGTCCACCTTTTTTCTTTGAAGGACTGTTACCAAGCCTAATTGATTTATCATTCAAAGTAGCTAATTGACTATTAATATAATACTGTAATTGAGTATGAATAATAGTTTTAATACTTTCTTGCAACATATTACAAGTACTTAATAATACTTGTGCTGTTGGTAAAGATTGCTCATTTTCGCTAAAAGATAAAAATGAAGCCATATTAGCTTTATAAGCAGATATTAAAAGATCAGCACTTGAATAATCAGTAATTAAATGACCTTTGCAATAATGTAGCACATAATTAGCAGTTTTTACGTGATCAAGTAGATTTGATGAATTCGTATCATCTTCAATAACTTTTTTAAGAGATTCAGTAAAATCAAAGAATTTTTGTTCATCTACAAGTTCACCTGAAATCAAAATAAATAATTCTCTTTCAGTTAAAAGATTAACACATTCTGCAATATTCTTTTTAATCATTTCCAATTTGATAGACTTTGGATTGACAACAGTATTAGCCTGTTTCATGACTTCAGAAATATCAATTTTTACCATATGACTAGGAGATTCAATTTCTGATTTCTTTACAATATTATTAAAGAATTTATTTTCTTCGTCAGTTAATTTAGGCTTGCCTACATGCGGTGTCATTGGTTTAACTGCTGAATCATCTGGAGACATTGGTTTTACCGAATTAGAATCAGGAGTGAATTCAGGTTTATTACATGGTGCTGTAAATTCAGACGGATTTTGAATATTATCACCATTCCATGTTTTACGAAGAACTTCAAATAGTTCTCTTGCATCAGTACTAATACTTTTACCCGCTACAATAGCTTCATTAATTTTACCATTTACTACATTTGACTGCATAAAGTTTTCAGTAGCTTGCTTAATATCTTTATCTTTGATTGTACTAACTGCATAATCAACAGCCAGACGAATAAGTGCATTTTTCATAAAGAACCTATTTTATTTACAAAAAAGAAACTCCTATAACATTTACGTTATAGGAGCATACAAATTTTAAACTTTTTCTAATACTTTAGCAAAGCGAGATTTACCATCATTTACAATAGTTTCAATCTCTACTGCGTTTTGTTTGGTCTTATTACGAGCTTCTTCAATTAGACCAATACTTTCTTCCTGGTACTGTACAATAGCATTAACCAGTTTACCGATACTATTAGCTTCAATAGTTACACCGTAACCGGATTTAATACCTTCTTTAAGAGCAGTATTACCTACAGAACCAAGATCTTCAAGACCTTTATTAATACCTGCGGTCATAGCATTAAGTGTTTCAGTACCTTCGCGAAGACCTTGAATAGCACTAAATGCAGTAGCAAGACCACTAAATACAATTTCATTAGTCTGAAAGAAGATTACAGATTTTTGATAAACTTGACCTTTAACATCAGTAACTTGTTTAACACGCGTAAAGACTACTTCAGACGCGTTATATGCAGCTGTCAAGTTAGTAGAGACATCAAGAGCAATTTGATAATCTTTATTTACTTTGTCATAAATAATTTTAAGTTCGTCACGCTGCAATTCAAGAGCGGTTGCATCAGGAGATTGATTTGCAAACGCAACATCTACTTCACTTTGTTTTGCAGTATAATTGTTTTTTGCAGTTTCAAGATTTACGTCCATCATTGCAAGAAGTGCTTTAGATTCAACATCTGCACTTTTAAGAGCAAGACGGAATTCTGAATAACCTTGAAGAATGCCTTCTTCGTATGCAATTTGTTTTGACATTGATTTTGAAACATCGGTGTAAGAATGTTTAATATTGTCATAACGTTTAGCAATAGTACCACGACGCATAGTACCATAATAGATACCAAGCTTATCAAAAATAGACAGCTTAGGTTTTTCAGCCAGTACAGCTTGACCTTTAAGGTCATTACGAATAGAATCAAACTCACTGGTAATTACACGGTAGCGGTCAGAAACTTCTACACCAGTAAGTACATTACGAATAGCTTCATTAAAAGTAGAACTATATGCAAGAACTTTAGTAATATTCATTGCGCGAGTTGAATCATATTCAGACAATTTACCTACAATATTACTTACAGGCAGCGTTTCTTCAAACTTAGTACCTTGTGGAAGAAATTTAGAAATAGTACTAATTGCGTTTTGAAGGTATTTACCAGTGGTAGATACAGCCGGGGTAGTAATAGTTGTTGTCATTTAACATTCCTATTTGCATTTATTATTGAGAAATAAAAAAATCCGAAAAAGCTATTAGTCTGTTAACTAATTCGGATTTTTGTGATTAAATAATGAAGTTTATAACTTATTTACAAATTTATAATATATTTATGAAAATATATTAAACAATTGAAGCTGGATCATCATTGATAGATGTTACATAATGCATGAAAGTTTCAGATAAAATATAGTCTGTATTAGTAATATCTACCATACAAATGTGATCTGCACTGCATGATGAAGGATTATTATTAACAAATTCATTTACAATTAAATCTAGTAATTTTTTATTACTAAGATTTTCTGTCATATTTTTACTAGGGAAAACATTTGGAGCTAAAGAAAGTTCCAAATTCAATTGAATTGAATTACGTAAAGAAGTAATATGGATAACTGTATGCCCGTCAAACTTAATGTCGGTTGAATGAGACCATTCAGGAACAATCTTTTTACTGTTAGATTTTACAATACTCTGATTAATTACATAAGTAATCATATTATACATTTCTGGTTTACAGAAATCATTTAGCGTATAATTAAAAATATCATTTGTATCAAAAGGAATAAATACTAAACGTTTTGAAGTAAACGAAGTAAGCTTCAAATTTGATGAATCGGTATTTTTATTTTGAATACCATTAACCATATTAATCATGATTTCACGAAATGCAGAAAAGTCTTTAATAGAACCAGTAGTATTCATATTAAAGAGTAAACTGTCATCATACCGGTTCTTTTCAAAACCAATATTAATTGATGCACCGGTTTCACCAATTTCAGCATATTGATTTAACCATAGTTTTGTAATACCATGTACTGCGCCTATCAACATAATAATTGATGCATAATTATTAAAATTGTAATTAGTAGGCTCAATATCAATAGAAAAATCATCTAAATTTTCAATAACAACATCAATTGCAAACTTTGACAGGTTCATTTTATCAGAAGCAGAAATATCCATTATTTTTCTCTCAATTTAAATTATTATTAAAGTACGAAATTTGGGATTAATTTAGTAATATCATTTAATCCTAAGAATTGAAGTTTTTCATGATGTACACCAGAAGGAATAAATACATCTTCTAGTACTAATTCCATATTATCTTCAGAAAGCATTAAACCTTGAATAGCGTCATTAAGCTTTTGTGAAGGGAAAATACCTTCACTTAAAAGTAATGCTCGTGGTTTTGATTCTTCTTTTTCACCATGAATAATCTTGATAAAAGTACGCATGTTTTCAAAACCCATTTCAAAAAGATAAACAGGTTCTTTTGCTTTTTCTTCACACATACTGCAATCTTCATCAAAGCTTGCAAAAGAAGTATCTATAGGTTTAATAGAATTTTGTGCAGATAAGCAGCTAATTAAACGGTCTCCGGCTACTTTTGCAAGAGTTTCAAAAAACTTTTTATGGTGAGCAATATTTGAATGTTGCGGCATCAACCCACTAGTAATTGTAAATTCATGATGAATATTTACCAGACTTTTATTATTTGTATTTTTACTAGCAGTTAAAGTAAGTACTAAATTATTAATATTCATACTTACTTCGTCGCCCATAAAATAATGATCAAAGTTATCTGCAATATACGCGCATTTACGAATAAGCATATATTTAATAAAACTCATTTGTTGTTCAAGCATGTATGCTTTTTCAAGAACTGGTACATATCCAGTATGATTAACAAGCTTCACAATAATATTTAATTTACTATTGTCTTTTTTGAAATTTGGATGGTTAAAATAAATTTCTTTAGAAGTTACTAATTTGGTAAAGGTTAAATCAGTATTCATGTAACTATTCCTTAAATTTGTCAAATTATTATATGGATAGGTTATAACCTATCGAAAATCTATTCAAGTATATAATATGCTTATGAAGTTTACATAATTACGAATAAAATAACATAGTTTTAGTATTTCGG
>Ga0308170_10001612_pt1 | contig 20985 bp, 13 predicted proteins | sample PhyBR2_2_FD_202136 | JGI IMG/M metagenome (GOLD analysis project Ga0308170, IMG submission 202136) | Phyllosphere microbial communities from UC Gill Tract Community Farm, Albany, California, United States - DLSLSB.R2 | ecosystem: Host-associated > Plants > Phyllosphere > Unclassified | place...
TCAACTGCGCCGGCGTGGCGCCCGCCATCAAGACCGTCGGCAAGGACGGCCCGCACCCGCTGGACGCCTTCCAGCGCGCCATCAACATCAACCTGGTCGGCACCTTCAATATGTGCCGCCTGGCGGCCGACGCCATGGGCAAGACCGACGCGCTGGAGCACGGCGAGCGCGGCGTCATCATCAATACCGCTTCGGTCGCGGCCTTCGACGGCCAGATCGGCCAGGCTGCCTACGGCGCCTCGAAGGCCGGCGTGGCCGGCATGACCTTGCCGATGGCGCGCGACCTGTCGCGCAGCGGCATCCGCGTGATGACCATCGCCCCGGGCATCTTCGAGACCCCGATGCTGATGGGCATGCCGCAGGAAGTGCGCGATGCGCTGGGCAAGATGGTGCCGTTCCCGCAGCGTCTCGGCATGCCGGGCGAGTACGCCCACCTGGCGAAGGCCATCATCGAAAACACCATGCTGAACGGCGAGACGATCCGCCTGGATGGCGCGATCCGCATGCAGCCGAAATAATCGGCAGGGGATCGGCAGACGCGGCCTTGCCGTGAGCAACTTGCTCATTTGATGTAGGATGCTCCGTGATATCGGGCGTGCGGGTCGACAACACCTTCGGCTGCACGCCCTGTTTTTTTCCGGAGAACCGAATGAAGTTGAAGTCGAAGCTGATCGTCCTCGCGGCCGTCCTGGCCAGCATCCAAGTCCCCGTCCTTGCCCAGGACTCACTCCAGCGCGCCCCCGAAGCCGCCACCGGCTACCAGGAAAAGGCCGGCTGGGCCGCGCGCAACTACATGGTCGCGGCCGCCAATCCGCTGGCGGTCGAGGCGGGCTACGAGATGCTGAAGCAGGGCGGCACGGCGATCGACGCCGGCATCGCGACCCAGCTGGTGCTGACCCTGGTCGAGCCGCAATCCTCGGGTATCGGCGGCGGCGCCTTCCTGATGTACTACGACGGCAAGAAGGTACAGGCCTTCGACGGCCGCGAGACCGCGCCGTCGAAAGCCGACGAGCACCTGTTCCAGCACCCGGACGGCAGCCCGCTGTCGCGCACCGAGGGCATCGTCGGCGGCCGTTCGACCGGCGCGCCGGGCGTGCTGCGCATGCTGGCCCTGGCCCACAAGCAGCACGGCAAGCTGCCCTGGAAGACCCTGTTCGGGCCGGCGATCCGCCTGTCCGAGAACGGTTTCAAGGTCAGCCCGCGCCTGCACCAACTGCTGGCCGGCGACGCCTGGATCCGCAAGGACCCGGCCGCGCGCGCCTATTTCTATGGCCCGGACGGCAAGCCCTGGCCGGTCGGCCACGTGCTCAGGAACCCGGCGCTGGCGCGCACCCTGCGCGAGATCGCCGAGGGCGGCGCCGACGTCTTCTACCTGGGGCGCATCGCGCGCGACATCGAAGCCAAGGTCAGGAGCCACCCGACCAATCCTGGCCTGCTCACCGCCGCCGACATCGCCGCCTACCAGCCCAAGTTGCGCGAGCCGGTCTGCAACGACTACCGTGCCTATACCGTCTGCGGGATGCCGCCGCCGTCCTCGGGCGGCATCGCCGTGGCCCAGATGCTGGGCATGTTCGAGACCCGCGACATGAAGGCCCTGGCGCCCACCAACGGCATCCCGAACGCCGACGCGGTGCACCTGTTCTCGGAAGTCGGACGCCTGGCCTATGCCGACCGCGACCGCTACGCCGCCGATACCGACTTCGTGCCGCTGCCGGGCCGCGGCATGCCGGCCCTGCTGGACAAGAATTACCTGGCCAGGCGCGCCAGCCTGATCGGGCCGCGCTCGATGGGCAAGGCCGAGGCCGGCAATCCGCCGGGCGTGGAAACCGCCTGGAACTGGGGCCTGGACAATTCGATCGAGGCGCATTCGACCTCGCACATCGTGGCCGTCGACCGGTATGGCGCCGGCCTGTCGATGACCACCAGCGTCGAGGATGCCTTCGGCTCGCGCCAGATGGTCGACGGCTTCATCCTCAACAACCAGCTGACCGACTTTTCCTTCGATTCGCGTGACGCCAGCGGTCCGATCGCCAACCGGGTCGAGGCGGGCAAGCGTCCGCGCAGCGCGATGAGCCCGACCATCGTGTTCGACAAGAAGACCGGCCGCTTCGTGGAGGCGATCGGTTCGCCTGGCGGACCGCTGATCATCAACTACGTGGCCAAGGTCCTGGTCGGCACCCTCGACTGGGGTCTCAACGTGCAGGAAGCGATCGCCTTGCCGAACTTCGGCAGCCGCAACGGTCCGACCGAGCTCGAAGCGGGGCGCTTCCCGGCGTCGGAGATCGAGCAGCTGAAGGCGCGCGGCCACACGGTCCGTGTCTTCGACCAGAACTCCGGCCTGCACGGCATCGAACGCATGGACATCCATGGCGTGCCGTTGTGGTTCGGAGGCGCCGACCCGCGTCGCGAAGGTGTGGCAAAAGGCGACTAAAACGATAGCAAAAGTGTATTTATCCAACAAAGGGGCGGCAGACTTTGCTACCCTTGCTTTGTGGATACTAAACATGACCTGGTAGGGCGCTCGCTGCAGCGTCTTTGCGCGTTGCTGCTGCTGACGCTGGCCTGCCTGCTGGGCGGGACGGCGTTCGCCGCGCCGACCCCGACCTTGCGCTTCGAACACCTGTCGGTGGACGATGGACTGGCGCAGGAATCGGTGCTGGCCATCGTCCAGGACCGCGACGGCTTCATGTGGTTCGGCACCCAGTCCGGCCTGTCCCGCTACGACGGCTACCGCTTCACCAACTTCCGCAACGTGGTCGGCGATCCCGCCTCGCTGGTCAACAACTGGGTGCGCGTGCTCTACGTCGACCGCAAGGGCCGGATGTGGATCGGCACCGACGGCGGCCTCGCCCTCTACCATCCGGACAGCGGCAGCTTTTCCAGCTATCTGCCGGACGAGCCGGCCAAGCGCGGCAACGGCAACCGCCACATCCGCGCCATCGCCGACGACGGCAAGGAAGGCCTGTGGCTGGCCACCAGCGACGGCCTGCAGCATTTCGACATCGCCAGCAAGCGCTTCGCCACCTGGCACCACGTGCCCGGCGTGGCCGACAGCCTGGCCTCCGACAACCTGAGCTCGCTGGCGCTGGATCCCGGCGGCCGGCTGTGGGTCGGCACGGCGAACGGGCTGGACAGCCTGGAGCCGGACCTGATGCGCTTCAACCACCACCGCTCGCCGCAGGGCGGCAAGTTCGACGTGGTCCAGGCGCTGCTGCTCGACGCCAGCCACCGGCTGTGGGTCGGCAGCATGGGCGGCCTGGAACGCCGCGCGCTGGATTCCGATGGACGGGGGCAGGGCGGGGCGGAAGCGCTCACCCTGTTCGGCGAGGCGAACGGCATGCCGCCGGGCGAGGTCAGCGCGCTCTACCAGGACGGCGAGCGCCAGGTCTGGGTCGGCACCCACGACCGCGGCCTGTACCGCTGGCTGCCGGCGGCCGGGCGCTTCGAGAACCATCCGCACCGCATCACCGACAACTTCAGCCTGGGCGACAACCAGGTCTCGGCCCTGTACAGCGACCGCGTCGGCACTTTCTGGACCGGCACCTGGTATGGCGGGGTCTCGCGCGCCGACCTCGGCGGCGGCGGCTTCGCGCGCATCGTGCGCGGCCCCGACCTGCCGATCAGCCTCAACGACAACAAGGTGCGCGGCATCGTCGCCGACGCCGGCGGCAAGCTGTGGCTGGCCAGTAACGGCGGCCTGCACCACTTCGATCCGCTCACCCGCCAGGAAAAGACCTGGCGCCTGGCGCCGGGCGAAGCCGGACTGTCCGGCGACGCAATGGCGACGTCGGTGGCCGTCGACCGCGACGGCAGCCTGTGGATCGGCGCCCGCAACGGCCTGGTCCACCTGGACCCGAAGAGCGGCCGCCTGACGCGGCGCACGCTGTCCGGCGGCGATGCCAACGCCAACTTCGTGCGCAACCTGATGGTGGCGCGCGACGGCGTGCTGTGGATCGCCACCCGCGGCGGCCTGCACCGGCTGGATCCGAAAACCGGCAAGCTGACCACCTACCAGCACAACCCGGCCGAGGGCGCCAGCCTGGCCGACAACATCGTGCGGCCGATGCTCGAGGACCGCCAGGGCCGGATGTGGGTCGGCACCTTCGACGGCCTCGACCTGCTCGACCGCGCCACCGGCAAGTTCCGCCACTTCCGCCACGATCCGGCCGACATCACCAGCCTCAGCCACGACGAGGTGCACTACCTGCTGGAAGATCACCTGGGCAACCTGTGGGTCGGCACCGCGGTCGGCCTGAACAAGATGGTGGTGGGCAGCGACGGCACCCCGCGCTTCCAGCGCTACACCAGCCGCGACGGCATGAACGACGACGCGGTGGCGGCCATGCTGGAAGACCAGGACGGCCAGATCTGGGTCAGCACCTCGAGCAATATCGCGCGCCTGGATCCGGTCAGCGGCAGCTGGCGCAACTACGACGCCGCCGACGGCACCATCGAGGGCGCCTATTTCGACGCCTCGGCCCTGCGCGCGCCCGACGGCACGCTTTACTTCGGCGGCAACAACGGCATCACCGCCTTCCACCCGCGCGCCCTGCACGACAACCTGATCGCGCCGCGCGCCGTGATCACCGGCATGCAGATCTTCGGCGCGCCGGTGCACAAGAACCATCCGGGCCTGGCGTCCTGGCCGCTGGAAAGCGCGAAAGGCATCACGCTGACGGCGGAAGACACCGTGTTCTCGCTGGAGTTCTCGGCCTTGCACTTCGCGGCCCCGCAGCGCAACCGCTTCGCCTACCGCCTGGTCGGTTTCGACCAGGACTGGATCGCCGTGGATGCCGGCAAGCGCTTCGCCACCTACACCAACCTCGACCCGGGCGAGTACACCTTCCAGGTGCGCGCCGCCAACAAGGACGGGGTCTGGAGCGACGCCCCGGCCTCCTTCAGGATCACGGTGCTGCCGCCGTACTGGAAGACCTGGTGGTTCCGCGGCGTCCTGGTCCTGCTGGTGCTGGGCATCGGCTATGGCGTGTTCCGCATCCGCGTCGACGGCCTGCGGCGCCAGAAGGAGCTGCTGGAGCTGCAGGTCAGCGCGCGTACCGAGCGCATCGAACAGCAGAACCGCCAGCTGGAGCGCCAGACCGCCGAGCTGCGCGAGCAGCAGCGCCAGGTCCGCCGCCGCACCGACGAGCTGGCGCGCGCCAACGGCGCCCTGCAGGAGAACGAGGAGCGCCTCTACCTGGCCAAGCAGCGCGCCGAGGACGCCACGCGCCAGAAGTCCGAATTCCTGGCGAACATGAGCCACGAGATGCGCACCCCGTTGGCCGGCGTGATCGGCATGCTCGGCTTCGCTCTACGCGACGGCCTGCTGAAGGACACGACCCGCGAACAGATCATGCGCGGCCAGGCCAATGCCCAGTCGCTGCTGGCGATCATCAACGACCTGCTGGATTTCTCGAAGATCGAGGCCGGCAAGCTGACCATCGAGAACATCGACTTCGCCCTCGACGAAACCATCGGCCACGTGGTCACCCTGTTCGAGGAGCAGGCCGGCGCCCACAGCGTGGGCTTCGCGGTCCGCCTGGACGACGACCTGCCGCGCTTCGTGGTGGGCGATCCGACCCGGCTGCGCCAGATCCTGGTCAACCTGGTCGGCAACGCCTTCAAGTTCACCGAGAGCGGCACCGTGACGGTGCGGGTCGAGCGCCGGCCCGAGGACCAGGTCGAGACGCCGGGGCGCAACATGATCCGCTTCTCGGTCGAGGACACCGGCATCGGCATCGAGGCCGACGCGCTGCCGCGCCTGTTCCAGAAATTCGAGCAGGCAGACGCCGGCACCACCCGGCGCTATGGCGGCACCGGCCTGGGACTGGCGATCTGCCGCCAGCTGGTCGAACTGATGGGCGGGACGATCGGCGCCGCCAGCACACCCGGCATGGGCTCGACCTTCAGCTTCGTGCTGCCGCTGGCCGACGGCGTGCAGCCGCCGGTGGTGGCGCAGGTGGCGCGCGAGCCGCACACCCACCGCCTGCGCGTCCTGTGCGCCGAGGATTACCCGACCAACCAGATCATCGCGCGCATGATGCTGGAAGAGCTGGGCCACCAGGTCGACGTGGTCGAGAACGGGCTGCTGGCGGTGGCGGCCTGCGCGCGCACCCGCTACGACCTGATCCTGATGGACGGCCGCATGCCCGAGATGGACGGCGCCACCGCCACCCGCCTGATCCGCGCCGGCGGCCCGCTCGAGGCGCCGGTGCTCGACCAGCACCTGATGATCGTCGCGCTCACCGCCAACGCCAGCGAGGAAGACCGCTCGCGCTACCTGGCGTGCGGCATGGACGCCTTCCTCACCAAGCCGATCGACGACATCCAGCTGCACTTCCACCTGAGCCGCGCGATCGAACGCCAGCTGCAGCGCGGGATCGAACTGCAGCCGATGGCGCCGCCCGAGGTGCGGGCGCCGGCCGGCAAGCCGACCACGGCCGAGCTGGACGCCATGTTCGGCGTGTCCAGCGGCCCGGCGCTGCCGGACCCTTCGGCGCCGGTCGGCATCTCGCCGAAGTTCGGCCGCCGCGCCGGCGACATGATGGGCAAGATGCGCACCGCCTTTGCCGCCGACCTGCCGCGCCGCCGCAGCGAGCTCGACGCGGCGCTGGGAGCCGGCGACACCGAAGCCTGCGGCCGCCTGCTGCACGGCATGCGCGGCAGCGCCGGCTACCTGGGCGAGGCCGAACTGCACCGGCTGTGCACCGAGCTCGAGAGCGAAGCCGATGCCGGCCACCTGGACGAGGTGAGGGCGCGCCTGCCCGAACTGCTGGCCATGCTGGCGCGTTTCGACGAAACCACGGCGTGAATCGTGCGCGCCCGGGCACTGGGTATAATTTTCTTAATGACAATAGCGGAGACGCCATGAAGGTCTTGATAGTCGATGACGACGTGGTGTCGCGCATGATGCTGATGCACATGATCGACAGCGCCGGCAGCTACGAGGTGCTGGAAGCCGAGGACGGCGAGGAGGCCTGGCGCCAGCTCGACGCCGGCGCCCATCCGGCGATGCTGTTCTGCGACCTGCGCATGCCGCGCCTGTCCGGCATGGAGCTGCTGGCCCGGGTCAAGACCGACGAGCGCTTTGCCGGCCTGCCTTTCGTGCTGGTCTCTGCCGCCGGCGACGGCGCCACCATGGAGCAGGCGATCGGCCTGGGCGCAGACGGCTACATCGTCAAGCCCTTCGAGGCCGGCAAGGTGCGCGGCTACCTGGACAGCCTGGGCCGGCAGGAAGAACACGCGGACGAAAGCCCGGACGCCACCATGGAAAGGCTGGGCATCGACGCCTCCCGCCTGCTGCTCTACCTGGGCGGCCTGCAGCGCCAGCTGGCGGGCTCCGGCGCCGACTTCGAACGCCTGCTGGGCGCTGGCCAGTCCGACGCCGTCCGCCCCCACCTCGCGCGCCTGGCCGAAGGCTGCCGCACCCTCGGCCTGCTGCACGCCGCCGCCGCGCTGGAGACCCAGGCCGCATTGCCGCTGGCGGCGGCCGCCCTCGCACGCGAACTCGAGGCCGCCGGCGCCGCCGTGCTGCGCAAGCTGGAAGCCGCCCGCCGCTTCGCTCCTTTGTAAGGCGCGTCACCGCACAGAGCGCGACCGCCGGCTGAGCCAATTGCGCGCCGCCCAGCCATTGTTTTTTATTACAATCGGCCGGATGAGCGCTTCAGGATGGACAGGACGGTGACTTCTTCTTTCGGCTTCCTCACGGGCGGCGGCCTGATGGGAGAACGTATAGCTGCGCACGACTGGTCGGCGACACCGCTGGGACCGATACCGTGCTGGCCGTCCGCCCTGCGCATCGCGCTGGGCAGCGTCCTCAATTCCAAGTTCCCGAATTTCCTGTGCTGGGGCCCTGAGCTCGTCAGTTTCAACAACGACGCCTACCTTCCCATCCTGGGCCTGAAGACGGCGCTCGGACGCCCTTTCCGCGAGGTCTGGGGCGAGGCCTGGGACACGGTCGGTCCGATCGCCGAACGCGCCTGGGCGGGCGAAGCCAGCTATTTCGAAGACCTGCCGGTGACCAGCACGCGCCTCGGCTATCCGGCGCAGCATCACTACAGCTTTTCTTACAGCCCGGTGCGCGACGAGGACGGCAAGGTGGCCGGTATCCTGTGCACGGTGTTCGAAACCACCGGCAAGGTGCGCGCGATCGACGAGCTGCGGCACCTGAACGACAGCCTGAGCCACCAGGTGGCCGCCCACGCCGCCGCCCGCGACCGCCTGTGGCGGATTTCGCCGGACGTGATGGCGGCGGCCTCGCTGGCGACCGGACGCTTCCTGACCGTCAACCCGGCCTTCACCGAAGCCTTCGGCTGGAGCGCCGAAGAGGCGACCAGCCGCCCCTTCATGGAGATGGTGCATCCGGACGACCGCGAGGACGTCGCCGTTCACATCGGCATCCTGGCCCATGGCACGCCCCTGGTCGGCTACCAGATCCGGGTGCTGCACAAGAACGGTTCGCACCGCTGGGTGCAGTGGACGATCTCGCCGGAAGGCGAGCTGCTGTACGGCGTGGCGCGCGACATCACGGCCGAGAAGCAGCAGGCCGGCGCCCTGCGCCAGGCCGAGGAGGCGCTGCGCCAGTCGCAGAAGATGGAGGCGGTGGGCCAGCTGACCGGCGGCCTGGCGCACGACTTCAACAATATGCTGGCGGGCGTGGCCGGCCACCTGGAACTGATGAAGCTGCGCCTGCGCATGGGCCAGACCGGCGACCTGCCGGCACGCATCGACGCCGCCCTCGGCGTGACCCAGCGCGCGGCCTCGCTCACGCACCGCCTGCTGGCCTTCTCGCGCCGCCAGGCCCTCGATCCGAAGCCGACCAGCGTGAACGCCCTGGTGATGTCGATGATCGACCTGGTCAAGCGCTCGTCAGGACCCTCGATCACCCTGCGCACCCAGCTGCATTCGGCCCCGTGGACCACGCTGTGCGACCCGAACCAGCTGGAGAGCGCGCTGCTGAACCTGGCCAACAATGCGCGCGACGCCATGCCGGAAGGCGGGGTAATCGTGATCGAGACCGAGAACGCGGTGATCTCGCCATTGCAGGCGGGCCGCTACGGCGACCTGAAGCCCGGCGAATACGTGCTGGTGACGGTGCGCGACAGCGGCGCCGGCATGCCGCCGGACGTGCTGGCGCGCGCCTTCGATCCCTTCTTCACCACCAAGCCGATGGGGCAGGGCACCGGACTCGGACTGTCGATGGTGTACGGCTTCGCCCGCCAGTCGGGCGGCCAGGTGCGGATCGACTCGATGCCGGGGAAGGGCACCGAGGTGCGCATGCTGCTGCCGCGCCTGGTCGCCGAAGCGCCGCTGCCCGAAGTGGCGGATGGCGACGCCCCGCTGCCGGCCGCCAGCCGCAAGGGCACGGTGCTGGTGGTCGACGACGAGGCCGACATCCGCTGCGTGATGGCCGAAGTCCTGCGCCTGCAGGGCTATACGGTGATGGAAGCGGCCGATGCGCCCCAGGCGCTGCGCCAGCTGCAGGAGCGCGGACGCGGCGGGCGTCCGGACATGCTGGTGACCGACATCGGCCTGCCGAACGGCATGAACGGCCGCCAGCTGGCCGACCAGGTCCGCATGCTGTGGCCGCAGATCCCGGTGCTGCTGGTGACCGGCTACGCGGAAAGCACGGTGATGCGCAACGAGACCCTGCCGGCGCAGATGGAACTCCTGACCAAGCCCTTCGCGATGACGGCGCTGGTCGAGAAGGTCGGCGGGATGCTGGGAGCGGGGACCGGCGCCAGTGTCAGCAGCGGTGCGAACTCCGGCGCGGCCGACGAGGTGCCGGCCTGATTACTTTTTCGGCGGCGGCGACTGCCGCCGCTAGCCGTGCTGCAGGATGTTGACGAGCTTGCCGAGCGGGTCCCTGACGTAGAAGCGCCGGACTCCCCAGGGCTCGGTGGCCGGCCCGTATTCGATGGGAAGGCCGGCATCCCGGACCCGTTGGAGTGCGGCGTCGAGATCGTCGACCTCGACGGACAAGTCCGGAACTTGGGTATCCGATCCGCCCTGGCTGGCAAGGCTGAGCTGTACGGTCATCCGGGCGTCGCCGGCATAGGTACGGATCCAGCCATGGTCCATGGCGAGCTCGAGGCCGAGGATGTCGCGATAGAAGCTGTCGGCGAGAGCGGGATCCTGAGTGGCGATATTGGCGACGATGCGCTTGACCTGCATGCTTGATTCGTCGAAGCGAGTTAAATCGTGCATCGTGGTCCCCCCGACAGGAATCGAACCTGTATCCCACGCTTAGGAGGCATGTGTACTATCCATTGTACTACGGGGAGGACTCTGCGGTTCGGCGAGCGGACCCTGAGAAACAGGCCGGAATCGTGAACCGACCGCAATTATAGCCCATGATCGGGACAATATTGGAAGTGTGGCCCCGCCAGTCGGTACAATGCGCCTTTCCCTCATTGCTGCACACGATCATGGCTGTCATCTCCCTCACCTCCGCGCAACTGGCCTTCGGCCACGTCGCTCTTCTCGACCATGCCGATTTTTCCCTGGAGGCCGGCGAGCGCGTCGGTCTCATCGGCCGCAACGGCACCGGCAAATCCTCGCTGCTGAAGATCATTTCCGGGCGCTCGAAACTCGACGATGGCCTGCTGGTCATGCAGCAGGGCCTCAAGATCGCCTACGTCGAACAGGAGCCGGTGTTCGATCCCGCGATGACCGTGTTCGATGCCGTCGCCGGCGGCATGGGCGAGCAGCAGGCGATGCTGGCCGAGTATGAAACGCTGACCGGACAGTTCGGCCAGGGCAACGATGACGCGCTCATGGAACGCATGCACGAGCTGCAGCACAAGCTGGATGCGACCGACGCCTGGAACATCGGCAACAAGGTCGAGACGACCCTGGGCCGCCTCGGCCTGAACGGCGATGCGCAGATGGGCACGCTGTCCGGCGGGATGCAGAAGCGGGTCGCGCTGGCGGTGGCGCTGGTGTCCGCTCCGGACGTGCTGCTGCTGGACGAACCCACCAACCACCTCGACTTCAGCTCGATCCAGTGGCTGGAAGGCCTGCTGCGCGAGTACCGCGGTTCGGTGCTGTTCATCACCCACGACCGCCGCTTCCTCGACAACGTCGCCACCCGCATCATCGAGCTCGACCGTGGCCGCCTGCTGTCCTTCCCGGGCAACTTCAGCAAGTACCAGGAGCGCAAGAAGGAACTGCTGGCGATCGAGGAGATCGAGAACGCCAAGTTCGACAAGGTGCTGGCCCAGGAAGAGGTGTGGATCCGCAAGGGCGTGCAGGCGCGCCGCACCCGCGACGAAGGCCGCGTGCGCCGCCTGGAAGCGCTGCGCCTGGAGCGCGCCGCGCGCCGCGACCAGCAGGGCCAGGTGCGGCTCGATGTCGGCAGCGGCGAACGCTCCGGCAAGATCGTGGCGGAACTGGAAAACGTCTCCAAGTCGTATGGCGACAAGGTGATCATCGACGGCTTCAGCGGCATCGTGCTGCGCGGCGACAAGGTCGGCCTGATCGGTCCGAACGGCGCCGGCAAGACCACCTTGCTCAAGATTATCCTTGGCGAGGAAACGGCCGACAGCGGCATGGTCAAGCTCGGTACCAAGCTGAACGTGGCCTACTTCGACCAGATGCGCGCGCAACTGAACGAAGAGGCGTCGCTGGCCGACACCATCTCGCCGGGCAGCGACTGGGTCGAGGTCAACGGCCAGCGCAAGCACGTGATGAGCTACCTGGGCGACTTCCTGTTCGCGCCGGAGCGTGCCCGCTCGCCGGTCAAGTCGCTGTCCGGCGGCGAGCGCAACCGCCTGCTGCTGGCGCGCCTGTTCGCCAAGCCGGCCAACTGCCTGGTGCTGGACGAGCCGACCAACGACCTCGACATCGACACCCTGGAGCTGCTGGAAGAACTGCTGGCCGAGTACAGCGGCACGGTCTTCCTGGTCAGCCACGACCGTACCTTCCTCGACAACGTCGTCACCGAGGTAATCGTTTCCGAAGGGCAGGGGATGTGGCGCGAATACGTCGGTGGCTACAGCGACTGGGAACGCGTGAAAGCCCAGGCCGCCAAGGTACCGGCTGCGACTGCGGCTGCGACTGCGACTGCGGCCGCGGCCGCAAAGACCAGCCCGGCTAAAGCGACCGAAATGTCATCCAGCGCACAGAACGCGTCTGGCAAGAAGGTAAAGTTGAGCTACAAGGAACAGCGAGAGTTGGAGGAGCTCCCTCAGCTCATCGCCAGCCTTGAAGACGAGCAGTCGGCGATCACGGCCCAGCTGAACGCGCCAGACTTTTACAAGACCAATCCCGCCGATGCGCGCAGAATCAACGCGCGTCACGCGGCGATCGAGGACTTGCTGCTTGATGCCCTGGAACGCTGGGAGCGCCTTGAGGCGCGCGTCAAGGGGGAGTAGCATGGCTCGCTAGAGAGCGCAGGCCAGGCGCCTGCCGATGATGGAGAGACATGACTGAACATGACGAACGCATCGCTCCACCCGCCGCGGCAACACGTCCGGCCGATGCACCCATGTTCAGCCGTGCGGCCTGGGTCCGCATCCTGCCGTTCGCGGCCTACCTGTTCTTCATCGTCGCCGGCGACGTCCTCGAACGCCTGGGCGTCGCCCCCTCCGCGCTGCTGTGGCTGTATCCCGCCAAGATCGCAGCCGTCGTGCTGCTGCTGGCGCTGTTCTGGCGCCACTATTCCGAACTCAGGTATTTCCGCCTTCCCACGCCCGCGGTCCTGACCGCGCTCGCCACCGGCGTCGTGGTGCTGGTCCTGTGGGTCAGCCTTGACGCCGGCTGGATGATCTTCGGCTCTCCCTCCGGTTTCGATCCGCGCAGCGGGGGCCGGATCGACTGGCTGCTGGTCACCATCCGTATCCTGGGCGCCGCCCTGGTCGTCCCCGTAATGGAAGAATTGTTCTGGCGCTCCTTCCTGATGCGCTGGGTTGCCGCCCCCAATTTCGAATCGGTTGAGCCATCTCAACTCGGTCCCAAGAGCTTCATCATCACCGTCCTGCTGTTCGGCTTCGAGCATAACCTGTGGCTGGCCGGCATCGTCGCGGGCGCCGCCTACAGTCTGCTGTACATGCGTCACCGCAGCTTGTGGTCGCCGATCCTGGCGCACGCCGTCACCAACGGCCTGCTGGGGATCTGGGTCGTCCGTACCGGCAACTGGTCGTACTGGTAAATCCGTCCAGCGCGTTTAACTTTAAGAAGACAAACAATCATGTTGAATTCCCGCGTGCGTCCCCTTGCCCTGCTGATTTGCTCCGCCTTCGCTGCGATCCCGGCCGTGCCGGCCGGCGCCGGGCCCAACGATGCGCTGCACGTCTATGGCGGCGTGGCTTACGGTCACGACGACAACCTGTTGCGCATTCCCGAAGACCAGCCCGCCTTTGACAACACGCGCGGCGATTCGTGGTGGACGCGTGAAGCCGGCTTGATCTTCGATAAGACTTACAGCCGGCAGCGCATCACGCTCGTCGCCAAGCTGTCGAAGACCAACTTCGATCACTTCAAGCAGCTCGACTACGACGGCAAGGACTTGCAGGCGAACTGGAATTGGCAACTCGGAAATCACCTCGAAGGCAGGATCGGCACCTCGCTGCAGCAGGTGCTGGCCCCGTACACGGATTTCCGCAGCAACGAACGCAACCTGCGCCGCACCCGCAGCAGCTACGCCGAAGGTGCCTGGCGCTTCCATTCGTCCTGGCGGGTGCGGGCCGGCTTCCAGCGCGACAAGTACACCTACGAAGCCCTCAGCAACCGCTACAACAACCGCACCGAGGACGCCTCCGAACTCGAACTCGACTACCTGGCGCGCAGCGGCAGCACGGTCGGCCTGGTGGCGCGCCATGTGAAGGGCAAGTATCCCTTCCCGCGCCCGGTCGGTCCCTTCGCCTTCAACGACAACTTCACCCAGGACGAGCTGAAGGCGCGCGTGCGATGGCTGGCGACCGGCTCGACCACGCTGGACGCCCTGGTCGGCTACACGCGCCGCAACCAGCCTTCCTTCGGCGAAGGCAAAACCAGCGGCTTCGCCGGCAAGATCAACGCGACCTACCAGCCGCGCGGCAAGATGACCTACACGGCGGCGGTGTGGCGCGATTTCGCCCCGCTCGAAAGCACGGTGGTCAGCTATACCCAGAACACCGGCGCCAGCGTCGGCGCCCAGTGGGATGCGACCGCCAAGATCTCGGTCAATGCCGACGCCCGCTATGAACGCCGCAACTACAACCCGCGCCGCGACTTTGCCGGTTCGGACAACCTCCGCGATGCGATCCGCACGACCAGCCTGCGCGCGACCTGGCATCCGCGCCCCCTGCTGCAGGTGCAGGGCGGGGTGGCGCACCAGTCGCGCAGCGGCTCCGTGGTCCTCGGCACTGGCAGCTTCAAGTCGAACAGCGTGACGCTGACGGCCAACGCCCAGTTCTGAAGCAGTTCCAACAGGTTCCTATGACGGTCAATGACATACCACTGATATCGTTTTTCCAGCGGGTGCTCGATCCCCTGATCATCATGGGAACGCTGTACCTGTCCGCGCTGCTGTTCCACGAACCGTTCTCGGGCTACATGCTGGTGCTGATGATCCTGGCCTTCTTCATTTCGTCGGCCGTGTACCAGCACATCGATCCCTACCGCACCTGGCGCAGCGGACGCATGTGGGCCTACGGGCGCGATACCGTGTTCGGCTGGGCCGTGACCCTGGCCGTGCTGTGGTTCCTCGGTTCGTCGAGCGGCCTGAAGTACTTCTACGACGCCCGCGTGCTGGCCACCTGGGCGATCGCGACGCCCGCGATCCTGCTGACCAGCCACATCGCCGCGCGCCTGGCGAATTCGCCGAACCGCAGCAAGGAAGTGCGCTCGGTGGTGGTGGTGGGCGCCAACGACGTCGGCCTGAAATTCGCCGGCGTGGTCGAGAAGCACCCGAACCTCTTCATGGCGGTGCGCGGCTTCTTCGACGACCGCACCGACGACCGCATTCCGGCCGGCATGCACCACCCGATGCTGGGCAAGACCGGCGAGCTGGCGCAGTACGTGCGCGAGCACGGCATCAAGATGATCTTCATCAGCCAGCCGATCTCGGCCCAGCCGCGCATCCGCAAGCTGATCGACGAACTGCAGGACACCACGGCCTCGGTCTATTTCCTGCCCGACGTCTACATCTTCGACCTGATGCAGGCGCGCTTCGACAACGTCGGCGGCATGCCGGTGATCGCCATCTGCGAGACCCCCTTCATGGGCCTGAACAGCACCATCAAGCGCGCTTCCGACATCGTGCTGGCTTCGCTGATCCTGCTGCTGCTGGCGCCGCTGATGCTGGTGGTCGCCTTCGCAGTCAAGCTGAGTTCGCCGGGGCCGGTGATCTTCCGCCAGCGCCGCTACGGCCTGTATGGCGAGGAGATCATCGTCTACAAGTTCCGTTCGATGAGCGTGATGGAAAACGGCGCCACCGTCACCCAGGCCCAGCGCAACGACGGCCGGCTGACGAAGATCGGCGGCTTCCTGCGCCGCACCTCGCTGGACGAGTTGCCGCAATTTATCAACGTCCTGCAGGGCCGCATGAGCATCGTCGGCCCGCGCCCGCACGCGGTCGCGCACAACGAGCAGTACCGCAAGGTGATCAAGGGCTACATGCTGCGCCACAAGGTCAAGCCGGGCATCACGGGTTGGGCGCAGGTCAACGGCCTGCGTGGTGAAACCGCCACGCTGGACAAGATGGAAGCGCGCATCCAGTACGACCTCGATTACCTGCGCAACTGGTCGCTGTGGCTGGATCTGTGGATCGTGCTCAGGACGGTGAAAGTCGTGTTGACGCGAGAAAACGCTTTTTAAGTGTGTTTTCGTGGAAATTAAGTCTACTTAAGGTTGACTTAAAGGGGTGGATTCAATCGGATCGGCGCTTGCGGGACCGATTGAGCTGCGTAGAATAATTGATGAGATTGCAATATTTAAGGGGCGGACCCATGCGGACTGCTACCTGAAAGGCAAGCAAGAACATGAAAAAAGCGCTGATCACAGGAGTGACCGGACAGGACGGCTCGTACCTCGCCGAACTGCTGCTCTCGAAGGGTTATGAGGTACACGGGATCAAGCGGCGCGCTTCGCTGTTCAATACCGGGCGCATCGACCACATCTACCAGGATCCCCACGTCGAAAACAAGAATTTCTTCCTGCACTACGGCGATCTGTCGGACACCTCCAACCTGAATCGCATCATGTGCGAAGTCAAGCCGGACGAGGTCTACAACCTGGGCGCCATGAGCCATGTGGCGGTGTCCTTCGAGTCGCCGGAATACACGGCCGACGTCGACGGCATCGGCACCCTGCGGCTGCTGGAAGCGATCCGCTTCCTCGGCCTGGAAAAGAAGACCCGCTTCTACCAGGCCTCGACCTCCGAGCTCTACGGCCTGGTGCAGGAAACCCCGCAGCGCGAAACCACGCCTTTCTATCCGCGCAGCCCCTACGCGGTCGCCAAGCTGTACGCCTACTGGATCACGGTCAATTACCGCGAAGCCTATGGCATGTATGCCTGCAACGGCATCCTGTTCAACCACGAATCCCCGCGCCGCGGCGAAACCTTCGTCACCCGCAAGATCACGCGCGGCCTGGCCAACATCGCCCAGGGCCTGGAGCAGCAACTCTTCCTCGGCAACCTGGACGCCATGCGCGACTGGGGCCATGCGCGCGACTATGTCGAGATGCAATGGCTGATGCTGCAGCAGGACAAGCCCGAGGACTATGTGATCGCCACCGGCCGCCAGTACTCGGTGCGTACCTTCGTCGAGCTCGCCGCGCGCGAGCTGGGCATCGAGATCGCCTGGCAGGGCGAGGGCGTGAACGAGCGCGGCGTGGTCGCGTCCATCAGCGGCGACAAGGCGCCGGGGGTGGTGATGGGGCAGCCGATCGTCGCGATCGATCCCCAATACTTCCGCCCGACGGAGGTCGAGACCCTGCTGGGCGATCCGGGCAAGGCGCGCGACCGCCTCGGCTGGGAGCCGCGCACCCCTTTCGCGGCGATGGTGCAGGAAATGGTGGAGTGCGATCTGGACACGGCGCGCCGTCACAAACTGCTGGCATCGCATGGTTACAACGTTGCAATTTCAATGGAGTGAACGTTGAATACTCAGCCTCGCATCTATGTCGCCGGCCATAACGGCCTGGTCGGCTCGGCCATCGTGCGCACCCTGCGCGCGCAAGGCCATACCAATATCGTTACCCGCAGCCACCAGGAACTGGAGCTGACGGACCAGCAGCAGGTCCGCGAATTCTTCCGTAACGAAGCCATCGACCAGGTCTACCTGGCGGCCGCCAAGGTCGGCGGCATCCACGCCAACAATACCTACCCGGCGGACTTCATCTACGACAACATGATGGTGCAGGCCAACGTCGTGCATGAAGCCAGGGTCAACGGGGTGCAGAAGCTGCTGTTCCTGGGCTCGTCCTGCATCTACCCGCGCATGGCGCCGCAGCCGATCAAGGAAGAGTACCTGATGAGCGGCACGCTGGAGCCGACCAACGAACCCTATGCCATGGCCAAGATCGCCGGCATCAAGCTGTGCGAGAGCTACAACCGCCAGTACGGCACCGACTACCGCAGCGTGATGCCGACCAATCTCTACGGTCCGGGCGACAACTACCACCCGGAAAACAGCCACGTGATCCCGGCCCTGATGCGGCGCTTCCACGAAGCCAAGCTGGCGAATGCGCCGGAAGTCGTGATCTGGGGCAGCGGCAAGCCGATGCGCGAGTTCCTCTACGTCGACGACATGGCGGCCGCCTGCGTCCACGTGATGAACCTCGACCACGACACCTATGCGAAGTTCACCGATCCGATGCATTCGCATATCAACGTCGGCACCGGCGAGGACGTCACCATCGCCGACCTGGCGCGCCTGGTGGGCGAGGTGGTCGGCTACAAGGGGCGCATCGGCTTCGATACCAGCAAGCCGGACGGCACGCCGCGCAAGCTGCTGGACGTATCGAAGCTGAAGCAGCTCGGCTGGCAGGCCAGCACGCCGCTGCCGGAAGGCCTGAAACGCGCATACGCCGCCTTCGTCGAACTGACGGATGCGGAACAGAATCGGGTTGCGGCCTGACCCGGCGGGAGCCGCACGCGAGCCTAAGGTTGAGTGTTAGCCGACGAACAGAGCCCCAAGCGTGCGGCACCCAGAATGCATCAGTAGCAGACTGAAGTGTGAGACATCTTCGTCATAAAAAGAGTTCCCACCAACCCAAGGAAACTAACGTGAACACACACCACCTGGCGGCCATGAAAACGAGCAATGCCCCCCCCACTCCGAAGCGCGTGCTGTGCGCCGCGCTGATCATCGTTGCGGCAACCTTGAGCGCCTGCGGCGACAAGGCAAAGGAAAAGAAACCGGGACAGGCGCTGGCCAGCGTCAACGGCGAAGAAGTCACGGTGCTGCAGCTGAACGAGGAGCTGCAGCGGGCGGGCGTCTCGGCAGCCCAGCAGGACGCCGCCAGCAAGCAATTGCTCCAGGTCCTGATCGATCGCCAGCTGCTGCAGGAGGCGGCGGCCAAGGAAAACCTGGACCGCGATCCCAAGGTCATGCAGGCGATCGACCGCGCCAAGTCGCTGATCGTCGCCCAGGCCTATCTGCAGAAGCGGGTCGGCAACGTGACCAAGCCGACGCCGAAAGAGGTCGAGGATTACTTCAATGCCCATCCTGAATTTTTTTCCAACCGCAAGCAGTTCGGCATGAGCGAAATCGTGATCGGCGCCAACGACCTGACGCCTGAAGTGCGTGCCGCCGCCGACAGCGCCAAGTCGCTGGAGGAAGTCGCGGTCTGGCTGGACGCCCACAAAGTCAAATACGGCCGCACCCAGGTCACCCGCAGCACCGCCGACGTGCCGCCGGAGCTGTCGTCCAAGCTGCTCGGCATGCCGAAGGGGCAGCTGTTCGTGGTCAAGGAAGGTCCGCGGGCGATGTTCATTTCGGTGACCGAAGTCAAGGACGCACCGGTCACGCTGGCGGTTGCCTCGCCGCAGATCGAGCAGTTCCTGGTCAACAAGAAAAACAAGGAGCTGGCTACGGCCGAGCTGCAGCGCCTGCGTGCCGACGCCAAGATCGAGTACCTGAACAAGTCGCTGATGCCCGATCCGAAATCGGCGCCGACGCTGCCGGCCGGCGGTGCGCCGACCAGCGCGGTGGCGGGCGCCAATGGGGCGCCGGTTGCCGACCAGCATGGCGGCGTGCCGGCGACGGGCGCCGCTGCGACGCCCGCACCGGGTTCGGAAAACAATGCCGACAAGGCAGCGCTCGACCGTGGTGTCGCCGGACTGAAGTGATACGTTCAACATTGATCAAAAGAGGAACAAAAATGAAACGACTCGTACACTGGATGATCGCAGCAACCCTGGCACTGGCCGCCGGTTTTACCAGCGCCGCCGAAGTGGTGCTGGGCCCGGGCGATGTGGTCAAGGCAACGGTCTACGGCAGCCCGGACCTGGCCACCGAGACCCGCGTCTCCGAAGCCGGCAGCATGACCTTCCCGCTGCTGGGTGAGGTGCAGGTCGGCGGCCTGACCACGCAGCAGGCCGAAAAGAAGATCGGCGGCCTGCTGGAGAGGGGCGGCTACCTGAAGAAGGCCCAGGTGAACCTCTTGATCACCACCCTCGCCAGCCAGCAGGTGTCGGTGCTGGGCCAGGTCAACCGCCCGGGACGCTATCCGATCGAGGGCAAGCGCAAGGTGCTCGATTTGCTGGCGATCGCCGGCGGCATCAGTCAGGACGGAGGCGACATGGTCAGCCTGGTACGCAACCGTAACGGCAAGACCACCCGCGAAACCATCGACATCGTCGACATGGTGCGCAAGGGCGAACTGGACCGCGACTACGAAGTGGCCGGCGGCGACATCATCTTCGTCGAACGCGCGCCGCGCGCCTACATCACCGGCGAAGTGAACCGTCCGGGTCCGTTCCGCATCGAGCGTGCGATGACCGTGCAGCAGGCCGTCTCGGCCGGTGGCGGCCTGACCCAGCGCGGCACCCAGCGCGGCCTGCGCGTGACCCGCAAGGATGCGAGCGGCGCGGCGCATACGATCGACGTGAAGAACGACGACCTGGTGCAAACCGACGACGTCATCACCGTCCGCGAATCGTGGTTCTGATTTTCAGGTAAAGCAGTCCGGTTTTTTGTTCCACCCCGTTTTGAAAAAGGTTCATCATGAACGTCCATCAATTCCTGCTGATCTTGCTTGCACGGAAGAAGATCATTCTGACGACCCTGCTCGTAACGGTCGCGCTGGCCCTGGGCTGGAGCCTGATCCAATCCAAGACGTACAAGGCGACGGCATCCGTTCTGTTGAACTACAAGGGCGTGGATCCGCTGACCGGACTGACCATGCCGGGTCAGCTCCTGCCGGGCTATATGGCCACCCAGATCGACATCATCAGCAGCAAGAACGTGGCGCTGCGGGTGGTCGATGCGCTGCACCTGGCCAGCAGCCCGGCCGTGATCCAGCAATTCCAGGACGCCACCGACGGCCAGGGCACGGTGCGCGACTGGCTGGCCGACCTGCTGCTGAAGAAGCTCGAGATCGTGCCTTCGCGCGAATCGTCGGTAGTCGAGATCAGCTTCAAGGGCGCCGACCCGGCCTTCGCGGCGGCGGTCGCCAACGCCTTCGCCGACGAGTACCAGAAGATCACCGTCCAGCTCAAGACCGAGCCGGCCAAGAAAGCCTCGTCCTACTTCAATGAACAGACCAAGCAGCTGCGCGACAACCTCGAAGCCGCCCAGGCCCGCCTCTCCAAATACCAGCAGGAGAAGGGCATCGTCAGCCTCGACAACAACCGCGTCGACGTCGAACTGTCGCGCCTGAACGACCTGTCCGTCCAGCTGGTGCAGGCCCAGACCGCCGCGATGGAAGGCAACTCGCGCCAGGCCGCCGCCGGTTCGGCCCTGACCTCGCCGGACGTCGCCAACAATGCCCTGATCCAGCAGATGCGCGCCAACCTGGCGACCGCCGAAGGCAAGTTCGCCGACACCTCCCAGCGCTACG
>Ga0308170_10001620_pt1 | contig 20950 bp, 15 predicted proteins | sample PhyBR2_2_FD_202136 | JGI IMG/M metagenome (GOLD analysis project Ga0308170, IMG submission 202136) | Phyllosphere microbial communities from UC Gill Tract Community Farm, Albany, California, United States - DLSLSB.R2 | ecosystem: Host-associated > Plants > Phyllosphere > Unclassified | place...
CGTCGGTGTCGGTCAGCGCGGTCACGAAGATGACCGGGACGCTGGCCGTGCGCGGGTCGGCCTTCAGGGCGGCGCAGACTTCGTAGCCGCTCATGCCCGGCATCATGACGTCCAGCAGGATCAGGTCGGGACATTCCTCGCGCACCAGTTCGAGCGCGCGCGGACCGTCCTTGGCGAAGCGCAGGCGGTAATGGTCCTGCAAAATCTGGCGCAGCAGTTGCAGGTTGCTTGCTTCGTCGTCGACCGCAAGGATCAGCGGAAGGTTGACGGTATTCATTCGATAATCTCCTGTGCCATGTCGTCGATGGCGCCCAGCACAGCGTCGAGCTGCTGCAGGGCCAAATCAAAATCAAAGTCGGCGATCGCCGCGTGGACCTGGGCCGCGCGCGTGGCGAGCGGATGGCCGCTCAGCGCTGCCGCCAGGCCGGCCGAGGCGGCGTCGTCCAGTCCGCCGCGGCGCAGGGCCTCGCGCAGGACATTGCCGGCGCGCTTGGCGCGTTCCAGGTCGAAGCCTGGACGGACAGCCTTCGTCGGCTTGGCGGCCGCCGGGGCCGGCTGCGCGGCGCGGATCTCCGCCAGGGCACCGTCGAGCAGCGCCTCCAACTGGGTCAGCGAATCGCGAAGGGTGTCTTCGGCGCCCGGATAGAGCTTGCCGCTGTCGCCGTCGACCAGGCCTTCCAGCTTGCCAAGGGCATCGGCCAGCAGTTCCAGGCCGAGGTTGGCGGCGACGCCGCGCACCCGGTGCGCCAGCATGCGCAGGGCGCGGTAGTCGGCGCTGGAGGCTTGCGCGGCCAGTGCCTGGACCAGCCCGGCATGCTGGGTTTCGAAATGCGCCAGCGCCTCCAGATAGGCGTCCTCCTTGTGGCTCCAGCGGCGCAAGCCGGCCTGGCGGTTGAGCGTCATGCGTTCCTGGGCCGGCAGGTCCGGATCCGGCTGGGCGTTGCCCAGGCCCAGCACGCGTGCGATCTCGTGCGACAGCGAGAACCAGTCGACCGGCTTGCTGGCGAAGCCGTCCATGCCGGCGTCGACGCTGGCGCGGCGATGTTCGGGCAGCACGCTGGCGGTCATCGCGATCACTGGTACGCGCGGGCGGCCGGCGGCTTCGGCCTGCTGGCGGATCAGGCGCGTCGCCGCGAGGCCGTCGATGGTCGGCATCTGGAAGTCCATCAGGATCACGTCGAAGGCTTCGCGGGCGGCCAGCTCGACCACCTGGGCGCCGTCGCCGGCGGCGGTCATGGTGTGGCCGCGGCGCGCCAGCAGCAGCTGCAGCAGTTCCTGGTTCTGCGGCACGTCGTCGGCCACCAGCACGCGCAGCGGCGGCAGGGCGGCCGGGGTGCGCACGCGCGGCTGCTGCGGCGCAAAGCGCGCCAGTACCAGCGGCAGCACCACGTGGAAGGTGGTGCCCTTGCCCTGTTCGCTCTCGGCCCAGATCCTGCCGCCCATGAGCTCGACCAGCTGCTTGCTGATCGTGGTGCCGAGGCCGGTGCCGCCGAAGCGGCGCGTCATCGAGGCGTCGGCTTGGGTGAAGGGATCGAAGATCGCCAGCAGGCGCTCCGGCGCGATGCCGATGCCGGTGTCCTTCACTTCGAAGTGCAGCTGCTCGTCCTGCAGCGAGGCGCGCAGGGTGACGCTGCCCTTTTCAGTGAACTTGATCGCGTTGTCGAGCAGGTTGGTCAGCACCTGGCGCACGCGCAGTTCGTCGCCGCGCAGGCAGGTCGGCAGGGCCGGGTCGTAATGGATGTCGACGTGCAGGCCCTTGGCGCGCGCATTCGCCGCCAGGGTCGAGGACAGCTCGTCGATCAGCGACAACAGGTTGTAGTCGTTCTGCTCGAGTTCGACCGCGCCTTTTTCCAGCTTGGCGGTGTCGAGGATCTCGTTCAGCAGGCGCAGCAGCGCACGGCCGGCGCTGCGGATGGTGTCCAGGTGGCGCCGCTGCTCGGGCGCCAGCTCGCCGTCGAGCAGCACGTCGGTGAAGCCGAGGATCGAGTTCATCGGCGTGCGAATCTCGTGGCTCATGTTGGCCACGAAGCTGGCGCGCGCGGCGGCGGCCTGCTCGGCGTTCTCCTTCGCCTCGCGCAGCGCGTCTTCCATCTGGCGGCGCTCGGTGATGTCGAGGATCACGCCGTCCAGCCAGCGCAGATCGCCGGCATCGTTGCGCACGCCGGTGCCGTTTTCCCACAGCCAGTGGACGCTGCCGTCGGCGTGCAGCAGGCGGTACTCGACCAGGTAGGGGCGGTCTTCGCGCAGCGCCGTTTCGATCGCCTCCAGCACGCGCACGCGGTCGGCGGCGTGGATCAGGGCGTCGAAGTTGCGACGCGCCGGCTTGCCCGGCTGTGCGGCGATGAAGTCGCTGCCGGGGTAGCCGGTGATGCGTTCGACCGCGTCGCTGATGAAGACCAGCGGACGGTCACCCTCCAGCAGGCTGCGGTAGGAAATGCCGGGGATGTTGCCGATCAGGGAGCGGAACTGCTGCTCGCTGGCGCGCAGCGCCTGCTCCATCGCGCGGCGCTCGCTGATGTCGGTGATGAAGCAGACGAACAGGTCCCGGTCGTCCAGGCGCGCATGGCCGACCGCGCGCCGGATCGGCACGATGCTGCCGTCCTTGCGGCGGCCGGTGACGTCGGCGCTCTTGGCCCCGGGGGTGATTTCTCCGGTCTCCAGCGCGCGCAGCAGGCCGACCCGTGCGGATCCTTCCTCGTTGCCGATCAGGACGCGGATGTGCTGGCCGACGATCTCCTCGCGCTTCCAGCCGTAGATGCGCTCGGCCGAAGCATTGAATTCGAGGATGGTGCCGTCGCGGTCGACGGTGACCACGCCGTCCACCGTGGTGGTCAGCAAGGCACGCATCCAGGCTTCGCTGCGCGACAGCTCGCGGAACAGCTGGCGGTAGCGCAGCAGGCCGTTGGCGCCCAGCACGAAGATGGTGAAGGCGACCGTGATCAGGCTGATCGCCAGCGCCAGGAAGGTGTCGGAACGCGCTTTTTGCGCGGTCAGGGCGGCACGTCCGACGAAGCGCGCGGCCTCCATGCCGGTATAGTGCATGCCGGCGATGGCGCAGCCCATCACGATGGCCGCCAGGAAGATGCGGCGGCCTTCGCTCAGGCGGTGCGACAGGCTGGACAGGCCGAAACGCACCCACAGCGCCAGCGTCGCCAGCACCACTGCGACCAGGATCGACAGCAGGAACATCGGCAGGTCGTAGTGCAGTTCGAGGCCCATCCGCATGCCCGCCATGCCGGAGTAGTGCATGGTGCCGATGCCGGCGCCGACCACCACGCCGCCAGCCAGCAGGCCCCAGCCGCCCAGGCGCTCGCGCGAGATCATCCACAGCGCGGCGAGCGAAGCGAAGATGCTGGGCACGCCCGAGATGAGGGTGGCGACCGGGTCGTAGTCGACGTCGGTGCACAGGTCGAAGGCCAGCATGCCGATGAAGTGCATCGCCCACACGCCGGTGCCCAGCGCCAGGCTGCCGGTGCCGAGCACGATCCAGCGCTGGCTGCGGTTGACCGCCGCCTGGCCGGCGATCAGCAGCGCCATCCAGGAAGCGAAGATTGCAACCAGCACCGACAGGATCACCAGGCCAGGCGTGTACATCCCGTAACTCAGCAGGGAAGGATCGTCGGGCACGTTAAACAATGAAAACAGCATAAATTTGATGAAAATGACGGCGAGTGTTGGCGATGGGCACGCAAGTATGTCACTTTCTCACAGGAAAATGTTATGGTACAAGTAGATAGTGACTGATTAGCAGCAATTCCTGTCGCGTTGGCGCCACCAATTTGACGAAAATTGTCGAGTTGCTATGAATTGCCGGGGGGCGGATGTTGCTGGTATGCTAGTTGCACAGGTCGCTGCCAGACGGCAGCGTTGGCATCGGGTGCGCTATGCGAATCGACACAATCATTGTTTCCGCAATGCTTGCCCTTGGCTGTGCCGCATCGCAGGCACAGCCGGTACCGCGTCTGCATCTCACCACCGAGGCCGCGGCGCCGCACAGCATGCAGGACGGGCAGCGCGTGATCGGCATCGGCGCCGACACCGTACGCGAGATCATGACGCGCGCCCGCATCGATCACACGATCGAGCTGCTGCCATGGAAGCGCGCCTACACCGCGGCGCTCGAGCACGACGACACCTGCGTGTTCTCCACCACCCGCACGCCCGAGCGCGAAGCCCTGTTCAAGTGGATCGGACCGATCGGCGAGGCCGACTGGGTCCTGATGGCGCGCGCCGACCGCAAGCTGCATCTGGACAGCCTGGAGGATGCGCGCAAATACCGCATCGGCACGTATAACGGCGACGCCCGCGACCAGTATCTGCGCACGCGCGGCTTCGACGTCGATCCGGCGCCGAGCGACGTCCTCAATCCACGCAAGCTGATGGCGGACCGCATCGACCTCTGGGCCGCCAGCTTCCGGCGCGGCAGCGCCACCCTGTCGCACCTGGGCTATGGCGACAAGATCGTGCCGGTGCTGGTCTTCAACCGCATCCGCGTCTACCTGGCCTGCAACCGCGGCGTGCCCGACGCCCTGACGGCGCGCATGAACGCGGCCTTCGAATCGATGGAGCGCGACGGCACCCTGCAGCAGATCCTGCACCGCTACGACGCTGCCGGCATGCCGGCGCAACGCTGAGTTCCATTTGTTGACCATCAGATAACTCAGGGGTATCGTGGACGACCAGCCGGCATCCCGTCCGGCACCCTGACATGAGGCTCCGATGGCCACCCGTTTCCTGCGTGTGTCACCCCTGATTCCTGCCCGCGACGTTGAAGAAGCCATTCGCTTCTATCGCGACGCGCTCGGCTTCGAACTCGATTACCGCGACGCCGAACCGGCCCAGTTCGCGATCGTCGGGCGCGATTCGGCCTGGCTGAACCTGTTTTTCAATGAAGACAAGTACCTGGCTGGCCAGACCAGCCTGCGGATCGTCGTCGATGGCGTCGATGCGCTGCATGAGCGCTGCCAGGCGGCCGGCTGCGTGCATCCGAACGGCGCACTCGGCACACGGCCGTGGGGCACGCGCGAGTTCTCGATCATCGATCCGAGCGGGGTGTGTATTGCGCTGGTGGAGCAGGCAGGCTAGGTCGAGTCCTTGCTCGGTGTGGTCGTGCAGGCGGCTGGAATCGCAAAGCGCTTCAGATGCCGTATGTTTCCAGCTTTCTCAGAGGTCTTCCCACTGAAATGCCAACTAGAATTTGCGCTGGGTAGCGATCCAATTCAATGAAAGAGCAGCATGAAAGCGTAGGTCGTGCATCGTCATGGCTTTCCTCGCCTGCCGGAATAGGTTCCAAGTTTTTCACTCCTCTAAAGCCCTGATGCGATTACTGGGGGGCTCCCTTTGCGATCTTTTGATCGTCATACCAAATTTGCATGGGCTTATGAAATCTTGCCATAAGGTTGATGGCGTTATTGCTTGTCCATACTCTTCAAGACTTGGTGCTGAACAATAGTTTGGCGGAAAAAGACAACAGTGGAGACATGTTAATGAAGCCAAGAAGTCACTGGTCAGTTTGTGCGGCAACCATCCTTGGGGTGACGGTTGTCGGGACTACTTCAGCGCAGGTGGCAGGGACCGAGCCTGTGCAGGAAAATGTCCAGCCTGCGCAAGCGGCTGGAAAAATTGAAGTCGTGAAGGTCACCGGTAGCCGTATCGCACGACGTGACGCAGACACGGTCGGGCCAATGGTGACGATGACCGGCGACGACATCAAGTTTGCCGCTCCGACTTCTGTTGGCGACATGCTGCAAAGCCTGCCTAACACCGGCGTGAGTTTGAATTCCAACGGTACCCAGGGCACGTCGTTCGGCGTCAGTTCCATCAACCTGCGCTATCTTGGCAGTGCCGAAGGCAGCGGCAACCGGACACTGGTACTGGTCGACGGTCATCGCTGGCCCAGCGCGGCCGGTGGCCGGGGCTTCCGCGACTTCGTCGACCTCAACTCGATCCCGCTCGGCATCATCGACAACATCGAGGTGCTGAAGGATGGCGCCTCAGCGATCTACGGCGCCGATGCGATCGCGGGCGTGGTGAACATTCACACGAAACGCCGTCTCAATGGCTTCCAGACCGATTTGCGCGTCGGCGAAACCTCGCGCGGCGACAACCGCAACTACAACGGCTTCATCAACTGGGGCAAGAAGTTCGACGATGCCTCCGTTTTCCTGTCGGCCAGCTTCAACGATTCGAAACCGATCCTGACCGCTGACCGCGACATCAGCCGTACGGCACTGGCCCCCTTGACTGCACCGCCAACCAGCCCGCAAGGCCTGTACGTTCTGCCTGGCCTTTCGAACAACAAGTACTTCGGCACGCCGGCTGGCTTTGCGTCCAACGCTACCAACGCCATTACCCGTAACTCTGGCGTTACGTCGATCGGAAACGCTGCAACTGCGGACGACAGCTTTCACCGCGCCGCACTGCCGGACGATTATTACAATACGCAAACCCAAGGCATTTATGCGACCGGCCCGAGCAGGACCAGCGGCTTGTTTGGCCGCCTGACCTACCGTATCAACGAAAACGTCAGTGCGCATGTCGAGGCCATGTATTCGACGCGCAGGTCGAGCCAACTGTTCGCTCCGTACCCGCTGGATATCCGTGGCAGCAATGGCTTCAGTATTCCCAGCGACCAGGCCTATAACCCATTCGGTATCGCCAACGGGGTGCCGGCGGCGAATGCGCTCGGCTTTTCCGGTTCGACCTTCCGCATTCAGCGTGTTCCGGTGGAGGTGGGCAACCGCGACAACGTCCAGCATGTAGACACCTCGCGTTTGTTGGTTGGCCTGGACGGTAGTGTGGACCTCTTCGGTCGGTGGGATTGGGATGCCACTTTGTCCCATTCAAAGGTACATGCTACGTTTGATGCCTATAACCAGGTCAACATGGAGAACGTCTACCGCGCGCTCGGCCCGGCCGCAGCTTGCGCGAGCGCGTCCGGATGCGTGCCCCTGAATATCTTTGGCGCTATCACGCCTGCCATGGCCGACTACATCCGCTTCAACGGCCACGATGAAAACAGCACGACGCAAACCGACCTGGCTTTCAACGCGACCCGCACCCTGATGGAACTGCCCGGTGGCTCGCTGGGCCTGGCGACTGGCTATGAGTATCGCCGGGAAGGCGCAGAAGATCTGCCTGACGCTTTCGCCAACCAATTGTCGACCGTTCTTCCACTAGTCAACGGCGTAGCACAGGCACCGACCACCGCCTCTGCCCGCGACCTAACGCGCGGCAGCTACGACCTGCACGAAGCTTATGCCGAGCTGAGCGCGCCGATCCTGTCGGATCTGCCGGGCATCGAAAAATTGGAGCTGGACGGGGCAGTGCGTTATTCACGCTACTCTACCGTGGGCGGCAAGGCGACCAGCAAGCTCGGCATCCTGTACCGTCCGGTGAAATCGCTGCTGGTGCGTGGCACTTATTCGCAGGGCTTCCGCGCTCCCTCGATCCTCGAGCTGTACCAGGGGCAGCGCCAGACAAACTTCCCGACTGTCGATCCTTGCAACGGTGGCGGCGCAGGCCTGCCTGGCTGTGCGGGCGTTCCCTCCAGCTACAACCAGAGCCAATACAACGGCGGCCTCACCCGCGGCATCACCGCGGGCAACCGCTTCCTGAGGCCAGAGACTGCTGATACCTACAGCCTTGGGCTTTCCTGGACGCCGGACGTGTTGAAGGGATTCAGCCTGACTGCGGACAAATTCCTGATCAAGGTGAAGGACGCCATCGCTTCTCAGACCGCGACTCAGATCCTGCAATCGTGCGCACAGACCGGTAATTTCTGCAATCTGGTCGTTCGCGCGCCTACTGGCGAAGTGCAGCAGCTGACCCAGGCGGTGGTCAATCTGTCGCGCATCGAAGTGTCCGGCATTGACGCGACCGCTCGCTATGTAGCCCCAGTGGCTGGCGGCAAGATCGACTCCGCCCTCGACCTGTCCTATCTTGAGCGCTACCGTTCGTATGTTCCGCAACCGGACGGATCCGTGGTCATCGACGACCGGGCCGGGAAATCGGACCTGCCGCGCTCGACCTTCCCACGCTTGAAAGGTCAGGCATCGATACGCTATATCGCAGCGAACTGGACGGCAAGCTGGAAAGCACGTTACATCGGCCACAGTGCTGACTTGCCGGGCAACGCCATCAATGGCGGGACGGTCGGCGCTGTCACGTACAACGACCTTCAGCTGGGTTACACGCTCCCGGGCCAAAATGTGACCTTCGCGTTCGGTATCGACAATGTCTTCGATAAACAGCCGCCTGCATCGGCCGCCAACAATCCGATTAACTTCGATATGTATACCTACGATGTACGCGGCCGCTACATGTACGCGAAGGTATCGAGCAAGTTCTAAGAAACAGACTGGACGTCCATGAACCACGGTACACAATACAAAGCAACGCGACGTTGGGCGCTCGATCCCGTCATGATGATGTTCGCGGCGCTCGCCGTGGCAATCGCTCTGACATGGATGATCCCATCTGGCCAATTCGAGCGCAAAGGCGGCGCGCCAAATGGGCTTGTCCTTCCCGGAACTTACCGGGAGTTGCCGAAAACGCTGAATGGTAACGCTTTGCTGCCACCCCCGGCCTCGAAAAAGGCAGAGGATGGGGGCAAAGAGCCGAAAGCCGTGGCACCGACTGCCGCCCGGCCGGTCTCTCCGGCTGCACTCGTGACTGCGATACCAGACGGCTTGGTCAAATCGTCCAACCTGATTTTCATGATCCTGCTGTTGGGGGGCATGTTCGGGGTCCTGCGTACATCCGGCGCGCTTGACGCCGGCATCGAAAGGCTGCTTTCCGTGACAGGGGGCCGGGTCGGCATCGTTACCCCGGTCGTCATGATCGCAATATCGGCGGGCAGTACCTTCCTCGGCTTGATCTCGGAATACCTTCTGATCATCCCGATCGTCATTGCGCTTGCCGAACGCATGGGACGCAGCAAGCTGTTCGGTTTTGCGATGCTGACGCTCGCCGCCAAGGTTGGCTATCTGGCATCGGTGACGAATCCGGTGGCCTTGCTGATCGCTCAGCCGATCGTCGGCGCGCCGGCATTCAGCGGCGCCGGCCTTCGATTTGCGATCTGGGCTGTGTTTCTCGCCATTGCGATCGCGGTAGTGCTGCGAATGGGAAGACAGGTGGGCAAGGTGCAAGTGCACTGCGATCACCAGCCACTATCGCTTCGCCATCTCGCTGTACTGCTGGTCGTGGCCGCCACTGTGCTGTTGCTGGTAGTCGGATCGGCCACGTTCGGATGGCGCGATGCACAATTCGCCTCCCTGTTCGTTGTCAGCGCACTGCTGATAGGCGCTACTGCCGGGATGACGCCGCGAGAAGGCGCGCACGCTTTCGTGGACGGCATGAAGTCGATGATGCTGGCGGCGTTGCTGGTTGGCATGGCCCGCGGTGTCGAGCTGGTTCTACGTGACGGGATGATCCTCGACACCATCATTGCTTTCGCCTCGCACCATGTAGCCATGTTGCCGCCGGTAATCGTGGCACCGTTGGTAATGTTGTTCGAAATGTTCCTGACTCTGCTGATTCCTTCGACCTCGGCCAAAGCAGCTTTGAGCATTCCGATCCTGGCGCCGATCGCGCATAGCGTCGGCGTCAGCGGTCAGACTACCGTTCTCGCCTTCTTGTTGGGTAACGGACTGGTGAATATGTTTGCGCCTACTTCGGGCATGCTGCTGGCTTACCTGGCAACCGCGAATATCCCTTACAGCACCTGGTTCCGCTTCGTGCTCCCGGTGTTCTGCGTGTTCACTGCACTTTCAACCGCGGCGGTCATGATCGCCGTGCTCATCGACTACTGAGTTAGCAGGAAGAAGCTGTGAACAGAAAGAATCTGCACAACCTACCCGTTGTGATGCGCGATGGCTGCCGCCTTGCAGCCGACATTTATTTTCCAGACGGCGGCGGCGGGTGCCATCCTGTACTTCTCGAACGCACGCCGTATAACAAACTGGGTACCAACCATGCTGATCGCAGCAAGGCAGACCCGGTCGCGCGCTCGAAGCCAGAGATTGCCGAGAAATTCGCGCGCGCCGGTTACGTATATGTGATCCAGGATTGCCGTGGACGCTACGCATCGGAAGGCGACTTCACCAAGTACGCCAATGAAAGCGAGGATGGCTTCGATACGATCGAGTGGCTGATGCGGCAGCCGTGGTGCAATGGCAGGATCGGTACCCTTGGCTTGTCCTACGGCGCGCACGCGCAAAGCGCCATGGCCGCGTTGGCGCCGCCGGGCTTGGCTGCGATGTTTCTCGACTCTGGCGGATTTTCCAGCGCATTCCACAGCGGGATCCGCCAGGGAGGCGCATTCGAGTTGAAGCAACTTACCTGGGCATTCAAGCATGCCAAGCTCGCGCCTGACACTGCCAGCGATCCTGCACGTAAGGCGGCGCTGGAAGCCCAGGATATCCGCGATTGGATTAGTGTAACCCCGTGGTCCGAGGGCCGCTCGCCAGTCGCAGCCGCTCCCGAATACGAAGAATATGTACTGCAGCAATGGCGCAGTGAAGTGTTCGACGAATCCTGGCGTAGTCCGGCTTTGTGCGCGCAGGCGCACTATGCGGAGTGGCCCGATGTTCCAATGGTCCACATGTGCAGCTGGTTCGACCCGTACGCGCTGACGGCCACTGAAAACTACGTTGGATTGTCCCACTTGAAGAAGTCGCCGGTGAAGCTGGTACTCGGCCCCTGGACCCATGGTCAGCGTTCCGTGACTTTTGCGGGCGGTGTCGATTTCGGGCCGGCCGCGACACTCGACGATAACATCGCACCGGATTACGTTGCGTTGCGCCTCGCTTGGTTCGATCGTCATCTGCGCGGCGAGACCGCGGCGACAGACTACCTGCCGCAAGCCGTCAAGATCTTCGTCATGGGCGGCGGTAGCGGCCGCAAGGATAACGCTGGCCGTCTGCAGCATGGCGGACGGTGGCGCGACGAAGCGGATTGGCCACTGCCGGGAACTACGCACACAGAGCTGTACTTGCATGGCAATGGGGTTCTGGCTGAGAACCTGCCGAGCAACGAATGCGATACTCTGGAATATGATTTCGACCCGCGCAATCCGGTCCCGACAATTGGCGGGGCGATTGCCTCCGGTGCACCCGTGATGTTCGCCGGCGCGTTCGATCAGCGAACAGCTCCTGGAACATTCGGTGCCACGCCTCCTTTCGGCCCATTGGCGGATCGTCAGGACGTCTTGGTGTTCCAGACCGCCCCTTTGGAGTCGGCGCTGGAAGTCACTGGTCAGATTGTCGTCAAATTGTGGGTGTCGTCGTCGGCTTTCGATACCGACTTCACGATCAAGGTGCTAGACGTCTATCCGCCCAATGAGGATTACCCGGAAGGTTGCGCCATAAATTTGGCGCATGGCATACTGCGGATGCGCTTTCGTGACTCGTTCGAACATCCGACCCTGCTGGAACCTGATGCCGTCTACCAAATTGAGATCCCGTCGTATCCGACGAGCAACCTGTTCGCTGCGGGACATCGTATCCGAGTCGATATCTCAAGCAGTAATTTCCCGCACTTCGACGTCAATCCCAACACTGGTGCCCCGGCCGGCACCGTGTCGAATCCCGTGGTGGCGCGTAATCGCGTGTTTGTTGGGCACGGCCGGCCGTCGTCCGTCATCCTTCCTGTCATTCCTTCCGGAAGGGGAGGGCGCGATCCCACGATTTGAGGAGCGGATGTGGGCAACCTGCTGAGGGACGATATCAGCTTCAGGTCCCTGCGGGCGTTCCACGAGATCGTGTCGTGCGGTTCGGTGACGGAAGCCGCACGGCGTATGGGAATGAGTCAGCCGGCAGTTAGCCGGATGCTGGCCCAACTGGAGCAACAGATCGGTTTCGAGCTGTTCTACCGTGACCATGGAAAATTAGTGCCAACCCAGGACGGCACACTTCTGTTTGACGAGGTCGACCAGTCGATGGGCAGCGTCGAACGCGTTTATACACTGATACGTGATATCGCCGACTATCGGGTAGGGCAGCTCAAAGTGGTGGCGCCGCCCAGCTTCTCTGAAGGCGTGCTCCCAGATATCGTCAGCGCTTTTCTCGACCGCTTTCCCAGGGTACGCTTGTCGATCGATTCGCGCAGCATCGAGACGTCCAAAGCAATGATCGCCACGCGCGCGGCCGATTGCGGCTTCGTTAAACTGCCGCTTGGGCGTTCAGATCTGCATTTCGAGCACATTGTCACGAGCGCAACCGTCTGCGTTCTTTCCTCGGATCATCCTCTTAGTGGCCGGCGCGTGCTGACACCACAATTGTTGCGTGGCCACCCCTTGATCCTCCTCGGACTAGGGCGCACTTCGCGCGCGCAGATCGAGGCCGAGTTTACGCGCTCCGGTGTTCGACCAGAGGTACGACTGGAAACGCATACTGTAGGTTCAGCCTGTGCATTGGCTGAACGCGGCCTTGGTGTCGCGCTGGTTAACGAGATGCTGGCGAAGCCCTACCTACGGAAAGGGGGCATCGTGTTGCCTTTCGAACCGCAGCTCAGCAACGACTACTCGTTCGTCACCTCAGCCTATGCGCAACCCAGCCGGTTGACACGAGCGTTCCTGGAAATAACGAAGGCGCATTTCGCGCACGAGCAGAACTCGTTACCTTAACGAGGACGACTGGCACAGCCCCTACGTTTCGGCCTCTCACTGGAGCAACTATCGACGTTGCGCGGCTTCAGGCCTGATCAGCCACCTAGCCCGCTTGCACGCGCTGATGTTTATTCGGGTTTTCAAACTCCGAGTATGACAGGCTATGTCGCCCGTGCATGGCTGCATACTCCTGCAGCATCAGCTTATCGCTGCCGACCCTCCCATGGTATCTATAACGATTTCTCGATCAACATACCGGAGTTCATCGAATGGTTGTCACGTACGCACTGAATTTATTGCCCTCATGTCCTCATCGCGGCGATGACGGTTCTTGGGCAGTCTACCTCGAGCTGGTTGGTCGGGTTGCTGTTAGCGGTGAACACAATGCCTCGTAAAACCAGAGCGGAATCGGCTGCAACTAGCGAGCATATTCTTGATGTCGCAGAAAAGCTATTTGTTCAAAACGGAGTGGATAGAATTTCCTTGCAGGACGTTGCCAACGCCGCGAACGTAACACGTAGTACCGTTTGCTGGCATTTTTCGAACAAGCTAGGAGTTTATAACGCGGTAGTAGAGCGATTAACGACACCATCTGAAAAAGCGCTTCAGATATTGGCCGAGCTTGACTCTGGCGATCCGCTTGCAGACCTACGTGCTTATATCTTTGGGATTCTCAGAAGAATTGCAAGCGATCCAAGAGCATCGGAGATTTTAGAGGTTGGATATGTCAGCGATATCTTCGCTTCGGACACCAAGCGCAAAATCGATCGCTACGCGATGCATGTTGATAGTTGGACCCGGCAGGTTAAGCGGCGCATCATCCAGGCTAGAGAAAAGGGATTTTTGAGAGAAAGGGTAAATCCCGATGCGATATCGATTGCGGTCTGGCTGATGATCGACGGGATGATAAGAATGTGGATTTTTAACCGATCATCCTTCGACTTGCTAAGGTATGGAGAGATTCTGATCGACCCCTACCTCAAAGGATTGCGATCCGTGCGACCTGCGAACCTCGTTATCCGTTCCACCAGAAGCCTTGGCCCAACGGAATTGATATGCGGCTGCCTTGATTTTCGGCTGGTTGGAGGCGCCGTTGTGGCGCACGGTGCGGATGGGCACCAAGGGCCGTAACTGCCAGGCGACGCGTATTATTTGCAGAATGAAGGTATAGGTCAGTGGCATTCGCATCGCATGTTAGTACCTGCAGACCGGGCGCGGCCAACTACCATCAGGCGTACAAACAAAATTATGAGATTGAATGATAACGCATACGAGCGCATGAGATTGCGCTACGTTTTTGTCCCATACGGGAGAGAGTGTTTTTGAGACAAGGTGAGATTGCGTAATGCAAGGGGTGGTGCTCCGGCCGGAATCACATGCGACTATGAGAATCTTGGGTTTTTACTGGAAAGTACCAGCAAAAGTACCATCAAATGAAAAAGTGATTCCGCATTTTGTTGTTGTAGCGGCAATGGCGTTGCCTCTGCCAATCCTGAGCTTTGTCACCGTTGCGTGACGATTTCGCTCTGCCTTCAGCGCTGATCGGTACCATCCAGTCCTTCTATTTCCAGTGCCGGCACCCTCTCGGCGGGCCTTACGGAATCTGGTCCCATCCAGTCGCTCTAGCTCCAGTGGCAGTGCGCCCGCAACGGCCTTGTGGAATCGGTCTGATCCAGTCGCTCTAGTTCCAGTGCCACCGAGCTTTCGCAGGCTCGCGGTCGCGCGTAACCGCGGCGGTTTGCGCGGCCTCGCGCGCGTCGCGGTTGGACGGTTAGTGCGGTCTTGTTACTCATCCTTTTCGAGTCTGCGTTGTTGATGCGCTGTTTTACGCATTGTGGCTCGGTTCAATAGATTCTTGTGGGACATTGGGGACATTGGGGACACCGCCATGGGTACTGGGTTTGCCACGTCCCCAAAAACTGAGGACGTTTGGGGACAACAAGTCGTCATCATCAAAGGTTGGCGAACGGGTGTCGCTGTGCAGCGCCATCCAGCTATCTGGCAATGATGAGTGCCCAGCAGGGCACGTGACCAAGATAGTGACGTGCCAAGTCCACGTATTTCCGCGCGAGCGCGACCGACAATGTCGCGCTGCGGAAAGACCAAAAAGAGCCATGATACTTGCAACTACGATATCGGGCCAGCCTGTCTTAGGCCGAATACACCTCCCGGAACACGATGGTGAAGCGGCGGTTAGCGATATTTCGGCGGCGAGGGCGCCGCCCATGTGCATTTCAGCTAGGACAAGATCGTTCGTCGCCGAAGGCACACATCGAAGCCGCACGTCACGAACAAGATCAACGACATCTTCGACTCGATCCCCAGGCCAACGTAATGCACCTGTCGCCTATCAGCGCGCCAAAAAGCAGGGGCCTTTACTCTGAGTCGCGCCTCTGGGCAGCACTCGGGCCCAAAGTAGGCCCACTTTGGGTCTACTTCGGAGGTTTGAAGTCGTGTAGATTGGTCGGGCTAGAAATAGCGAAAAAAGGAAAAGGCCAGGGGGTCCAGCCCCTGGCCTTGGGTACAACTGCAAGTGCAACGAGAGGAGTCACACTATGCGCATTATGATTAAAAACAGCAGGGGCAGCATCTTTTTTAGCCTGCACTGGACGATCGTACTGCCTGTCTTGATCTTGGCCAGTAAGGCAGCCTCGTCAATGTTGGCGGTTTTGCCGATGCTATTCTAAGGTGCAGGAGGCCCTTCCATGCCCCTCGAAAGGGCCTCCCCACCTGATGGGGTGGCGCGCTGAACTGCGGCTTCTTGGACCTGTTTTTAGGCTCTGGCGCCCTTGTTGGCGCACCGCGCGGCCGCCCGCACCTCGGCGGCGATGGCGGGGAGTGAACGCCGGACCGAGTTCGGCTCGTAGGCGTTGCGCGAGGAGATCGCCTTGCCCTGGGTGGCCTTAGGGCAGTCAACTGCCGCCAGGGCTGTCACTGGTAGAGCAGGCATGCTTGGCGTACACATCGCTCGTCCGTTTATCCGGTCGACCTGACCATTAGTTCGCTCCTTGAGTAAAAGCGTCAGTTCTTCAGGTTCGCGCCTCGCCCATACTGCTGCGCAACCTTAACTCTATTCCGCCTGGTTAGACCTTCCGCGTCAGCTCGGCTACGATAAAGCAGCTGTTTACTGTCTTGCCCACGTTTATGTCTGTTAAGCGCTTCTCAAAACTGAACCGAGGACCGTATGATCGCATGTATCTCAGACGAACTTTTTCACTTTGTCGGACGATCAAACCCGGACGACCATGAAGCCAACTTTAAGATGCTTTGTCGAGTTCTAGACGGAGGCACCATTTCGCATCCGCCGCACGATGGAACTTGGGGGCAGACGTCATATTCGGTCGATTGGGCCGGGTTGCTCCGTTCTGAGACATTGATCGCTCCGACCGTGACATGTTTTTGTGACATCCCGCGTGGGGCCCTTCGCATCCACACGCGCAAGTATGGAGAGTTTGGACTGTCGCTGTCTCGCCATCATCTGATCAAATATGGTGCCCGTCCGGTCAGCTATATTCCCATGCGCCATGATGATTGGGGCGGGGCGCAAAGCGGCACAAACATCCTTGCCGCGCTAGAAGCTGCCTATCGTGGACTTATAGACGAGCTTATTCCTAAAGCTGGAGAACACCCAGGCAGCCTGTCCCCGACCCAGACGGAGGCTGCTCGTAACTTGAAACGAACGATCGAAAAGGACGTGTTGGCGTTTATCAAGCCCTACAACGCCACGCTGAATGATGACGATGATAAGTACTATTATGCAGAGCGTGAATGGAGGAAATACGGCAACATGAAGTTCGGCCCGGCAGACGTGGTTGGGGTTGTCGTGCACCACGACTTTCTCGAACGAGCCAAGGAAGCGCTTCCGGATTACGCAGAAAAAATCTGGTCTATGCCGGGTTAGAATTGGTCCTGACGTTTCCGCCGACAGTTATGTCACAGCTTTAACGACGCTTGAGATGTCGGCTCGGGCCTGGTGCGCATATGATCAGGATGTCGAAGTGCCGAGGCCCTGTATTTCCGCCCGCGCGCGGCCGACGATGTCGCGTGCCGCGGAGAGGCCAAGGAGTGCCATGATACTTGCAACTGCAATGTCGGGCCACCCAGCCTTCGTGCCGAACACGCCAATGGCAGCCAGCAGTACCGCCAGGTTGGCGATCATGTCATTGCGAGTGCATAGCCACACCGAGCGCATGTTGGCGTCGCCGTTGCGGAAGGCGTACAGCAGCAGCGCGACCAGGCCGTTGGCAGCGAATGCGACGAGGCTGACGATGCCCATCGTTGCCGGCTCCGGCACATGGCTTCCCAGGCCAGTCCACAGTGCCCGGCCAAGTACGACCACCCCGAATACTCCCATGACGACACCTTTGGCGTACGCGGCTCGCGAGCGCCAGATCGTGGCCATCCCCAGCACGAACAAGGAAACGGCGTAGTTGCCGGCGTCGCTCAGGAAGTCGACAGAATCAGCCATCAGGGAAACCGACCCTGAGCTGAGACTGCTGACCAGCTCGACGCCAAACATCAGCGCATTGACCAGAAGGGCCAGCCAAAGAACCTTGCGGTAGCGGTTGTCGGGAGGCGGCGATTGGGAACTACACGATCCTGAGCAGCAATCAGACATGGGGAACCTCGAAGCGTAAGCCCGCATTAGAATCCCTCTAGCTACTACAAGGTCAAGCGGAGATGGCATGAACATACGAATTGGCGAACTGGCCCGGCTGACGGGGTGTCAACCGGAAACCATCCGGTTCTATGAACAGAAGGGGTTGCTGCGGCCTCCAGTCCGGTCTGACGCGAACTACAGGCTCTACGATGCCGCTCACGCGGAGCGCTTGCACTTCATCCGCCGTTGCCGGGCGTTGGGTATGTCGCTGGACGACGTGCAAATCTTGCTCGGCTTTCATGATCATCCAGCCCGGTCTTGCGGCGGGGTGAATGAACTGGTCGATCGGCACATCGACCACATCGACCAGCAGATTGCCGAACTAGGCATGCTCCGCAGCGAGTTGTCGCGGTTGCGGGCGGCATGCGATTCCACACGCCCTGCGGCCTCCTGCGAGATCCTGAGGCAGCTCAGTGATCCACCTAGTGGTCGTGCCGGCCCAAGCGTCGCAAGTGTATGATCGCCGTGCTATAGCATTTTGATGATCCTCACGATTGAACCAGGACAGGAGGATAAAAAAAGCCCGCTCAAGGCGGGCTAGACGTTATTGGTTTGGATGATAAGGAACCTTCACCTTATCTGCAAGACGGGTCATCATCATTACGTTGCCGAGACTATCTAGAACAAGACCTTCCCTGGCAGCAGTATCAGGGTCAGGTCGATCGTCAATCACGATCAGGATTTTTAGATTTTCGTTTTCTCTGGATGCTCGGATGTCCAACAATTTTCTGGCAGCTGCATTCACAGTTGTAGGATGGGTTCCTATTGCCAAGACACCTTTGTCATCAAATTGGAAGTCGAGCTTGTATGTCTGGCCGGAAATACCTTTGTATTCGCGTCCATCTGTTAGCTCCGCCGTAGTTTTCCAAGAGCGCAAATAAAACGCGACCTCATCTAAAAAGAACGAAACATCCGTCGGCGTGCCGATCTGATTTGTTTCCCAACTTGATAGCGCAAGCATTGCCGACATATATCGGGCGAAAGCTGAAGGTGCTGATTTGGCGTCAGACCAAATCTCAAGTTCGCCCATCTCGTTCAGCTTAACGCCGCTCGGTTCCGTCAAATTTTTCAGGAAACGAGTCTTTCTATGATCGTCAAGGGATACGCCTCTGCCGAGTAGATGAAACATAACTCCGCCATCATCGAAAAAACGGATCTGATTTGCCACGCGCTCGATGAATACAGGGATTGATTCGCCGTCAGGGAATGAGAATGGAGTCTCGACCATTGCAACGCTCCCGTCCTCGGCAAGAGGGTGACATGTGAATCCAATGACTTCGGAAAAGGAGGTGCAGATCATTTGTTCCCCTTCAGCTGGAAAAATTCTGGGTGATTGGGGGGAGGTTTGAAAGAAATATTTGTTCGTGCGCAGAAGTGCGCCAGAACCTCATCATACCCCCAAGTTGCCCAACTTGCATCGCCTTGCTCGCGCGAGGTTCCGATATGTTCATGTGGAAGCGAATGCGTGTCTTTGATCCGCACCTTGGATTGGACTACGTCGAGCTGATAGACACGTTCTAGCCCGTAGGGCTGGCGTTTGAAGACAGTAAATTTGTACATCGTTATCCCCGTCTTATGACTCCGGCGGAACATCAGCTCGGCCTGCAACTGAGCGCTGAGACCATCGATGTCGACCAATCCCGCGCGCAGGATGACCGTGCCAGCCTGCAGTTTTACCGGCTCCCAATCGTCTGGATCCTCACAGAACATCGGCCGCGCCAGCAGGGATAACGCTTCCTCTTTCGGGATATCTTTCATGAACGACTCTCTGGCCTTTGGCCGGATGCACGCGACAGGGCGGGAGAACGCAGAGTATAAACATAGAAAAGTATTGAAATCTAGCTAATTGTCACAAAGATATTGCCAATCCGATTGGGGTGACAAGTTCATCGGCAGGCTGACGAAGTCGATACGCCAAGTCAGGGTGAGGCTAGACGCTGGCCTGTGTTGCGAGGTCAATCAACTTGTCGTCGGCAAGCTCTGTGAAGCGAGCAGCGTTGACAGCAGGTCTGGATTGACGTACTTTGCGACCAATCATGAAACTGACCCGCTTCTCCCGTTGGTGCGCCGCCGTGATCGCGTTGATCAGCTTGCTGTCCATGCAGCTTGCTGTCGCCGCCTACGTGTGCCCACAGCTGTCGGTCGCACCTGCCAACGGTCAGGGCCAGGTCATGGTAATGGCCCAGGACCATGAAATGTCGTGCTGCGAGAAGCCGGACCAGGAACAGCCGGCCTTGTGTCACGCCCACGGGCAGGCCGGCAAACAGTCGCTTGACAAGCCGGAACCGCCTCCGGTCCAACCATTCACCGCGGTCGGCCTGATCACCTCACTGCCGTTTTCCGACATGGCCGACGCTGGCGCCAGTGCTACCGTCTACATCGCATCACTCGCACGAACGACCGCGCCGCCGGTGGCGATTCGTAACTGCTGCCTCCGCATTTAACACTCCAGATTGCCTTGTTCGCCGTCGTGGCGCTTGCGCGCACGCGGCTCGGTTCAATGCTATCTGGAGGTTTCATGTTTTCATTCTTTGCTGGGGCCGGGCGACGTCTTCCCATGGCCGCCATCGCCCTCGTCCTGGCCGTCTGGACGCAGCACGCATTCGCAGTTGATGCGCCCTTGACCCTGGCCGAGGCCCAGCGTCTCGCCCTCGCACGTTCGCGCCAGCTCGCCGCCCAGGATGCCGGGGCCGCCGCCTCGCAGGATCTCGCCGTCGCAGCCCGACAGTTGCCTGACCCCGTCCTGAGTGCCGGCGTGGACAACCTGCCGGTAACGGGCACGGAACGCTACAGGCTCACCAGCGACTTCATGACCATGCGCCGGATCGGCCTGACGCAGGAACTGACGGGCGCCGACAAGCGTCGCCTGCGAGCGGAACGCTTCGAGCGGGAGGCGGACAAAGCGTTGGCCGAGAAGGATAGGCTGAGCGCCGCGATCGAGCGTGACACGGCCCTGGCGTGGCTCGACCGTTATTACACCGAAGCGATGATGGCCGTGATCGCCGAACAGCGCGCCCAGGCGAAGCTGGCGATCGAGGCGGCCGAAGGCGCTTATCGCGGCGGGCGCGGTTCTCAGGCTGACGTGCTGGCGGCCCGCGTCGCGCAGGGGATGATCGACGACCGCGCCAGCGAACTCGATCGACAGCTGCAGAACGCGGCCGTGCGCCTCGAACGCTGGATCGGCGCCGCTGCGCAGCAGCCGCTGGTCGGCAAGCCGGACATCGGCATGCTCCGATTCGACCTCGCTGCGCTCGATACGGCCAGTCTCGGCACCCATCTCGCCCACCATCCCGAGATCGCCGTGCTCGGCAAGCAGGAACAGATCGCGGAGGCCGAGGCCAAGCTCGCCAAGGCCAACGAAAAACCCGATTGGAGTGTCGAGGTGAACTACCTGCGCCGCGGACCGGCCTTCTCCGACATGGTCTCCGTTGGCGTGTCGGTCCCGTTGCAATGGGACCGGCGGAATCGGCAGGACCGCGAGCTTGCGGCGAAGCTGGCCGCGGTGGAGCAGGCGAAGGACGAGCGCGACGAGATGCTGCGCCAGCATCTGGGCGAGACGCGCACGCTGATCAACGAGTGGCGCAACAACCTGGAACGTCGCCAGCGTTACGAGCGCGAGCTGATCCCGCTTGCCGTGGAACGTGGCGCCGCTGCGCTGGCCGCATACCGGGGGGGCAAGGCCG
>Ga0308170_10001625_pt1 | contig 20920 bp, 17 predicted proteins | sample PhyBR2_2_FD_202136 | JGI IMG/M metagenome (GOLD analysis project Ga0308170, IMG submission 202136) | Phyllosphere microbial communities from UC Gill Tract Community Farm, Albany, California, United States - DLSLSB.R2 | ecosystem: Host-associated > Plants > Phyllosphere > Unclassified | place...
CTGAATTTCGCGTGAGTTCGCAACCTCTCCCAATTCTAGGTCTGCTCCGAGGTTGCTCACTCCCTCTAAACGATCGCAGAGACTACTGCCCGACGATGACTTGTCGTTCTGATCGATTAGTGAACGTAGCAGCGGGATGGAGTGGAAATCGTCAATCTATCCCAATCTTACAAACTCCTCCAATACCGTCAATACCAGATATCCCAGACGATAGCGTTCAGCGTATACGAGTATATACAGACTCGCATGATCAAGGTATGCTGAACCGCTTCCCTCCGAAGTGATGTCGTCTGAGCTGTGTTGACAATTCGCAAGTCCTCAACTCGTTTTTCAGGTTTCTCTTCCTTCCCCGAACATCAGAATACTCGAGAAGCCTCTTCATCCTGGTTCGAACTCGCTCTCGTTCGCCCTCCACCGACTCCTCCTCGCTCCTCTTCGACGTCGACGACGACAGCTATGCCTGGCGCACTCCCCTCATTTCCTCTTTCTCCTTCTTCCCCGCAGCCCCCTCCTGCACCCGCCCAACTTCCGTACCTATCAATCATGCATCGCATCCGGCTCTATTCGAACCTGCACGCAAATCGAGAATTCACACCTTATTCGATTGTACTCGAGAGGGGAGAGGGAGAGGGGTTGGTGGAAATGATCTGCCCAGGAGATCGTCTCGTACTGTATGCGATGGCTCAGTATCCGGCATGGACGAATGTAGTAAGGGAATGTGGAATCCAGGTAGAGATGAGAGCGCTGTAGAGCTCGGAATCGGAAGCAATCACTCATCCTGTTCTCTAAGGGGAACGCTGACGAGAGAGAAGAGAAAGTGAGGGTAACATGGCAGGAAAATGGTGGTATCGACATAGTACGAACAGAGAGGATACGAAGAAAACCACGGCACCAAAAAAGAAGAAGAGAAAATCTATGGCGAAGAAAGTGTCTGTTCGGGTTCGAGGGGCTACAGCGAGTAGTGAGAGTCTGCCCGGAGAGTGGGCTTGTTGATAGGTACGACTTGATCAGCCCGTTCAACAGTCTTGAGGAATACATCTTTCCAGAAAGCTCCGACGTCGACTGAATCGAGCACGAGTACGTTCTTGCCGTTTCGACCCCAATTTGATGGATCTGGATCGAGGGAATCTGCTTTGTACTGTTGACAGGAGAAACGGACGTGAGTATCCAAAGAGAGCGCGATTGAAGAGGGAAAGCGAAAACATACATCCCATAAATCGACAACGGTTGAACCGAACGAATGTGTCCCGCTTAATTCGACATCAACACGATATCGAGTAGCTGAAGTGATCGAGGAGAGCGTATAGGTCAGCGGGAGAAAGTCGTAGAGAGGAGCGAAAGTCGGACATACCCGTGAAAAGCTCGGGATTCGAAATGTACGCTACTGTCAGGGCGTCGTGAAGAGGTGGTCCAGGCATTCCATATTTCCGCTTGTAGGCCTCTGCGAAGAAGGAGAGGTTCGTTGAGAGGGTACGTCTGAGAGTCGTCGCAGCCCGAATCGAAAGCTGATCTCGTGTCGGAGTCATTGGTGGTGTTGGAGGTAAGCTCGAAGGACCTCGAAGAAGTTGACGATGAATGTCGGGAGTGAAGAGAGCGGTGTGAGTGAGGTTGAGAGGCTAGAATCCCATAAGAAGGTTTTAGTACTGTCGCACAGGCTAGCGCGAGTCTCAAGAAGAAGGGAGAGAATGAATTGTCTCGCACTTACACACATGACAACTGGAACGGCTAGATCGAGGACAATAGAAGCCGCGTGAGCATCGCAGAGAATGTTACTCTCTGCGACTGCCGATTTATTCCCCCGGCCTTCTGCTCCTCCCATAAGCACTATTCGCTCAACCTTGTCCAGTAGCAGTTGAGGAAACACCTTGGAGAAGAGAGCGATATTCGTTAGGGAACCGGTAGCGACAAGGTCGAGCTTTTCTTCAGGTGCGAGATTTTGACAAGCTTGAGCGATTCCTAGAACTGCGTTTCCTTTGAGAGCTGCCTCGAGTTTTGCTTCGACAATGGGATCACTGGGCAACAACGGAGTCAGTCGAGAAGATACTGAGTGGCAGAGGTAGACGAAAGCTCACGAGAGATCAAACAAGCCTTCGACTCCACCTAGTCCGTCAACTCCGTGAACAGTGCTCGTCGCTTTCGGCTCTTGCACGAGCGGTCCCGCTGCCCCTTGATAAACTGGAACGTGTTCGATTTGCTCTGGCGTACCGAAAGAGCATAGAATTCGAACGCAGTTGTAAGCTGTTCGAAGGGAAGGGCAGAGAGAGGCCGCGGTTCGAACGAGAATCAGTCAACCATTTCTCAGGACAGAGCTTGCCTGAGAAGACTCACTCATGTGTTCAATACTTGCGTTACCGTGTACCGACGACAAACCGACCAAGTCGATCTGAGGGAGGTGAAGTGCGAAAAGCATCGCAACTAAATCGTCTCTGCCCGGATCGCACTGTTTTCGCTCGCTTCTCATCAGCTCTAGCTCTGCATCAGAGTGCCCAATCTACTCACATCTAGCCAAATCTTCCGTCGTTGCTGCATGGTCGAAAAAAGAGTGGGAGAGAGGGAGTGTGTCCGAAGCGGAGACAGACGAATTTTCGGAGAAGGGGGGGTCAGTCGAAACTTGAAGCTGAAAGTCTTGTACGAGGTTGGAGAGGTGAGAGGAAGGAGAGGGTGAAGGGTCGAAAAGAGTCTTTGTGTAGCGTCGGTGTCCTTTGTCAAGAGTGGGTCGGTCGGGGGGAACGGGAGATGCAGAGCAAGCAAGGTGAAGCGGTCGGGAAAAGGGAAGCAGTGATCGATTTTTTCCCGTCCGAGAGATTTCCTCGCTGTTTTCCATTGAATCATGCGGTGAGAAGCGCCTAAAACCCGGAGCAGAGATGCATCTCAACTTCCAGATCGCACACAAGTCTCGAACGCTCTTTCATTCTCCGTTCAATAGGAAGAACTAGTGAAGCCCCGCACCCGTCGGACGCCTCGCACGAATGAACCGTAAAGCATCAGGTTTCCGACCGACTCCTTCCTTTGACGAAACCCGGCTTCTTCGCAGAGCGAATATTTCCTCATAAACAAGGCTCGCACTCTCCCGTCCTTCCCGTTCTTCCCGAACCGCGGTCTGGGAAGAGCCAGTCCATTCGAGTACGTGCGGAGTAAGCGGTATAAACTGGGTAATCTTTACATGCGAACGAAGGTTCATCAATACAAACTCGCGAAGAAGCCCTTGAGGTATTTAGTGAAATGTCTAGTTTTGAACAGTTGCTCCAGCACCCTTCTCTTCCATGACCTTGGCAGCCTGCGCACAAAGAGCAGCTGTTGTTGTCGTCCACGAGGTCATACGAAATGAGATCACAACGAAGGAGCGGCGAAAAGGGGAAATGAGAAACGAAAGATCGTGGTCAGGATTTGCTTTTTCCGTGCGAGAATGAAGGAACGAGAAGCTGTGCTTACCTCCTACACCACTTCCATCCTTTGCCATGACGATACTGATCCTCTTCTCGACGTCTTCTCCGAGTAATTCAATGAGGGCATCTCGAATTCGTTGTTCGAATCGAGGGTAGAATTCGACCAAAGATCCATCCAATCCGAAGATAACCTTGTCACCATCTGGCTTGTCATTTCCGGTTTGTCGAACGGTGGCAGCAATCGCGCAAGCGGAAAGTCGGCATCCACGAGTACCGACAATTTCGGAAACTCGTGCAGCAGCGATACAGTCTCCGTCCTCGATAAGCGCTTGTGCGATACCGAGTTGAGAGTGAATGACATCTCGGACGTGGGAAACGGCATCGCCAGATTCTTTCGAGTTGGGAATTGAAGGAGATTCGAGAGCGGACATGACTGAGAGAGGAAGAGGAGAACCTCAAGGTCAGCGATTAGGCTCTGTACATGACGCTGCAATCCTCGCTCACCAGCTGTGTCAAGACCGTAGTGTCGGTTGAGAGCTTTTGATGAGTAACCCTTGAAGAGAACTTGCGAGTCGACAAGGTGAAGGAGGACATTTCGGGTCACTTCTCCGAGGTCTGCAAGGGGTAGAGCTTGATCAGTACCAGATCCCACTGTCGTTGACGAGTCTGTATCTTACACATTCCGGAGATCATCTGTTTTAAACGAGAAAGAAATGTTCAGTCCTTTGAGAGTGGAAAAGCGAAAGATTGGGAAGAGCAAGCACACCTTCTCGTAAGCCTGCTTGCGAGGGTTGATGGAAATTCGATCCACTCGGCTGTCGAAAATAGTGAAAGGCATGACAGTGCGCTAATACGAAGATAGATCGGAATGAGCGAAAAGTTCGACGCAAAAAAGGACAGAACGAGACCAACCTCGTTGTCGAAAGCACCCCCTTCAATACGAAACATGCCCCCGAGATCAGTATACAGGCAAACGAGATCAGAATTAGAGAGGAGCGTACATTCAGTGTTGACGACCATCTTGTCCAAACCAGCTTTTCGGTTCTTCTCGAGTTCCTCCGCCTTGTATCCCATCTTCGTAATCTTCGAAACCTCTTCAACATAAGCACCGTTCGTTCCCGTTCCGAAGATACCTCCACAGAGGCAGTCTCCTCGCTCGTAAGCTGCAGCCATCAAAGTTCCACAAGTATCGTTGACGAGAGCCGAGCAGCGGACGTGGATGTGCTTGCGGTCGAGAGCGTCTTGAAGAAGTTGAACGATATCTTGTCCGATCGCGTTCGTGCATTCGAAACCCTGTGGAAAAAACGTAAACGATCTGAATTCGTCTCTCCAAAAAGGGAGACATTCGAGAGCTTTTCGTGAAACTCACCTTGGTCCAGTTGATGAGAGTTCCAGCAGCGAGAGCGGTTTGAAGAACGGGGAAGGAGAAGGTGAATCCCAAATGGAGTTTCTCATCCTCTGAAGCGTCGGTTCCAATTTCCGTCAAGAAGTGATCCACCGATCCAGCAATGTAATCGAACAACTGCGAGACGTCTCCCATCTTGAGCGAGTCTGAAACCTTGTACTTTTGTTGCTTCATCGTCCATTTACTCTCGCCAAGGAGGGTAACTTCACAAACTCGCAAGTTTGTTCCTCCCAAGTCGAGGGCAAGGAAAGTTCCTTTTTCAGTTCCATTCGGGATCTCTTGAATGTAGGAAGGGATCATGGGACTGTACATTTCAAGGACATCAGTATGAAGATTTAGATGTCATTTCTTGTCGAAGGAACTCACCAGAAAGTGTCTCGGGTCTCCTCAGTAGGTAACTTGTTGAGTCCCTCGTTGTACTCCCATAACATCTTGTCAGTGATAGCCTTGAGCTTGTCGGTAGGGAGGTCGAATTGAGATTCGAGGTCGTGGAGGGCAGCCTCGAGAGGGGAAGGAAGGTTGACCGATGCATCGAGAGGAAGGAGGTAAGGAGGGGATTGAGTGGAAGGCATGGTGGAGAGAGTCCTGATCTAGCCTGTAAGCGATTGTTGCGATCAAGTCGAGAGAGTCAGTCTTCCTTCTTCGGTCAAGAACTTGTTTGATGAAAAGTAGAGCAAGAGAAGCTGTTATTCTATGCAGGAGTCAAGAGAGCTGCAGACTCACACTGAACTACCAGTATACTGGTGAGAGTCGAGAGGGAGCTAGGTGGAGGAGAGAGGGGAAGGAGTCGAGCCCGAAGTTTGAGAAATCGATGAAGAGTCCTCCGCAAAAAAACGCTTCTGACGACTTTTCTTCGCTGGGGCCAGTCTCTCCCTTTTGTGGGCCACCTACGAGCGACAAGTAGATCTCCCGACGACGTGAATAGCGGTATACAATCTCGAATTGAGTGCAGAGAGGTACTGAAAAGAGGTACGAAAAGAGAAAAATCGTTAAAAGTGCGAGAAGAGAGTATTGTCAACAGGTGGGTAAGGAAGATAAGCCAGGAACAGTGGACCGTCAAGATAAGCGTGCGTGAACAAAGGTAAGCGAGAGAACGGGTTGCGGAAAAGGATACGAGACGGAAGAAAGGGGTATGAAAGAAGGATTGCGAGAACAGGTCGTGTGAGGGTGAGAGGGAATAACGAAGAAATTGGTTGCGAATAGGCAGGTTGCGAGAAGATGTGCAGGGGTGATATATCGGTGGGTAGGTCGGACGGAGAGGGAGAGGAACAATCGGGAAGAGCGTTCTATTGTTTTCGGTTTTCTAGACAGCGGTTGCGATAGTTTCAGCTTGGCGGTGAGATTCTTCCTGTTTGATCTCCTTGCCCAGGTAAGACATTCGACCTTGACTTGAACCACTCGCGGAACGATCCATGACGGGAGGTAATTCGAGTTGAGGGGTCGCCAAAGGAGTACCGTTCGGAGTCGGTATCGGAGAGGAAGAGAATCCGTCTTCCGCTTCTGGCCACGGTAACCATGCAGCTTGACCTTCGAGGTCGAGTGATTTGGATTCTCGAATTGAGCGGAAGTTTTGACCCTCGTGCTTCGTTCTGCAAGAAACGAGAGAACACGATAAGCTCGTGCGATACACTCGAGGATCTTTGAGAGTGTACTTACGAGATTGTAGGGATGATGGGAGGTTTCGAATGTCTCAACAGTCCCCAATTAATGCTAGCGAACCATTTGTGTTGTTTGACTTCACTGGCTCCACTTTGACTTCCCATTCGTTTGTGTTCGTCTTTGCATAGCAGTCGCTTGATGACGCTCTTACAGACGGTGGTCGTAGCGGGATGATCGGGGAAAGCGGGTTCGTTGCGAAGAACGTTGCTGAATGTCGCGTGTCGGTTCGAGCCTTTGAAGGGAGTACAGCCGTAAAGCATTTCGAAGACGAGGATACCGAAAGTCCACCTGAGATCGCGCGACGTGTCAACGTGGCGACGAGGAAAGTGAGAAAGGTCGCACAACTCACCAGTCGACAGCTGAACTGTGACCCCTCCCGTTGATGACTTCGGGACAAATGTATTCTGCAGGGAGAGACGATGGAAGCATCAGTAAGAATACAGGCTGAATTGATCGGTAGAACCTACCTTCAGTGCCTACAAAGCTGTGAGGTCGATGTGTCCGAAGAGTCAGTTTCTTGCTCCAATCGATTAACCTTCGACAATTGCAACTCACGAGTTCGTCCTGAAATCCGCGATGCAACTCTTTGTATCGACCAGCGGTACTCCATTCGGCGTCATCATCTTGATCCCAGCCGGTGCTCCTCCGGTCGAATCCGATTGTTTCGAAAGATCGAAATCTGAAAGCATGATGTGACCAGTTTGATGCAGCAAGATATCTACAACTCGACTCGAACGTAAGCGATACTGTCCAATAAGAGAGAAGAGGATATGCACGTACTTTCGGGTTTGAGATCTCGATAGATGAAACCCATCAAGTGGAGATATTCGAGCGCGGCGACAACTTCAGCAGCGTAAAACTTTGCGTCGTCTTCAGGTAAGCATTTCCCTGGTCGAGTTTGTAAAGCTCGGAAGAATTCTCCTCCCATGCAATATTCCATGCCTGAAAAGCGAGGGAACACTCGACTCAGCCATACGATCAAGAGAGAAGCGGGCCAGCTTGAAACTCACAAAGATATAGATAGTCATCGGATTGGAACGAGTGATATAAGGTGACAATGAAAGGATGGTTTGAACCAGCAAGAATTTCCTGGAACCTCGAACACAAGATCAGTATTTTTCTCACCACTGATTCGCAACTCGAGCTTACCTCTTCTGCCAAAGCTCTTTTGATCTTGTTCCTCTTGATCATTTCCTTCTTCGACAGGACCTTCATCGCGTACAAAGTCTGACTCTGTTTCTCCCTAACGAGGTAAACTTTCCCAACATCTCCCTTTCCTAACAATTTGATCTTTTGAAAACTCGATGGTCCGACTTCTCGATTCCGTACTCGAATTGAAGAGGAAGAATACGTCCGTCGGAAAGCGGCTCGAGGTGATCCAGCGAGACCTCCATTGTTGAGTGAGATCGTGCCGGGATTTGGTGAAGGAGGAGCCAGAAGTGAAGGAGACTTGTTGGCGATCGAAGGAGAGGAGCGGGAGCGGGTAGGAGAGTTGTTCGTTTCAGTCGATTGTTGTTTCGCCGAGGAAGAACGGGTAGAACTCGAGGTCGACTTTTCTCGATCTGATCCAGAGGATTTTGACGAATTCTTCTTCGAGGTTAACCGAGAAGTTGAACCGTGGCTGCTACCTCCGTTCATTGATACTCCTGAATCGTGTAGGTCTCCTACGGGTATGACTCCTGTTGGTAGGGGTGGAACTTGATCTGATTGAGACGAGGGAGAGAGGAACCCATTTTTCGAGTTCGGGTAGGGATAGCTCTTGTCGGAAGAGGAGGGAGCTGAAGTGCCGGAAGAGAAGAGTCCACCAGAGAAGAGAGCTTTCGTATTTGGTGCAGAGGCGACTCTTCGCAAGAATCGAGGTAAAGTGTGTCCTCCTCCCGACGGCGAGGAACCTGATGAGACTGGACCAGAGGTAACTCGGAACGACGATTGAGTGGGATCTGCGGTTTGAGGAGGAGAACCTGGATGTTCTCGCCCAGCTGACCGACCCAACGAACGAAATTTGTCGGTTCCTTTCGTACCTCCATTACTACTTCCCAATCTCGCTAACTTTCCCGTACTAGCTCTCAAGTTCTCCTTTCCAAATTCTGTTGTCGTCGTCCCTGTAGCTTTCCAACTCCTCTGACTAGGTGCAGGACTTGAACCTCCCGCTGCACCGCTTGAAAACGAAGAATCAAAGTAACCGTCTTTTCCACCTTCTGTCGAGTTGATCCCGGGAGAGTTGAAGCCATTCGCGGAAGAAGAGTTTGCGGAAGAGTTGTACAGTGCCGTGTGTAGTATAGGGGATTGTGGATGAGGAGAGAAGAGATCTGACCCCGCCGCTTCGTGGAGAGGGGAAGAATTTGAAGGAGATTCAGCTGCTACAGAGTTCTTTCTTGATAGCCTCCCTACCATACGTTTCCAAGGTGATTGGTGATGCGCTGGAGAAGTCGTCACTGATCCTGGTGAAGAAGTTGAACGTTTGTTGAAGGGTGGAACAGGAGGAGGAGCGGAAGAGGAGGAAGAAGGGGAAGAGCTGGCATCGTGAGTCGTACTCGTTGATGAAGTGGTCGCCATGACCTGGCTGAGCGTTCAGCGTCGTTAATCGCTAGTGAGAGTGGTTCGGAAGGAAGCGAGTTGGAAGCGAGAGTTGGCAATTTCGCTTGAATTTCGCTCGCTTCTCTCATTGAGACTTTACGCGTGAGATATGTGCATATGAAGCTATATAGAACTCTATCGGGTGTCTCTCGTGGTTCTCCCCAAAAACCCAAGAATTGGATTCGAAAAAAAGTTCCGATTTTGAGATTCCGTGATTTCGCTCTTTCCTCCACTCTCTTGACTCTACATCCAACGATGCAGTCAGTGCACACTCTCCTCGAGCAGGAAGCTGCTGCCAACTCGGCCGCCGTATTCACCTACGATTCGGAACTCTCTTTCGGATCAAACTTGAAAGGAAGTCAAGATGTCGCCATTTACAAGATGCAAACTCGAGCAGGTGCAGGTTCAGCATTAGTCGGATACGTTCAATCTGCTGCATTCTCATCAAAGGGAGCAGTCAGCAACAAACCCGTCACCGTTCTCGCCTCGACCGCTTCCTTCCTCTCCCTCGTTCCTTCCCTACTCGCTCTTCCTTCGAACGACAAACGCCCTGCCGCGACTTTCCACGTTTCAGCCCAAACCAGTTCGACCAAGACCAATGAGGATGGAGAGGTTACCCTGACTCAAGTCCCTGAACTCGGTGCATTGTTGGAAGGTGCGAAACAGTTGGGTGAAGGTGGATGGAACGGTGCAGTCGTCCTCTCAGAGACCCCGGAGGAGGCTGCCAGTGTCGGTACTGGACTCGCCAAGACTGTCGCTCAAGCTGGATTCGACCTCGTCAACGTATTCGATGGACTCACCGCTGGTCGTCAACTCATTTCTTCCCTCGTTTCCTCTTCTGCCGGTTCCCCTGCCCAATCCCTCGAAGACACTCTCTCCTCCGCTCTTCCCTTCTTCTTCTACTCTGGCTCCGATTCAGCCTCCAAGGTCCTAGTCCTTCCTGCCTCGACCTACTCTGCCAGTGCGAAAGCCGCCATCGCAGCTTCGAGTAACTCGGACGTCGGTGTCTTGAGCGTTCGTGTCCTCAAGCCCTGGAGTGTCGAGCAACTCTTCGCCGCCCTTCCCAAGTCGGTCAAGTCCCTTCACGTCTTCACCGAGGAAGGCGAGACGAACGGAGGTCTTTACGAGGATGTCCTTTCTTCCGTCTACGAGAAAACTTCCCCTCTCAAGGTTCGCTCCCTCCCAGTCTCGACTTCGACCGTTCCTACCGTTCAAGAGTGGGTCGAGCGCATCGCTCAACTCTCCGGAAACTCGGCCGCTTCCCTCAAGTCCCTTCTTCCCGCTCAAGCGAAGCTCGCCGTCTTCTGGGACCTCGACTCATCGTCTGGAGAAACCGAGAAGGTACCTGTCGCCCTCGCCACCGCTTTCTCTGGAGAGGCCACCGGTGTCGTCTCGAAACTCGACGTTCGATACGACAATTACCGTCAAGGAGGAGTTCAACAAGCCGCACTCCTTCTCGAGGCTAGCAGTGCCGCCAAGAAGGAGTCCCACTCCCTTTCTTCGATCGCCACCACTTCCCCTCCTTCCCTCCTCTTCCTTTCGAACCCCGCCGCCGTCCTCAAGGCTTACGAACCCATTTCGACTTCGACCGTTTCTTCCTCGACTCGCATCGTCGTCTCGGCCAACTGGACTCAGGAGGAGTTTGCTACGAAGCTCCCTTACTCGGCTCGCAAGGCTCTCGTCGAATTAGCGAACGGAGGAAAAGGACACCTCTTCGTTATCGACGCCGACAAGATCGCAAAGACTCAACAAGTTCGTGCTGCCGATGTCGCCGAGATCGTCTTCTGGACACTCTACCTCCCTTCGACCATCTCTTCCAAGGACCTCGTTTCCCTCCTCGCTCAAACTCCCAGCTTCTCCAACTGGAAATCGGCCAAACTCGTCGAGGTCAATGGAGCCGTTCGCAACGCTCTCGAGAAGATCAACGTCGAGGCTTCGTGGGCTGACGAACCTGTCGATGAAGAAGGCAACAAGGTCGAACTCCCAGCTTCCCTTCCTACTTCTCTCATCGCCACCGCAACTGGACCCAACCCCGATCGTACTTTCCCCGATCGCGTCGCTACCATCGCTGGTACTCCTTCCAAGTCGTGGCATTCAGCTGCTCACCGTCTCCTCTTCCCCGAGGCCTTCCAAACCGAGGAGACCTTTGAGGAGAAACTTCGTCCCGATCTTCCCGAGAAGAACTTCCTCATCACCGTCTCTGAGAACCGTCGTCTCACTCCCAACACTTACGATCGTAACGTCTTCCACATCGAGTTCTCAACTGAAGGTACCGGACTCAAGTACGCTATCGGAGAAGCTCTCGGTATTCACGGTTGGAACGATACTCAAGAAGTCAACGAGTTTCTCGAATGGTACGGACTCGACCCTGAGGCCGTCATCTCGATCCCCTCTCGCATCGACCCGTCTCGAATCGAACAACGAACCGTCTTCCAAGTCTTCCAACAGAACCTCGACATCTTCGGTAAACCTGGAAAGTCATTCTACGAGACACTTTCGAAGTACGCGACGAACAAGAACGAGGAACGAGCCCTTCGTTTCATCGCTTGCCCTGATGGAAACGCTACTTTCAAGAAGATGAGCGAGATGGACACCGTTACCTACGCCGACATCCTTCGCCAGTTCCCTTCTGCCAAACCTACTATCGAAGACCTCGTTCGCGAAATCGAGGAGATTCACCCTCGTCACTACTCGATCGCTTCTTCCCAAAACTTTGTTGGAGACTCGGTTCACCTCCTCATCGTTACCGTTGAATGGCAAACTCCCAAGGGTGAGTCTCCTTCTCAGTTTCTCATCGTTTCTCCGGTTTCTGACTTTACGTTGTTTGTTTCTTTCAGGTTCTCCTCGTTTCGGTCAATGTACTCGTTACCTCGCCGGTCTCAAGCCCGGAGATAAGGTTATGGCTTCCGTCAAGCCCTCTGTCATGAAGGTGAGCCAGTTACTCTCCTTTTTGAATCCCAACTTTCTCTGACTCTTCATTCTCTCTTTCGACAGCTCCCTCCTCTCGACACTCAACCCGTAATCATGGCTGGTCTCGGTACTGGAGCTGCTCCTTTCCGAGCCTTCATCCAAGAGCGAGCGTGGCAAAAAGCTCAAGGAAAAGAAGTCGGTCCTCTCGTTTACTACTTTGGATCTCGACACCGGGGACAAGAGTATCTCTACGGAGAGGAACTCGAAGCCTACTTCAAAGAAGGAGTCGTCACTCACTTGGGTCTCGCTTTCTCTCGTGATACCGACAAGAAGGTTTACATTCAACACAAGATTCAGGAAGATGGTCAACTTCTCGCTAAACTTCTCGGTCCCGATAACGGTGCTTTCTTCCTCTGTGGTCCTAGTACGTCTTCTCATCCTCTTGATATCGCCGTCGACTTGTGCTTACCTCAGAATCGCTCTACAGCTTGGCCCGTTCCCGATGTTTACGAAGCTTTGGTCAAGGCGTTCGTCGGGGATGGCAAGACCGTCGAGGAGGCCCAAGACTACATTGAAACTATGAAAGAGGCAGAAAGATACGTCTTGGAGGTGTACTAGACGCCGTCTGTAGTCGAGGAGTTTCAGGAGGATATCATTTTCTGTTGTTGGGTTTTTAGATTTCTCTCTGGTCACCGCAATCCTAGATTTACGGTTCAAACATGCTCTCTCCTGCCGACACCGCGTGACCGGTGATGCTCCGAAGATGTGGGTGAGGAGCGGATCTGCTGGAAATCGATTCGCTCAGTTTGCGACTCGAGGTTTCTTCGCTTTTCCGAGCCGTCTTCGCGGAAGCCGACAGGCAGAGAGGCATTGTGGGTCCTCGAAACGCCGGCTCTACTGACCATGCTTCCTCTCGTGTCCGGACTCGATCTCAGTGGAGACTTCGTGCGATTCCGTCAAGAGAAACTACAAAATTTGCGAACGACTATGCGATCTATCGGTACAGACTAATTCCATATTGAGATGCAGAGGAGAGGGTGAAGAGAGTGAAGTAACGAAGGATATGATAAGGGGGTAAAGGGGAGACAAATGAGAAATGCGAAGGGGATTGTTTAAGTGATTACAGTCCATCGTTGTAGAGTTTGCGACAGAGTGCGACAGCCATGTGTTCCAAGCTGAACTTGTCGTGCTTGCGATCATTGACTTTGACGGGAGAATCGGAGGAGGGCGAAGAAGAAGAAGTTGTCGAGGAAGAAGAGGAGGAACTCGAGGAAGTTGAGGAGGAGGAGCTGACGGGGGCACCGTAGAGCATTCGAGTAGCGGGATTGTCGAGGATACTTCCAGTGACGGAAGAAGCGGCGGATTGAACTGATTGAGTAGAGGAAGTTGCGGAAGAAGCGACAGAGGAAGCGACCGATGACGCGACGTCTCCAGCTTTGTTGGCGAGTTGAGCTGCTGAACCTTTTCGATCGCTAGTACCGGGAAGTTGAGAGACGATCCAATCTGCGGCGGAAGCGAGTCCTTTCGCATCGTCGCAATCGACCTTTTTCGTTTCGGCGACTGGAGGTGACGGAGGAGGAGGTCGAAGGGTTTGCGCTTCAGCTCCTCCAGCAGCGGGGGGTGGAGATGTGGAGCCAGTCTCGATCGCCTTGTCCTTCGCTTCTTTCCCATTCTTCTTACTCGAACCCTTGAGTTTCCCAATTAAAGCGTAAACGTCCTGCCACTGCCATCCTCGATCATCCTTTGTCGATTTCGTCGAAGGCGGTTTCGATTGATACTTCTCGTCTTCGATCCCGCCTTGTACCCTTTCTGCTTTCTCCCCTTGAACCGGTTCCTTCGTCTTCCTGAATTCACTCCTCGTCATTTCCTCGACAGCATGTTTACTCGCTTCGGCACTGATCAATCCACTCGAGCCTCGCATCTCCCAGTGATCAGCTCCATCGAAAGTTCCCAAGAATTCTCCCCATCTCGCACTGTCTACGTTGACTAAGCCATCGTTTCCTCGCCAATCTGGAGGTGCCGCTCGATTCTGGGAGATTCGTGTTTGTTCGGCTCCATCGAGAACTAGCTTCGGAAGCCAGAGAGGGTGCCAGATAGCAATCTTCTCTGTTCGACCAGCGATCGAATAGTACTTGACATCGGGAAGATTGGGAGTAGTCGGGTTGAAGACGTCGCGCATAAAGGTAGGGGTAAGATTTGCGTAAGCGGGAGAGTCGAGAAGGTTCAGGAGGTAGGAAGTGACGGTGGTAGAAAGGTTGAAAGGTAATCCGGGGAATTTCGTCAACTCCTTTATCTTCTCGCCCCGTTCCGCTGCTTGTTTCGCTTTCGCCGCAGTCTTCTTCGCAGCGTCGACTTGTTCTCGAGAGAGGATTGGAGATTTGAGAGTGAGAGGAAGTGGCATCGAAGTGTCGTCGGGTTCGTCGAGGGAAGCAGAGTTTGCTGAGGCAGAGTTGGAGGAGGCTTCGGAAGATTCGAGATCTGTTCCAATCCCAATGTTTGCTCGACACCAGGACATGAACTCTGATCCACGATGAGGTGTGCAGATAGTAGTGAGGGAACGAGGGTGATAGAGAACTGGTTGGATTTGGGAAATGAGGTATCGAGCGTCGAGTCCTCCCTAAAAAGCAGAATAATCAGCACGCGGAGAGAACGGTAGAGTTTACAATATGACATACCATCGAATGAGCGACAAAATTGATGTCTCGATTGAGGAGAGAAGGGGTATCTTCGAGCGATTTGTGCAGAACGTTCGCTCGATTCTTGACAGAACCGGTTCTGCTCGTTTGGATCGTCAGTGTACGTCTAATATGAGTCGATGAGCAAGTAATGAGCTCACCCTGGAACAGCTGTAACGTAAACTTCTGCACCAATCTTTCCCCTCAGAATCTTCAACAGATCTCCCCAATAATGTAATCGAAAGAATCCGGGTCCTCGTACATCGAACCCATATAGCCCTGTGTACAATATTGTGTCAGACTGGGGAATTCACGAAAGGGAGGGAGTGACAACAGAGCTTACCGTGACATAGGACTATCGGATGTCGAGGTTTGAGGATCGGATCATACAGCAGAGGATGCCGTATCAGCGAGTTGATCTCTCCATAGGGTGACGGTGGTCGTGGAGGGAGCTGAGAAGACCCTCGAGGTTTCGGATGCGAGAGAATGGCATTCTCTTCGTTTGAGAGTTTCGTTCCTTCTGATGCTGGATTCGCCACGGTGCTCGTGCTCCTCAGCGTTGGCGTCTCCTTTGTGACTGCAGATACGGCCGAATCGAGGACATTCGAAAGGAGATCGTGATAGGCGAGTGCAGGTTTGGATTGAGATGAAGAGGAGGAAAACGATCGGGAAGAAGGACCGATTCGTCGGGTGGAAGGTGTAGGGGGGTAGTGTCGTGGTGTGAGCGATCTCAGGCGAAGTATTGAGGCAGTGGGAGCGTGTTGAGGAGCTCTGCGGGTCGTCGAACGTGGGGTTGGGGAAATCTGCGAACTCGAAGGTGTAGAGCTGCTATCGACACGAGCTTCTGCGGAGGGGTATACGGAACTTATAGTTGTGCTATGGGCGAATCTAGCGGTAGTGGGAGGACGAAGAGGGGTCATAGAAGGTTGTTTCCTGTTGATCTGTTCACCGTGTTCTTCTCCTTCCCTCTGTCGTTTGAGACCATTCCTTCCAGCTGTGAGCTGTTCTATCCCTCTATCATGACTTTCTACATTCAGTTCAGTCCATGAATCGGCGAATTGCGAGTTCTTGACGAGTTGAACGGCGGGACCCAAAGGTAAAGGCGAAGCGATTGCGCAAAGTCTGCGAACGGTGGGTATAGCGGTCGAGGTTGCCATACAGGCTCAAAGAGTGTAGGAGGAGTCAGTCTTGGGTTGTTTGGAGTGAGTGGTTGGAAACAAAAAGGTCAGGTGTCGGACAATGACCGCATCAAGCTGTTTCCCTTTCCTCTTTCTGACTGCCTTTCCGCTGACCTAGTCTCGACTTGAACATATCTTCTGATCACTCACAAGGACGCGCGACAGACCTACGATGGACTCCCAAGCTCGTTTGCTTCGTTTGTCCTTCTCATCCAGCTTCTTCGCTCGTTCCCTCGTTCCCTCGCTCCGCTGTCTGTTCTGCTCTACTTCAAGCGTCACTTCTTCACGCTGTCGACGATGGCATAGCTCCGTCGACTTCGTCGTCGCTGTCCGAGGACTTTTTCGGAGTTTCGAGATCTCTCCTATTCCCTTTTCCTTCTCTCTTCTCCTCCTTCCACTCACTTTAACGCCAACATGCAGCTCGCCTTGACACGAGCACTCCCAATCGCACTCGTCGTCCTACCTCTTCTCGTCTCTGCGCAAGATACGACTTCCCCTCCAGCTTCTTTGTCCACGACCCTCTCTCAATCGGTCCTTTCCTCCGATTCTTCTGCCTCGCCTACCTCCACTTCGATTCCCCCAGCTCCTACCGTCAATAGTACTGTCGGAACCTCCCAAGATCTGTTTCTGTGGCCACCGCAAGGTGGATTAAGGCAATGTGTCAGGGTCACTTTCGCTTTCACCAAACCTGCTGTTCCTTTGACCGTACGTCCCTTGTCCTCATTCTTGCGCGTTGTATGAAGCTGACAACCCTCTCTCGAAGTAGTGCGGGATCTATGTCACAAGTTAGTATCGTCACATTGCAGAATCTTGACTGTCAGGAATTTGAGCTGACATGTCCCCGCTTCGAAAGACACTTCGACCTATCTCGAGCAAGTAATCCTATCGCCTACTTACAACACGTTGATCTCGGGAACCTTTGCGTGGACAGTCGATATGCCAGTGGGACTAAGCGTGAACGTTCAAGTTTGTGAGCTTTGAAACCTTTCGTATCTTCTTCGCTCTGGCGCTGACTCTTGTTCATCGACATGTCAGTCGTCACTATCAACGGTCAAATCTCCCAATACACTCTACCAGACTTGATCGTTCAAGAAGGACAGGGCAACTCGTGCTTAGGTCGCAATGTCGGACAAAACACTCAAAGTATCATCTCTTACGCCTCGAGTCTCAACGGGTCTTATATCTATACAGCGTGAGCGAGGGAACTTTCCTAGATGAGGCGCTTGAAGCTGATCTCGAAAGATTCTTTTGCCTTCACAGTCCATCAAGCTCATCGACTAGTTCGTCGTCTAGCGGAGGCGGGATCAGTGGAGGCGGTGAGTATCGCTAATCCACTGTGCCAAGATCGGTGTAGATCGCTAATGAGCCTCCGAACCCCTTTAGCTATCGCTGGAGCGGTTATCGGGTCTCTCGCAGGAGTCGCTCTCCTCCTCTTAGGCTGTTTCCTCCTTCGACGTCGACTACACCGACGTATCCAGAACGACAACGTCCAGATGCAAGAACAGAAGAAGTACCCCTCGCAAAGTCATCCAGCATCTCAAGCTCAAGGCCCACCTCCGACGTACGCTCAAAATTACGCAAACAGCGTCATGAGTGGTTCGACTGGATCTCCTTACAAGAGATCAGCTCCTCCTGGAACTATTGCTGAACCCGTAAGTTGTTCAATTACAATCAGCGATAGAAGCTCTCGCTGATGAGTAGATCGTGCTCACAGATGTCGACTACTCCTCCACCTCGTGAAGTTCACCCTGGTTCTCCTTTGAAGGGCGAGATGGGAATGAGAGAAGGAACTCAAGGATTAGCCGACCCTTCATCCTTCGTCAGTCGCTCAAACAGTCACAAAGCCTTGTAGCGAACGACTCTCTTTTCTCGGTAGACTCGTTTGATCTGTTTGTTTATCGGTTCTAATAATGCAAGAAGGACAATGCGAGGGGCTTGCGAGAAACGATACACGAAGAGTAGAAGAGAGAGCGAGAGATCAAGTGAGAGCTACACCTCGTAAGAAAGCTAACGTGCCCAAGTTGTAGTGAGTCAAATCGATCAATCGCTCAGCCTCCTTCTTCTGTTCCTTCTGGATCGCGAGCATCTTCTCTCGAATACCATCTTCTGGGTTCGAGATGAGGACGTCTCCGTGAATTCGAAGGAAGACGGCGAGGAAAGTTTCGGTCGCTTCGAAGTCGCGGTGGGATTGGAGTCGGGAGAGGAGGGAGTGAAGGAATGCGCGGAGATGTGGGAGAGTCGAGAGGGAACGGATTTCGAGGTCGAGGGCGGAGGGTGAGAGTGCTTTGAGGTATTCGAAAAAGGATTGATCTGTGCGATGAGGGTGTGTTACAACGTTAGCGATTTGCAAGAAACGTAGGGAAACGATCGAGAACGCACAAGGGCCATTCTCCTTCTCAGCCATCAATCTCCTGACGAAATCCGTCTCGATCGAATTTCCAACCGAGTAATCCAACTTTCTCTTCGCTCCATCATTCGCTGCTCCAGACGCTTCTCCATCCTTCTTCGCATCAACACCGAAATCGAATCGAGCATCTGTTCCTGGCAGAGTAGGGAGGAAGAAAGGAGCGCGTTCAGGGGCTTTCGGCGCTTCTTTCGGTTTGTTTCGTTGTTTGATCGTTTCCAAGTTGAGTAGGGTTGCCCATTTCGATCGGGGCATGAGGGAGAGAGTGAGGAGACCTTCAGAGAGTTGATCAGGTGTCGTGTAAGGTTGGATGTCTTCCCATCGCGTAGGCGCCGTGAAGGATGAGAGAGCTACGCGATTCGAATCGTCAGCGGGGAAAGTTCGAAAAATAGGAATGAGAGCACTCACAGTCATCAGTCGCGAGACCTTGCACAGTAGGTAGAGCGACATCCTCAAGCGACTCCTCCTCGACGAACGTCAGTAGTGAAACCTCGGCGAATTGTGCTCGATTGGCCCTGTGAGCGTAACAGTCATGAACATCCGGTTCTGAAGCGTGTACATGATATCGAGGACTCACCAGAGATACACACCAACGCTGTCAACATGTGTCGTCGCAAGGAAATCTCCGGAAGGCGAGAACGAAAGACTGGTAGCGACACTCTTCGTTCTGAAAGCGTCGACGAGATTGCCGGTCGGTACGTCAAAAGTTCGAATGATCGAATCTTGAGAAGCGGTGATGATCCATCTTGAATCAGGAGAGAAGGCCTGTACAAGACCAGAACTCGATCAGCGGTCAATGCAATGAAACATCGCTGAGCGTGAGAGAGGACGTACGAGATCCAAAATTTGACCCCGAGCTCCAGCTAGCTCACGAACTACCCTCTTCGTCTCGATATCGATGACTCTCACCACCAGATCATCACAGACAGCCGCGAGTAAAGAGTTGTCCCGTTGTAGGTGGATTGAAGTAATTGAAGCGGTGAGAGTGAGGGTCGAAAGGAGTTTCATCGTTTGGAAGTCGAAGAACTGCACGAAAACTTCCCGTTCAGTCTCGCTGTTGCAGGACGCCTGGAAACTGAAGAAGACGCACGTGAACGATACCCTTGAGAGTACTGACTACCACCACTCGATTCAACGCATCGACTGCGATTCCCGTAACGTTCTTCGATCTGACATCGTTCTGAGGTGTTGCAGGGTGTACAGGTACTTGGAAGATCTTCCTCTTGAGTCCGGATTGCATGTTGTAAGCGACGACTTGACCTGCTGAACTTCCGACCAAACCGAAGTTACCACAAGCAGTGACCGTCGAGACCTGTGGATTCCCCTCACCACACATCAGTCATGCGAACAAGAGCGTACGAAGAGAGAGATCAGCTCACGGTAACTTTCCCGTCCGCCTCCATAGTCCATTTTCCAACTCTCTTTCCCTCGACACTCCAGGTTCTACCCCTCGCTTCCTCATTCGAAACAGTAACGACATCATCCCAATCCTTTGATCTCGAGGTCGAATAACTCATCGAAGTAATGAGCGGTAGTTTGAGCGAAGAAGGTTTGACATCCAATCTCGTGGCTTTTCGAGCGATCGAACCTGTACATCATCGACGAGGTCATCAGTCCTGTCGCAACGGGGAGTGATGAGTTGATATACGACGACGTACCTTGGGATAATTCGTAACCTCTCGAATCCCTCACTACACTCGTGTACCTCAAACTGTGATCTTTTCCTGCTGTCAACAACGCTTTCCCGTCATCTCCATAGTATCGAACCAAATGAGGTGGTGCATGATGTCCTGATCTTTGCTTCAACAACCTCGGAGCGGCAGTAGGAGTATCGAGTAACCATTGCTAAAGCGACGAACGAACTATCAATCCTCCAACTCATCAAGAAGGGGAGAAATGAGGGCTTACCTTCATCGAGTTATCTGCACCACAAGTCATGAACAGAGGCTGACCGACGACCCATTCGATCCCTCCGACGATTCCCTCGTGAGCGTTCCTAACCAAATGCAACAACTTCATATCGCTCTCTAAATCGAAAAGTGCGACATGTCCTTCCGTACTCGCAACTGCCAATGTTTGCGCGAGATCATCTGTACGAACTCAAACTACCCATGAGTGCGCGTGTGGAGGAGATGTAAAGAGAGAAGAAGCGTACCGTTCCTGAATGAAATAGCGGAAATTTGTCCCGCTCCATCTCCATTCAATCTCACTTTACCCAAAGGTTCTCCCATTCTCACATCGAACAAGACACAAGTTCCATTCGAGTATCCGACGCCCAAAACGTCGATCGCGGGGGATTGAGTGATCGCTGTGATTGCGGTTGAAGCATTCGAGGAGGACGATGATCCGGACGGTAAAAGAGCCGAAACGGAGAATGTATGAACACAGGATCTATACGTGGCGTCTTCCAGATCAGTCTCGCAGCGGGAGAAAGGAAGATAGGACAGAGAGAGAGAAATGTAAGCTCACCCAGTACGAACATTCCAAATCGCCAATCCACCTTCCTTACTCCCGACGACGACCTTGTTGAGGTAACTAGCCGGGTGTACAACCTTTGTCGGAGTGAACCCAGTAGGAAACTCCAACGTAGCGTAAGGTGTTACTTCACCCTCTTGATCTTGCTCCTCCTCAGAGTCCTCCTCTTCCTTCTGATTCTGTTGTTGTAAAGGATCCTTTGAGGCTGCGTTTCGATAAGGTGGGATATCCCAAACATACATTCTCCTCTT
>Ga0308170_10001626_pt1 | contig 20917 bp, 25 predicted proteins | sample PhyBR2_2_FD_202136 | JGI IMG/M metagenome (GOLD analysis project Ga0308170, IMG submission 202136) | Phyllosphere microbial communities from UC Gill Tract Community Farm, Albany, California, United States - DLSLSB.R2 | ecosystem: Host-associated > Plants > Phyllosphere > Unclassified | place...
CCCCTCCTCCGCCTCCTCCCTCTCGCTCGACCCGCAGCGCAACAAGCACATCATGGTCGACCTCGGCACGGGCAACAATAACAAGGTCAACTGGGCCGTCGAGGACGACCAGGAGCTGATCGACCTGATCGAGACGGTGTACCGGGGAGCGAGCAAGGGTCGCGGTCTCGTCGTCTCGCCCAAAGGTGCGCTCGCTCTTTCTCTTCGAGCGCATCTCGTGCACAGCGACCTCAGGCTGATGTTTATATCGTCCCTGCAGACTACTCGACCCGCCTGCGGTACTAGACGTCGCTCTCGCCCGCCTCGCTCTCTCTCCCTCCGTACCGCAAAGACGAGTGTTGTAACGCTACCGAGTTGCACCCGAGCTCCTCCTCACGTCTCCCGAGAGACGAAAGCGACCCTGCCCGTCTTCTTGGCCTTGCCCGGGTACACCTCGGCGAGCCAGCGCTGCCACTGCGCGAGCGAGGCGCCGCCGCTCAGCGAGGCGTCGAAGGCGAAGCGCGTCGGCGTGATGCGCGAGAAGCCTGCGAGCGAGAGCAAAAGACGAGAGCAGAAGAGAGGGAACGAAAGCGAGTCAGCGATGCTCAAGCCCGGCTCGAGAGCGGCTCGTCGACAGCGAGAGGAGCGCTCGCACCTTCCCTCAGAGTCGGCGCCTCGAAGCTCTTGAGCCACCTGTCGAAGCTCTTGAGCTCGACGAGCTCGTGCGCCGGGCTCGCCGTCGCGAGGCGGAACACCGAGTTGTGCTTGGCGAGCTCGACGACCTCGCGCGCGTCGTGCGGCGAGCCCAGGCCGTCCTGCGCGGCCGACGCCGCCGCCGAGGGGGACGAGCGCGTGCACGACGTCCACAGGACGCAGCTCGTGCGGAAGTGCGCGTCGCTGGTGCTGACGCTGCCACCCGAGCGCGACGAGGCGAACGAGCGCACGGCGGCGAGGACCTGCTGGCGGTGCTTGCGGGTCGGGAGCGCGCCGTCGATGACGAGGCCCTTGGCGTCAATGGCGAGCGTATGGGCGAGGGCGGCGTGTAGGGAGGCGTCGAGGGAGGGGGTTGAGGGCGAGGGCGAGAGGTCGGGGAGAGCCTGCGGAAGAGCATCGTCAGCAGGATCCCAGAGAGGGCAACGTCCGAGAAGAGCGAAGACGGAAGACGCACAAAGACGACGTAGCCGAGTCGCTCGAGCTGCGAGGCGTACGAGGTCTTGCCGATCGCGGGCGGGCCGACGAGGAGAACGACCTCGGGCGCGTCGAGCGGTACGAGCGGCGCAGCCTCGTTGAAGACCTCTCGCGGCGGTGCAGCTGCGCGCAGGAGCTCACGTGAGCACCGGAAGGATCTGAGAGAGACGAGAGCGAGAGAGGGACGCACGTGCATGGTCGTAGCCGTGGGGGTGCCAGCCCCAGAGCTCGTAGTTGCGGTCGACGGCCTGCCCGAGGAAGAACTGCTCGGGCGTGAGGAACGTGAGGCCGGCGTTGAGCGCAAACTCTGCGACGGTGAGCGGTAGGTGAACACGAGCTTCGGGCGGAGCGAGAGGGAGACAGGGTGCAAAGGAGGAGGACGCACTGCGGTCCGTGTCGGCATGGTCGTCTGACCGGCCTGCTGCGTCGCCGACGTAGAACGACGCCGAGTAGTCTGCGAGCACGCCGAGGACATGAGCCGCAAGCCCGTACGCCGCCGGCGCCGAGAGTGAGAGAGAGGGACGACGCACCGACCGCCACGCCGCCGTTGAGCCTCTCGGCCAAGGCGTCCCACATGCCGCTCGCCGGCTTGCGGTACTCGTCAAAGTCGAAGCACGACATGATGCGCAGCGGGACGCCGATCTTGCGGGCGACGAACGGCGCCTTCTTGCGGAACTCGTCGGCGAGCTTGGGGTCGTACGAGGCCTGGTTCGAAAGGAGGACGAGCGAGTAGCTGCGCGCATGAGGGTACATCAGCGTGCAAACCTCTTCGATGAGCAGACATCTGCGAGAGCTGCAGCGCGCGCTCGGGCGATGTCAAGGGCGGAGAGGACGAGACGCACCCGTCGCGGTAGGTCGCTCGTAGCCTGGACACGACCTCGGGCCCGCAGAACTCCCAGTCGAGCGAGCTCTTCGGGATGCCCCTTCCGCTCTTGGTGCGGATGATGGTGCCGTCGACGTCTGCAGGGGAGGGAGCGAGGTCAGCTCGAGTGAGAGCAGGACGAGCGAGAGCGTGACGAGGCCAAGGCGTCGGCGCCTCGCACTTGTGCCCTTGAAGATGTGCGAGCGAGACTCACCGAACGCAGCAATCTTGGTGCTCGGTGCAGGCGAGCCGTAGACGAAGTGGCCGCAGCCGCGCTGGCCGGGTGCAGGTGACCGGCTCGCGAGGACGGGGAGCCACGAGCCGTCGAGGCGAGGATTGTCCTGGCGCTGGCGGGGGCGCTTGCTGGAAGGTGCGCTGGCGGTCGAGGCGCTCTGCGGGCGGGCGCGGGGTGTGGCTGTCGAGGTCGGGGCGGTCGAGGTGGGGAGGGCGGAGGAGGACGAGGCGAGGGGTGCGGCGGCGACGGTGCGGGCGGGGTGGACGGCGCGAAAAGGTTCCGAGGGGCCCATCGAGTGGCTGTGCGCTCGCTCGCAGCTAGTCGCAGGTCGAGGGAGAGCTGCAAGGCGAGCCAGAGTTGTCATCGCCCGAGACGAGCGTCGCAGAGCTCAGCAACAGCGACACTCGCCCTGCAGCTTCCGCGAGCATGTCCAAGCTGTAGGCAGAACTCTATCGCACTCTGCAAGCTGCGCACCCGACCGCCCTGGTGGGAGGCGGCGCTGTCGCCTTCTTGATCGCTCGCTCGCCGTTCATCGGTTCCGGCCACTCTCCCGCTCTCACCGCCAGAGCTCTCCTGCTGCCGCTGCACTAGCACCCGAACAGCTCTCTCTGGGCAGCGCGCGGCCTCGCACTCGCCACCATGAGCTCCAACCCCGACCCGGCACCCGACGCCGGCCCCTCGTCCGCCTCGACCTCGACACGGCCCGCGGCGACCGCGAGGACTGCGGGACAGGGCAAACCCGCCAAGGTCAAGCTCACGAGGAGCAAGGCCGCCTGCGACGCGTGCCACAAGGCAAAGCAGTGCGTCCTCGTCCACTTCCCCTCCGACAGCTCGTCCTCGGCCAGTCTCTCTCGAGCTGCGCTCGATCCAGGGAACCCTCACGCTGACTTGCTGTCGCACACGCAGACGCTGCGACGGGCCACCTGGTCCCTGCCACCGCTGCAACACGTGCGTCTCGCTCTCTCGTCCTTCGCTCGCGCTCAACCCCAACTCGTGAGGCTGACGGGCTCTCTTTCTGCAGCTGGGGCTTCGACTGCCTCTTCCCGTCAGCGGCCGGGCCCGTCCCCTCCGCCAAGTTGAACCCGTCCCGCTCCTCGACGCCGACTCGCCCAGCTCGCGGCGCCGCACCGATCGCACCAGCCGTCGCCCTCCCCCTTCCTCCGCCGACGGCGTCGTCCTCGCAGCACCCCTACCAGTTCCCGCCTGCGCCACCATCCTCCATCGCCGCATCAGCTCTCCAGCCGAGCGCGCCGAGCGGCGGCGCGACACCAGACGTCGCCGAGCAGCTCAAGCGCATGAACGAGCGCCTCGAGAGCCTCGAGTCGGCCCTCACGCGCGCGACGACGCTCCCCGGCCCGGGCACGCCTCGCCTCGGCCTCTCGAGCACGGCGCCGTACTCGGGCCGGCACCAAACGGCGGCGCGCTCGCCGGCGGCGGTCTCTCCTGCGCCGCAGCACCTCAACGGCCTGTCGCACGCCGGCAGCGAGTCGAGCCCGAGGACGGTCGCAGGCGTCACGCCGCACAGCGCGAGCGCTGCGGCCGAGGCGCATCACGACGGCGCGGGCGCCAACGCCGTCGAAACGGCGGGCGAGGCGATGGCGGTCGAGGGCTTGGTCGACCTCGGCGGCGCGCAGGCGAGGGGTGCCGACTCGGCGTCGGCGGCGCAGGTAACGTGGGAGAGCGTCAAGCCCGACGTCCTCGGGCGGGGCATCATGACGCTCGAGGAGTGCGACGCCGAGTTCGACTTCTACTTCGAGCACCTTCAACATTGGACCGCCCTCCTGTCGACCGCGCTCGACCGGCACCCGCTCGTCGTGCGCGAGCGCTCGCCCCTCCTCTTCCACTCGATCCTCCTCGTCACCCTCTACTACCGCCCTCGCACGCCGGCCAACCTCGCCCTGTACCGCGCCGTGTCGTCCATCCTCGACTCGATCCTCGCGCCGACCATCCTGTGCCCGCAACCGGACCAGCTCTCGTTCGACTTCTGCCGCGCGGCGCACCTCCTCCTCTTGTACAAGCCCGTCCAGTACTCGGCGCTCAATGCGCGCGGCGTCAGCGACCCGGCCCAGATCGAGTCGGCGAGCAAGATGAACATCCGCGCTTCGTGGATGCTCCGCCTGCTCGTCTCGCGCGTGTCGGCCTTCGTCGGCCTGCCCTCGGTCGCCAACTCGTTCGCGCTCGCCTTCGCCGACCAGCACGTGTCGCCCATCCCCGAGGCACTCGTCGCCCAGGAACGCCTGTACCTCGGCTGCGTCTTTCACGAGTCGCACGGCGCGCTCCAGAGCGGCAAGACGGCCAACTTCGACCCGCACGCCGCGAGCCGCACGACGCGCCTCTTCGCGCAGCTGCGCAACCAGCCCTCGGACGTGCGCCTCGCCGCCTCGGTCGAGCTCGTCGCTCACGCCGCAACGGCACTCAACGCGCGCGCCGCCGCCGCAGGTGCAAGCGCAGAACCCGGCGGCGGCAGCGGCGGCAGCGGCAGCGGCGTGCCGACCGAGGACGACCTGCGCCGGTTCGACGACGACCTCGAGGCGTGGCACGACTACTGGGCGCCGCTCGTCGCGAGCGCCCAGGCGCACGACGGCGCCGACTCGGTCGCGTGGTCGCTGTGGTACCCGTACGCGAGCTTTGCGCGGCTCAACCTGCGCGGCGCGGCGTTCAACAAGTGGGTCGCCGAGCGCAAGGCGCGCGCGGCGGCCCGAGCGGGACCCGCAGGAGATGGAGCGCGAGCGGGCGCAGGAGCTGGGCAGGCGGTGCTCGACGCCGAGGAGCGCGAGAGCATCGCCGTCGCCGCCGAGGTCGCGCAGGAGATGATGCTCGCCGTCACGGTCGACGGCGACGAGCTGCGCAGCGGGCGCAGGGGCGCTCGCGCAGAGTGGCGCTCCGAGTCGGGCCCGCTCGTGCCCGATCCCGAGGTCGTGCGCACCCTCAAGTACGCGACCGATTCGTTGACCTGCGTCGTGCGTCGACCTTCCTCCCTCTCTCCCTTCTTCCTCCTCGTCTTCGCCTCTTTCTCGTTTGGCATCCTCGAGGACTGACTCTTTGTTCTCTCTCCACGCAGATGTTCAGCTACGCCATCATCTTCCTCGGCAAGCTCGCCAACGAGGGCCTCCTCCACCCGGACCTTACTGTCATCGACGCCGGGTCCCCTCCCCTCCCGCCCGCGCCCATGTCGCCCGACGACCGCCTCTGCCGCCTCTTCCAGCTCGGCGCCGACCTCCTCGACGCCATCGCGCCGACGCCGCACCACCCCGCCGTCCGCCAAGCGGCCTTCCTCCGCAAGGTGCTCGACGCCGCCATCAGCGGGCGCAGGTCGAGCGCGAGCGCGCCGTCGAGCCCGAGCCTCGCCGCCGCGAGCGGGCAGGGCACCGTCCCGCCTCTCGCGCCGCCTGCGCTCTCGCACGAGCTGCCGTCGGCGGCAGCTCGGCAGCACGAGCAGCGCCGGCCGCAGGCGCACGGACCCCTTCCACCGGTCCTCGCGCCCGCGACCGTCCCTCCTCCGCCCGCGCCGCCTCCTCAGCATGCGCATCATCCTTCCAGCGTGCCCGCCGACGGCTTCTCGAGCACGATCGCCGCGAACGGCTCCGCCGCCGCGGCGCTGTCGGCGTACAGCGACTTCTCGCTCTCGACGTCGTACCAGCCGACGCCGATGCACTCGCCGCCGCCTCAGCAGCTTCAGCAGCTCCAGGCGGTGCACGTGCACGGAGGTGTCGGCAGCGGCGGCAGCGCTGCGCACCTCGCGCCGCCGCCCGCCGTCGTGGCCGAGGACCCGTTCGCGGCGCTCCTGAGCGGTGTGAGCCCGAGCATGTACGACGCCGGGCAGTCGTTCTTTGCGCTCGATGCCGGCATCGACTGGTCGACGTTAGGCGGGGCGCACGACGCGCACGGGCTCGGGCAGGGTGGGTACTCGCTCTTCTAAGCGCGCCGAGGATCTTGGGGAGCGCCGCTGGTCGAGCTGCAGCGTGCAACGCCAGAAGCACACTCTTGCGAGCTTTCTGATTGCGCGAGTGAGTGAGAGAGTGAGAGCTTTTGAGCGATAGACTTGCTCGTCGAGCGCGTGCTTGGTCAAGCTCTCGCTCGCACACACTTTCTCTCTCGCTCTCTCTCGCTCGCTCGACAAGGTTCACGAAAAAGGCACTGCTACTTTATACTGCTCAGACCCTACCAACCGGCGGCCACTCGAAGGCTGCTCCTCGTTCGCTAGTCGCCCCGAACCCGTCAAACGCCGGCGCCGCCGCGCCCGCCGCAAACGCTCCCTCGCTCGTCACGTCAAACCCGGCTTGCACCATGCCATGCAGCTCGTCGAGGAGCGTCTCCCAGTCGGTTGTCGTCGCGCTGCGTACAGTCGAAGCGCAGGATCAGCCCCGAGTCGAGAGAGAGAGCGAGACGAGGAGGAGAGAGGGACGCACCCTGCACCGGCGTTGTCGTCGCCGAGCGCCGCCAGCTCGGAAGAGAGGAAGAAAGGCAAGCCGTTCGCCTCGGCCGCACCTGCCTCGGTCGAGAGGTCGAGGGACGCAGGACCTGCAGTGGAGCGAGTCGGCGAGCCGGCGGGCGCAGGAGGAGCAGGAGGGCGAAGGATGCCGGCGATGCGGCGCGACTCCTGCGAACGTGAGACGAGCGTCAGATGCACCTCGACAGCGAGCTAGAGATGAAGAAGCTGAGAATGTGGAACGAGAGCGCACCTTGAAGATGGCCTCCTGCGAGCCGACCTTGCCCGAGGTGCGCTTGTTGGCCTTCATCGCGCGCGAGATGACCGACTCAACCTGGGCGCGGTCGGGTGCGTCGAGGTACAGGATGAGGTAGACGAAGAGGACGGTGAGGGCGGCAAAGGTGAAGTAGGCCGTACTCTGCGTGACGAGAAAGTGCGGGGAAGGGGTCAGTGCGCGCCCGAGGAAGTCGAAAGAGACGGCGTGTAGCGGAGCAGGACGCACCCAGAACATGCCCGAGTACGAGCTCTGGTCCTGCATCATGATGGCGACCTCGCTGATCTGCATCGCCGCGTGCACGCAGATCTTGACCTCGGTCGACGGCGTACTCGACGGTGGCGTCGCCGACGGGCGCAGGCGGTTCAGGAGCTCGTCGAGGATGTAGCTGCGGTAGATAAGGAGCTTGACAAAGTGGTACGCCGAATGGCACCGGCGGCGCTGCCGCTCGAAGATGTGCGGCACCTGGGCGAACGGCTCGTCGAGGGCGTCTCGGCCGGTCGGCGAGGGCTGGAAGAACGCCGGCGACTCGAGCGACCACTGCGAGAGCTCGGCCTCGAGCGTAGCAGTGCGCGCCGTGCGCTCGTAGGGCGTGACCTCCTTGGGCGAGCCCAGAAGGCGGATGGCGTGGCCGAGGATGCGGGTGAGCCTGCGCGCGACGACAAACGTCAGCACGAGCTCTCCTCGGCAGCCACGGCGACAAGAGAGACAGACGCACTTGATGTGGGCGAGCGAGCCGATGAGGACCCGGTTCTGCTGCGCGATGTCGGCCCGCAAGGTCGCGTTGTCGGGGACGGCGAAGTAGCGCTGCGAGATGTCGCGCTCGTCGTACAGGCATGGCAGGCCGACGACCGCGGCGACGTAGCGATCCATCATGAAGCTCGACCAGAAGACGCGCCGCCGCTTCTCGCGCTCGAGCGGCGGTAGGCTCGAGTCGTGCCTGTGCAGGCCGAGCATGAGGGCGAGTCGACCGGCGGTGCTGAACTTGACGTAGGCGGCCGAGAAACGCGCGATGCCGAGGAGGAAGTGCGTCTGCAAGATGTGCGAGGTCGGGTCAGGTCGAGGAGAGAGCGACGATCGCTGCAGTGAGAGGAAGATGGACGCACGCTGGTGAGGTGGATGCGGATCAGGCCGAGTCGAGCCGGGAAAGGCGGTATTCGCGCGAGCTGGCGCTGCGCGGCGTGATAGAGCATGATACTGCGAGGGAGGAGAGGAGGTGGATCAGCTCAGGCCGCCGGCTCGAGGAGGGAGAAGGGAGAAACGAGCGACGCACGCTTGCGGCGTTAGGACCTCGGGGTCTTGTCCAGTCCAGCTCGGCGTCCAGAGGCAGCCAGTCGCGAGCACGGCGAGGAGGAGCGCCGTCGACTCGGCGTCGGCGATCGCCTCGGGCTCGCGCGCGAAGAAGCGGTCGGCGAGGGCGGTCACGTCCTCCTCGTCGACGAAGCGGTAGGTCGACGATGCCTGCACGCAAAGGAGCTCGAGTCAGGAGCCGCACAATAAGCTCAGAGAAGGAGAGAGGGGACGCACATGCTCAAAGTAACAGCGCACGTAGGCGAGGCCCTCCTCCTTGGTCGGGAGGAAGAACGACGCGATGCCCTTGTCCGGCTCGAGCAGGTCCTCGTTCTCGCGCCCTTTGGGCTGCGCGCGAAGTGAGAAAACGGTCGAGAGGTGGCGGTGGATGCTGGCGAGGAAGCCGGGTGCGTCTGCGAGCGTGCGCCGAGTCAGAGCTGCTCCTCCTCTTCGCAGGGTCGAGAGGACGAGGGAGAAGGGGACGCACTCTCGGCTTCTTCTGCGGCACCAGGAGGAGCTGCATCGTGAATGTCGTTCTGGATGCCGCCCGGCGCCGCCTCGTTGGCCATGGCGCGCGTGAGCGACGCGAGCATCTTGTCGTCGGCGGCGGATCGAGGTGCGGGTCCAAAGTCCATCGGCGGGAGGGTGCGCCCTCGGATGCCGGGCGAGCGGTCGGTGTAGGACGAAGGCGTGCTGACGATGGGCGGAGGAGGAGGAAAGATGGGCGCGTTGAACTGGGGTGGGGTCGGGAGGGAAGGAGGGAGGGCGGCATGGCTCGACGGGCCGGCGGCGGGCGACTCTGCGACGAGCGGGTTGGACGACACTCGGCGTCGCTTGTCGCCGAGCGTGTAGGCGCAAACTGCGTGCGAGCAAGGAGCGAGGTCAGCGAGAGAACCGCTCGGAAGCCGACCCGGGTCGGCGACTTGAGGTCGAGGAGGCGAACGAGCGTGAAACGCACCTTTGTCGCCGTTGCGGCACACGCTGCAGGGTTGAGCCCCGTCGCACTTGCGCTTGCCCGCCCGACAAGGGTCGCACGCCCGCGCGACGTTCTTTGCGCGCTTTGCCGGGCGCGACTCGGTGCCATCGTCGGCCATCCCGCGGGGAACTCGTCGAGGCGTGAGGCTGAGCTGCCCGGGTGCGCGATCTCGGTGAGCTGAGTGCTGGACGGCGATGCACTGGCTCTGGCGGTCGAGGACGAGGTGCGAGGCGTGTTTGTCGAGAGCCGGACTCGGCTAGCCGGCGGGAAAGCGATGAGGCGTGTGCGGCGGCGAGCGAGGGCGGTGGGCGTGGTGCTGGGCGTGAGTGCGGGCTGCTGGGGACGCTCGCTGGCTGCCGGACTGCTCGAAACCGGGGACGAGGCGAGCGGCGGGAGCAGAGAGGAGCGCGACCCCACATGATCTCCGGCGCGAGATCTCGACAGCGAGGTTGCGCTCGCGCACTGCCACGGGCAGAGCAAGAACGCTGCGGGAATGCATCAGGTCCTCGCTGGCAAGCCATCGCAGCAGTCTCGAGCCGCACTCTCAATGGTGGGCCCGACGACGACAAGCCGCGGCTTGCGGAGAAGCCATCAGAGAGCGATCTCGCGAGCGACGACGGCGAACGGCTCTTACAGTCCACAGGGAGGGTATCTACATGGCACGGACGGTAGAGAGAGGGCAGCTCACTGCCAGAAGAAGTGGTTGACGAACGTGACGCCGTCTGCGAGCGAGGACGAGCGACGGGGTCAGGGATGGGCATCTTCCGGCTGTGCACGGCGCTCGCGCAGCGGCGGGAGCTCGAGAGCGTCGTGAAGGGGAGAGGGAGAGGACGCACAAGCACTGGGCGTGACCTGGACAATGTCGCCGCGGCGCAGCTCGACCTTGGGGATCTCGTACGGCGACATGCCCTGCGAGCGTTGAGACGTCGAGACTGCGTCAGCTCTGCGCAGCGTCGAGAGTACGAGGGAGGGTGAGCTGCAGGGACGCACCTGCAGGTAGGCCATGATGCAGCGGATGACCGAGCCGTGGCCGATGAAGAGGATGTCGGCCGGCTCGCGCTCGAGCTCGAGAATGACCGGTTCGAGGCTGCGTGCGTCGCGACCTTCTCTAATCAGCGAGGACTCCTCGTGCAGAGAGATCGAGCCGACGAGGGAGGGAGAGTGGGACGCACCGGACGCTCAAGTCGTGGTAGCTCTCGGCGCGCGGGTACCGGTGCGCGTACGGGTCCGTCTCGGACCGCTTGAACTCCTCGGGGAACTTCTCCTTGATCTCGTCGACCGTGAGGCCGTCGATGTCGCCCGGGTTGAGCTCGTGGATCTGCTGCCGCTGGATGACCTTGTACCCGAGCTCGGCCATGGGGCGCGCCGTCGAGATGCAGCGGCGGCGGGCCGACGTCCAGACCTGCACGAGAGCACCGAGAGTCAGCTCGTGAGGCAGGGGACGAGGTCGTGGAGGTAGAGGAAGACAGAACGCACAGTGAGTCTCCGCTCGTGAGCCGGCTCGCCTCCTTCGACTCGCTCGTCGAGAAGCTCGCGCCGCTTGGCGACGATGAAGTCCTTGAGCTTGCGCGCGTACTCCTCTCCTTGCGGCGACAGGTCCGAGTCGGCCTTGAACGAGTGCTCGATGAGCGACTGGCCCGACTGCGCGCGAGAGAGACGGCGAGGTGCACGAGGTCAGCTCGAGGAGCTCGGCGAGCGGCGCCAAGTGGACGAGGACGCACCCGTGCGAACCAGATCGTGCGCTTCTTGTGGTGGACGTTCATGAGGAAGAAGACGATGCGCGACTGGAGGTACCCGCGGATGTTGTTGACGACGAGGCGCTCGCCGATGTTGTAGATTTTGACGAACGGGCCGCCCGACGTTTCCATCGTCTCGTACCGAGTGGCGTGGCTCGCGATGCGCCGCATGTAGTCCTTGACGGCGGCGTCCGGATTCCAGCCCTGGTACTGCGAGCGAGAGGGGCAGGGGTCAGCGTGTCGCTCGTCGAGCAGATGCAGCAGAGCAGAGGGAAGGGCCTGCTCACATCGGGCGAGCTGATCTTGACAGAGCGAATGTTGGCCTCGACGATATCTTCTCGGTCGCAGATGTTCTCTGCGCGACGAAGAGGAGCATCAAGCGATGGTCGGGCACTGCGACGGCTCGTCTCGTCTCGAGGCGCGGGAGAGGCAACGCACCGATGAAGAAGACGTTGACGCCCTGCGCCTCGAACTTCTGCCGCAGCGCTATCCGTGCCGCCTTGGTGCCGTTCTGCGAGCGGAAGGTGGGCGCAAGATGCGCAAGCAGGGTCAGCTCTCGTCTCGACGACCGGCGCGGAAGGAGCGGCGGCCGTTCACGACACGCTCGGAGGGAGGAGAGGACGCACATTCGCATCGTAGATGGCCACCTGACCAAGATTGTCCTTGAAGTAGCGAGCGACCTCCTCCTCGAGCGTAACGCGGATCTTGGTGCGCAGCTCGTCCGTCTCGGGCGAGCGCTGGTCGGGCGAGAAGTAGTCGGGCGGCAGGTTGGCAGACGGGCCAAGCATGCGGCGGCGATGGTCGCCGAGGGAGAAGACTGTCGGGACGAGATGCGCGTCAGCTCCACGAGCGAAGCATGGGATGCGAGCAGGAGCGCCGGGCAAGATAGGGATCTGGTGCCGCGGCGCCAGGGGGGACGAGGAAAGGCGACACGCACCCTCGGTCCTCACACCCAGCCATCGCAGATACCGCTCGACGCTGCGCGAGACATGCCTGCGAGCAGAGGGGAGAAGGGTGAGCTCTCCGAACGGCGGTGCAGGCTGGCGGCTGTGTGAGAGAGGGGAGCGCACGTCTTGCCACGAGCTGCGGGGGGGGGAGGGCTGTCAGCGTTCGTCCATGACCGCGCACAGCGCAAGCCTGTCTGGCCTCTGGGCGCAGGGCGGCAGTGCGAGCGCAGGCGAGATGAGGCTCACCGGGGAGGCCGACGAAGACGAGGAGGATCTGACCGGCTGCGGGCGAGTTCCGTGGGTCAGCGCAGTCACAGCAAGCGAGGTACGAGGACCAGAGCCTGCTCACCGTGGTAGAGGCGGCCGCTGTCGGTCTGGTAGAGTGGGGCTGCACGAGGACGAGATGAGGAGCGTCAGCGAGGTGGGCGCGTGCGGTCGTCGAGCGCGAGGCGGGCGAGCCGCTGCAGAGAGGACGCACCTGCCATGAAGTGGAGCTCGACCTGGCAGAAAGGCGGCGAGCGAGGTGTAGGCGGGAGCGACGAGAGCGACGAGCCGAGCAACCCAAATCTCGCTCCCTCTCGCCACCACGCCTCGCTGAGGGAGGCGCTCGAGTGCTTCGCCGTGAGCTACAGGCGCTTCGAGGCGCAGCTGTGCGAGGCGCACGCCCTCCCACGGGCCCGTCGCCGCCTCTCCTCCTCGAGCCGAGCCGCGCTCCTCCTCGGGCTCTCGCCTCTCGTTCAAGGGCACAAGCCCTGCTGCAGCTGGGACCCGCCTGGTCCAGGAGTCCGTCTTCACTTCACTTGCTCCTGATCTCGCCGCGCGGAGCGAGTGCCGCTCCTCGCCGTCCTCGCTTCTCGCTCGCGCTCAGCTTCTGTTCGCTCTCGAGGCTCTCTCGCACGCGCATCGAGCAGGTTCGGCCCTGGAACTAGTCAATACATGGCGCTGCTCGATACCGTGAGCTACTCGGCACGACAAAGACCCTTACGCGCCCAAGATCTCGGCGACGACAGCTGCCGTCACCTCCTTCGTGTTGGCGCTCCCGCCGAGGTCGCGCGTCTTGATCCCCTTCTTGCACACCTCCTCGACGGCGTGCATGAGGGCGTCGGCGGCGTCCTTCTCGCCGAGCCACTCGAGCATCTCGCTCGCCGTCCAGAACGTCGCGACCGGGTTGGCGACGCCCTTGCCCGTGATGTCGAACGCCGAACCGTGGATCGGCTCGAACACTGCAGGAGCGCAATCACGTCAGCTAGAGGCTCGAGAGCTCGAGGTGAGAGGGAGAGGACGCACTCGAGGGGTTCTTGCGCGACGGGTCGAGGTTGGCGGTCGGGGCGATGCCGATCGAGCCGGCGAGCGCGGCGGCGAGGTCGGAGAGGATGTCGGCATGCAGGTTGGTCGCGACGATGGTGTCGAGGGACTCGGGGTGGAGAACCATGCGGACCGTCATGGCGTCGACTGCGAGCAGAGGAAGGAGGGAAGGTCAACCCGCGCTCGAAGAGGAGGGAGAGCTCGTCGACGGACCGAGCATGTGGTCGAGCGTGACGTTGGGGAAGTCCTTGGCGACCTCGAACATGACCTCGTCCCACATGACCATGCCCGAGCGCTGCGCGTTCGACTTGGTGACGAACGTGAGCATCTTGCGAGGGCGAGAGGCGGCGAGCTGGAAGGCGAAGCGGGCGATGCGGCGGACGCTGTGGCGGGTGAAGATCGAGACCTCTGCGAGCTCGTCGAGCTGGTCAGCTTCGAGCAAGGAAGAGAAAGGGAGCGAGAGGAGCAAGAGAGAACGCACCGGTCGCCACCTCGTGGTCGTAGCCGACGTGCGAGCGGCCTCCCTGCCCGGCGTACTCGCCCTCCGAGTTTTCGCGGACGATGACCCAGTCGAGCATGCCCTCCTTGCAGTTGGCGAGCGGCGAGGAGGTGCCTGGAAGGATGCGAGTGCGGCTGCAAGGCAAGGCGAGAAGGTCAGCGAGGGGTCCGAGCGACGAGGTGCGACAAGGTGCGGCGAGAAGGGAGGGACGCACCGAACGTTGGCGTATTGCTGAAGAGGTTGAGCGATCGCAAGGCGAAGACCCCACAGCGAGATGTGGTCAGGCACGTCGGGCGCGCCGACTGCGCCAAAACTGCGCGAGCGGGAAGAGGACGAGGAGGGCCGGGTCAGCTGCTTGTGCTTCGACGACTCGGAGAAGGGAGGGACGCACAGGATCGCATCGTAAGCCCGCAGGATCTCGAGGTGATTGTCGGGCAAGTAGGTGCCCGTGCGCTTGTAGCGGTCCGAGGACCAGTCGAGGTGGTCGAAGTCGAGCTCGAACGTGCCGCGCTTCTTGGCGACGGCCTTGAGGACGGCGATGCCGGCGTCGATGACCTCGGGACCGATGCCGTCGGCGGGGATGGAAGCAATGCGGTACGACGGCTTGCGCACGGCAGGTGCAGCGATGCCGTCGGCGCGCGAGGAGGGCTCGTTGAGGTCGGCGAGAGCGATGGGGGCCATGGGTGCGGACGCTCGAGGTGTGTGTGTGTAGGAGTGTCGAAGTGTGAAGGAAGAAGAGAGAGAGAGAGCTGCTGGAGCGAGAGCGAGAGCAAGGTCGACCTGCAGTGGGGAGGACGACGGAGCCGCCTCCACCTCGAGCCATCTCCGCACCTCGCTTCCACGCTCCGCACCCGCTGCGCCCGCTCGTGGGGGCCGACAGGTCTCCGCAGTCGCGTCACAGCCTTCTGCAGGCCGCCACGCTCGGCTGCAGAAGCCGGCCGCCGCTGCCGGCCGCCCACGTCGTCCTCATCGCCGGACTTGCGGCGAGCGTCCTTCTCCCGGCTCGTCGTGGACGTTGGGCACGGTGTGGGGCCTGCTACACTGCTCACAAAGCGCTGTGGAGCCCCCGTTGTCTGGCTTGCTTCCTCTACCGCCACACCTCCTCCCCGCGCCCACCCCCTCCTCGTCCCCCTCCTCCGCGCCAATCCTCCCTCGACTACGTTCCTCTCCGCGCTCCGACACGCCCTCGCTCGCACCCCTCATACATTCGTATCGTCCTCCACCTCGCCGGTCTTCCGTCCACCTCGAGCACAATGAGCGACATGGAGCAAAAGCTCTCGGTCGTGCACCTCGAGACCACGTCCGGCGTCAACGAGACCAACGTCTCCGAGCTGCAGGTCGAGATTGACAAGATCGCCCTCCTCTCTGACGACGAGAGGAAGGCAGAGGAGCGCAAGCTCCTTCGCAAGGTGCGTCGTCCGCCTCTCCCTTCGCCGTTTCCCAGCCGTCGCAGCTCACGCTTTGCCACTCGCCCTGCAGATCGACTTGACCCTGCTCCCGACGCTCTTCATCCTCCTCATCTTGAATTACCTCGGTGCGTCCTGTCGGCTGACTCGTGCCTGCTGCGCCGCCGACTGACCTCCTCCTGGCCTCGCTTCGCAGACCGCAACGCTCTCGCCTCGGCTCGCGTCCAGGGCATCGAGGCCGATCTTGGCATGACCGGCACGAACTTCAACGTACGTCGTCCCCTTTGCCGCGAACTTGCAGAAGCGCTCGAGTCGAAGACTGACCCTGCTCACCGCCCTCGCAGACCGCCATCTCGATCTTGTTCGGTGCGTGCCTCGCTCCCTCGGGTTCTCTCGCTGCAGCTGACCCTCCACCACCTCCCTCGCAGTCGGCTACATTCGTGCGTCGTCCCCCCTCACGACCTGCTCGAACCGAGCCGTGAACCTCGACTGACCCCGCCCTTCTCCGTCTTCCTCTCTGCAGTCGGCCAGATCCCCTCGAACGCCATCCTCGCTCGCTCACGACCGAGTATCTACCTCAGCTGCTGCGTCTGCGTCTGGTGCGCTCGCCTCTCTCACCGCCTCGCGACGTCCCGCCCTAACTTCACCTCGCTCGCAGGGGTATCGTCTCGCTCTGCACGGCCTTCGTCCAGACCTACGAGCAGCTCCTCGCCGTCAGGGTTCTTCTCGGATTCACAGAAAGCCCCTGTGCGTTCCTCTCGCTCGTCGTGACGCTCTCGGTGACGAGGACTGACTCGGTCTCGTGCGCGCAGACTTCCCCGGCGCGCTCTTCTTGCTCTCGACCTGGTGCGTCCAGCTCAACCTGTATCTCTGCAGCAGTCAGATACTTACTCCTCCCTTGTCGCTCACTCAGGTACACCAAGCAAGAGCTGGTGCGTCGACCGTCGTCCTCGAGCCTGTCGGAGCAGGCGACTGACCTCCCGCTCGCTCTCTTTCCTCCCTGCAGGCTTTCCGCACCGCCTTCGTACGTTCTCCTCCCCTTCTCTCGACTTCGTCCTCGAGCTGAGCTGACCAAGGTACCGTCCCGCAGCTCTACTCGGGCTCCCTCCTCTCCGGCGCCTTCTCTGGCTTCATCTCGGCGGGGGTGCAAAGCGGTTTGGATGGAAAGTTGGGAATGAAGTCTTGGCGCTGGCTCTTCATTATTGAGGTAAGTGGATTGACCGGGCTCGGGATAAGGAGAGGAGGTCGGAAGGTCGAGCTGACCCAACTTCTCCTCCTCCCCGCCCCTTCCCTCTCTTCCTCCTCCCGCCTCGCCCGCAGGGTGCCATCACGGCCTTCGCCGCTCTCATCTCCATCTTCATCCTTCCTGACTGTGCGTCCATCCGCTTGACTCGCCGACCCGTCGCTCAAAGCTGACGCTCGAGCCCGCGCAGACCCGGCAACGACCAAGCGTCTCTCGCTCAGGGAGCGTGCCCTCGCCGTGTACCGCATGGAGCGCGACGCCGGCAGTAAGGACGAGGACAGCAACAGCATGCCGCACAACCTCAAGCTCGCCCTCAAGGACTACCGTGTGCGTCGACTCGACCTTCTTAAACTCGCTCTCGCGCACCCGGCTGACTCTAGACACTCCTGCTCGCAGCTCTACATGCTCGCTATCATCATCATTACCAAGACGACGGCCGGCGCAGTCACGCAGGTGCGTCACTCGCGCCTCCCCGCCCCTCCTCGCCCCGCTCGGACCCTCTCATTTTCCGGCCTTCTCGAGGTCTTCACGTCGTAAGCTCTCGCTGACTCGGTTTGCCCCTCTCTGCAGTTCTTCCCGAGCGTCGTCTCCACCTTTGGCTTCTCGAAGATCATCACGTGCGTGCGGTTCCACTCGCTCGACTCGACCCGCTCGAAAGCTGACGACGACCTCTCGCGCAGGCTCCTCCTCACCGCGCCGCCGTACCTCGTCACGACCGTCCTGTCGCTCCTCATCTCGCGCATGTCGGACCGCAAGCCTGAGCGCTGTTTCCACCTTGCGGTGCCGCTCGCCGTCGGCATGGTCGGGTGCGTCTCTCGCTTCCTCTCGCCCTCTCTCGTTCTCCACCCTCTCGCGCGCCCCCTCCCGCCTTCGCAGAGCGAGACTTGGGAGACCATTTTCGCTCTCGAGGTCCAGAACCAGCGCTGCGAGCCCCAGCAAGAAGGACTTGTCCCTCTCGAGCTCGTCGCTGACTTCGACCCGCACCCGCGCGAACAGCTTCATCATCGCCGCCGCTACGACCAACACGGGCGCTCGCTACTTCTCCCTCTTCCTCATGCTCGGCGGCCTCTTCGGCAGCTACAACGTCGCGCTCGCCTGGATCTCGTCGTCGTTCCCTCGTCCTCGTGGAAAGCGCGCCATGGTGCGTCTCTCCTCCTCTCGCTCTCTGCAGCCGCCGCTCTGAGCTGACCTTGCCTATACGCTCATACAGGCATACGCCATCATCAACTCGCTGTGCGTCGTCTCGTTGCTCTCCTTGTCGTCGCGCTTGAGCGAAGCTGACCTTCCCAAACTCCTCGCCCCCTCCTCTCCCCCATCACCTCGTTCTTCTTCTCTTCACCCTCGCAGCGGCAACATCGCGCAGATTTGGTCGCCGTACCTGTACCCCAAGTCGGACGGACCCAAGTACACGGTGCGTCTCCTCTCTCCTGCGCACGAGCCGCGCCGAAGCAAGGGGTATTGGCTGACAGCATCTCCTCGCTCGACGCTCGCAGATGGCCTTCACGACCAACAGCATTATGACGGCCGTCTCGATCCTGTTCTGCGTCCTCCTGCGCTACTGCCTCAAGCGCAACAACGCCCAGCTCGACCGCGAGGAGGCCGACGCCGCGCTCGAGAAGGACATCGGCGAGGACAGGACGACCGGCGGCTTCATCAAGAAGCCTCGCTACGTCCTCTGAGCTGCCCTCTTCCGCTCAAGTTGCCCTCCTCGAGCCGGCAAAAGTGCCTGGCAAAGCGCCGTCCGACTGTTCCTCATTTCCCCTTCTCTCCTGGTTGTCAAAGTCCTGTAACTTGAGCTATCTATCGCGCACCTTGATCTGTGTGTGTAGCTTTCGTGGAGAACAGCGAGAGGCTAGCAAGATCTGCTCGCTCGAGGCTCGTGCGTCCTGGTCAGCCCTCCCTTCGAGCTCGCCCTGCGCGCTCAAGACTCGCGCGAGCGCTCAGGCCTCTCGCTCTGCACGCTAGCTATCGACACATAGAAAGACGAATGGTAATGCACAACAGGCGACGGTCGTAAAAAGCGCGCAGCGGTGAGCCGCGCGGCGAGATCAAGCGCATGGTCCCCTCCTTCACCTCCTCGACGCCGGCCGACAAGCTCCTACTCTCCTCGCCCGACAGCGACAAAGCCCCCTCCTCAGACCTTGACCCGGTTGACGGCGGCGAAGAGGCGCTTGAAGAACTCGGCGCAGCTCTCGGCCGCGAAGCTGCGGGCGAGGGAGAAAGCGAGGGAGGGATGGAGAGCGCGAGGTCAGCTCGCGCGCACGGGGTCGCCGCCTCTCTCCGATGGAAAGGGGAGAGTGTCAGAAGGGAGGAGAGAGGCAGGAACACGCACCGCATGTAGCCCTGCATGTCGGCCGGCATGAGGGCGGCGAGGGCGGCATCGCGCTCGGGGTCGACGTCGGGCTGGTACCCGACCGTGCCGTCCATGTGGAACATGAGCTTGAAGTTGAGCGCTGTAGCGAGGTTACTGAGTCAACGACGCTCTCCACGAGGGAGAGAGGAGAGAGCGAGAGAGCGGGACGCACAGCCAGTCGTGCCCGCGCAGTCGCTGAGGACGCAGGTGTAGGTCGCGCCGTCGTCGTCCTGCTTGACCGAGTGGACGGCAAAGCCCGTGAGGTCCTCGTTGAGGTTGAGGTGCGTCGTGAGGCGGTCGTGCTCCTCCTGGAGCTTGGCGAGGGCCGAGCCGGGGCCCGACGAGGCGGCCGGGGCGGCGGTCGACGACGAGAGCGAGGCGGACGCAGGTACGTTCTTGAGCTTGTGCTGGAGCGACTTGGAGTGCTCGACCTCGGCTGCGAGCTCGGTACGAGCGGTAGAGACTGCGAGCGGGACGAGATCGGGGTCAGCGACGGCGGCGCAGGAACGACCTCGGGCAAAGCGCAGAAGTGCACGCACCGTCGGTCCTCAGCTCGACGAGCTCCTTCTCCATCGCCTCGAACGCCTCCTTGACCTGCCGCGCCAGCTTCTTCTCCCACTTCTTCTCCCGGTCCGCCGCGTCCTTCTCGGCGCGCGCCTGCTCGTCCGCCCGGACGCGCTCAAGCTCGTCGACGCGCGCAGCGAGCGTCGCGTTCTCCTGCTCGAGCTCTTGGACGCGGAGCGACTCGGCGCGGGCGGCCTTGCTGCGCGGCGAGGCAAAGGCCGTCTGCTGGAGCGACGCCAACTCGGCGCGCAGGTTGTCGTTCTCGGTCTTGTACGCCGTGATCGTGTTGACGGCACCTGCAGGAGCGGCGAGAGGGAGGTGAGAGTCAGCCTTGGAGCGTTGTGCAGGAGGACGAGCGAGCGAGAGGGACGCACCTTGCTGGCGCTCGTCGGCAATCTCGCGGAGGCGGAGCTCGGCCTCCTCGGGCCTCGTCGTGCGCAAGTCGCGCAGCTTCTGCAGAGCAGCCTGCGAGTCGGTGAGCGCCTTCTTGGTCTGCGAGCGAGGTAGGATGCCTCGTCAGCGAAGGTTGCGAGGCGCGAGAGAGCGGGCCAGAGGACGCACCGCCTCGAGCTGCTTGGCGAGCTTCTTCTCCCTCGGCGACAGGTCCTCGCCCGGCATGTCGAGCTCGTCCATGCCGCGTGCAAGCGCGTCGTCCTGGTCGTCCTCGACGGCGGCGGCGGCCTTGCCCTTCTTCGCCGCCGCCGCCTTCTTGACCGGCGCCTGCTTGGTCGCCGCCCCCGCCGCCACCTTCTTGCCGCCGCGACCCTTGGGCGCAACAGCCTCCTCCTCGGGCTCTCCCGCCGTCTCGAACTGGGTCTCGGCGACGAGGGTCGTCTCGTCGCCGCCCTCGCCCTCGTCGCCGCTCTTGTTGTCGTCGAGCATGAGCTCGTCGTCGTCGCTGGCGGACGAGGTCTTCTTGGCGCGTGCGGTGGTGGCAGGGCGCTTGTTCGAGGCGGCGGGCTTCTGGGCGACGGGCTTGCGGGCGCGGCTCGAGGAGGATGAGGACGAGACCTTGGCCGAGGCTGGCGGAGCGAGGAACGGGTAGGGGCGGTAGCGAAGGTCAGCGTCCATGGTGGGGCGAAGGGCTGGGTACAAGGGAGAGCAGACGGACCAGCTTCAGGGGCACGGTTCTCCTTGTCCATGACGACGACGAGGAGCGAGCGAACCGAGTCGGCGGACGGGCGGGTTGTTGATGAGGCGGTGTCGATGGTGGGAGGGCGCTCGAGAGATGGGGCGGTGCTCGGCAGTATGTGGTGCTGTACTGGAGCACGTGCGAAGGCCTGGCTCTGCAGCAGCTGAGCTGGGAGGGAGCGAGCGAGTGGATGCACGAGTTGAGCGAGGCGAGGCTCGACGCGCTGCTCGACGCCTTTCCCCAGATCCGCCAATTCGGCGCACGAGGTTGCGACCGAAAGAGGAAAGCGACGGCCGGTCCGTTTTTTTACAGCGAGCTCGAGCGCACCTCCTCACCCAAGGTGGCTCTGCTCGTCGGCGGCTCACCAGCTCGTCCTCACCGCTCTCAGCCCGTGCTGCTTTTCTTTCTCGACCACGACAAGGCGCACCGACCTTGCTCTCGCCGCCAGCCGACGACTCGCCCGCACCGACCACCGCCGCCTCAAGCCCCGGCCGCCTCG
>Ga0308170_10001627_pt1 | contig 20899 bp, 20 predicted proteins | sample PhyBR2_2_FD_202136 | JGI IMG/M metagenome (GOLD analysis project Ga0308170, IMG submission 202136) | Phyllosphere microbial communities from UC Gill Tract Community Farm, Albany, California, United States - DLSLSB.R2 | ecosystem: Host-associated > Plants > Phyllosphere > Unclassified | place...
CATTTGTAGAACGGGCCGCGTGGGTCCAGGAGGACGCTCATGTGGTGGTCTGCATGGTCTTTGAACCAGACGCTCATGCCGGTGGCTCCGTCCAGTCGGAGGTGTTCCCAGGGGCACGCACCCTAGCGCAGCAGTGACTATGGGCAAAGCTGCAGTCACGGCGAGAAAGACCCGTAGAGGGACAGCAATTGGGTCAGAGAGGTCAAAGGGCGGTCCCGCACGTTAGAGGCAGCAGAAAACCGGAGGGATGCCGCCAACCCGCTGACGCCCTTCCGGTTTTCTGCCGCAACTAAGCGCTTGCCTTGATTCCTTGGCTTGCCTTGGTTCCTTTAGGTCCACTGGGATCATCGATGATGATGTTAATGACGGCGAGGCGAATCTTCCGGAGTGAGTCACTGGCATGCTTGAACTCGAACTCCTTGTCTTTGCCCGGGACTGGTTTTATGTACAAATTGTGTCCTTGAACAGCGTCGAAGATGGCCTTCTCGGCTCGGACGGATTTATCGGTCCCCTTGATGAACATGACCAGAGCCGCGTGGTTGCTTCTCGCAGGTATGTACCCGAACAGCTGATTGATCGCGGCCTCGACCGTGCCTGGTCTTTTGTAAATCTTCAGTTCGGCGATGAAAACGCTCATGTCGCGCCACCGCACGAGAATGTCCGTCTTTCCGTTCCGGATGTAGGACTCCGCTGTTGCCGCTCCGCCGTACTGCATGCGCAAACCAACCAGGAGGAGTTCGCGCATCGGCTCCTCGTGCTGGGCGATAAGGATAGCGGGCAGACCCGGGGTGGCCTCTTCTAGTGAGGTTCCAAATCTACGGATGCCCTTAACGATTGAATCCTGAATTGCGGCCGCAACTTCCGATACGGACGCCCCGGCACTAACGCGCTTGTCGGCCTCAGAGAGACTTACCATGGTCAACTTTGGTGCAAGGTCTTGCTCTACGCGCTTTACGTAGAGAGTCTCTTCCACGCTCAGACCGTCAACGGTTGCTTGGTGACTTATTTGATCAGCCAGTTGCTTGCGCTCTGCAACCCGTTGACTCAGCGCCGTCTCTAGCTTTTCGTAGTGATCGTCGATGAGTTGATTAATCGCGGCCACGGCGGCTTCCATGTCCTGTTGCCAAGCAGCTCGGTCCGTTATGGAACTCCCAATGATTTGGTAGATTTTCCGCATCTTGTAGGGATAGGGGCCGACTCCCACATGTCGGTGATCGTCATAACTTCCCCCAGCCCAGCTGACGGAGTCTGTGCAGGGCGCTGTGTAAGTGATGTAGTCCCTGCCCTCATGATGATGGAAGTCCACTGTCGCAGCGTCGTAGTCAATCTGGGCTGGCTCGTAGACTTCATCACTTAATATTTCGGCAACAAGAAGAGCTACGGAACCTGCCGCCAACTTTTGGAAAGACATAGCGTTGACTCGTTCTACCAACCGCCCGCGGACGTCGGCCAAATGCTTTTCGAGTTGTTGCGGATCGGCCAAAGGTTTCCCCTAAGTAGTTGGTTGGTAAAGAATCGGGACTTGTTAGTCGGGTGCTAATCTAACCCGGTGTTCCGGGAAAGCTCTCAGAGTCGCGCAAGGTGGTGGAACTGAGCATCCAGAAAATCAAGATTCCTGGAGCCAACCATCGCGGAACCAGCCCTTAGGTGCTTTGCGAGGTTCGAGGTGTTCGGGGCTGCGGTGCTTTTGCATATCGCATTTGTAGAAAGGGCGGCTTGGGTCCAGGAGCATGCTCATGTGGTGATCCGCGTGATCCTTTGACCAGGAGACTGGACGGCGAGTCGACTTGAGCAATACTCAAGCGCGATAGAGTTGCCCCATGATCAGGCGGCCTCGGCGCGGTGAAAGATCACGGGGGTGATAATTTCCGTGGACCATCATGAAACGAGGGTGCCCATCCTCAATGCGGCGGAGTTAATTCTCGGTGGCTCGCGGTTCGATGGTTTCACCCGCATTATCGGTATCGACGGTCCTGACTGCGCCGGCAAGTCCACGCTCGCGGACGCGATTGTGCGTGTCTCCCGAGGAACCACCGAGATAGTTCACGGCGACGACTTCCTTTTCCCAGCAGAGGTGCGTGCTGGCGACGTCGGGTTCGAAGTTGCGACTTTAATGTGTGACTATTTCGACTGGGAGAGGTGGTTCGACGCGGTCCGCGCGGCTATTCGACGCAAGCCGAAGGCCGTGATCGTCGAAGGAGTCTTCTTGGCCGCTTCGCCTGTTGCCAAGCTTCTAACGGAACGCGTTTGGCTCGAACTCTCGCCAACCGAGGTGTTCGCGCGCGCCATCGCACGCGATAGTGGCGTGATCGGTGACGCGAATTGGGTGGAGCGCCACTACCGGGAACAGTGCCTCCCTGCTCAACGGATCTACCAGCGGTTCTTCCGGCCTCGTTTGACGAGCGATTGGGTCCTTGACACGTCGGGAGGTGATGACCGCGTCCTCATTATCAGCCGCCCTGAATGAACCACTGGGGCGCCCCGCCGAGCCGCCTCGCGTCATCGGCGTTCCGTCACCTGTCCATCAAGCGCTTGTGGGCAGGGATGCGGATGTCGACGAGGTCGTACGCCGACTGACCAATAGCGATCACGGAGCAAAGTTGGCTCTCTACGGTCGGCCGGGCGTGGGCAAGTCGGCTATTGCGCTAGCCGCGGTGCATCACCTCCTCGGTGAGTACCGGTGGTCATCAGTCGCCTGGATGGACTTCGAGGCGCACTCGAGCTTCGACTGGGCTAGGCCGCGCGCGGGCGCTATCCTCGACTACGCCGATGCAACCCGCGACGTTGCAATAGCGATTGGTGACGGGCGTGCCCTCCGCGAGGACCCGAAAAAACGCGCCAGCTTCTTGCACGAGAGGCTGTCAACCGGGCGTCATTTACTCATTGCCGACAATATCAACGAGGATCGGCATGCGGACTTCATTGACTTCCTCGCCCGCACTCCCATGACCGTAGATGTGATCATGACCTTGTCACCTAAGCCACGCTGGAACCATGCCGCGCTGCCGGTCCTCCCACTCGAGCGGGCGGCAGCCGACGAACTCTTCGCCCAATTGACGAGCTCTATCGTCTCCACAGAACTAAGGGAGCAGGCCGGCGGCGTCCCGCAGATCATGCGCGCGGTCGCCCGCTTGCACGATGAAGGCTATAGCGACGAGGAGATCCGCCAGCAGCTCGAACAAGGGCCCAGTTCGCTTGCTGCCTTCCAATACAAAACGGCTTGGGAGGTGCTGTCACGCTCGAAGCCGAACCGAATCACCGCGGCAGTGGTCTTTGGAGCAACAGCGCCGATTACTGTGACCGAAGTTTTCGCTATTTCCGGACGTCTACAAACGCGTCCTCGCACTTTGGCGGCATTGTCTGAGCTCCGGAGGCGCCAACTGCTCGTCGAGGAAAACGGTTTTCTAACGCCAGATCGCCTCGCACGGGCATTCATTCAGCGCAAGCTCGAAGGGACATCAACGATGGCGACATCGAGACGTGCAGAACTGGACTGGCTTTCGGAGAAGACAGAAGAGTTCGGTGGACGAACCCGGTACGCCGATATTTTCACCGGCATGGACGAGCTCCAGGGCCACTACTTCGATGTGACGCGACGCGCGGCGACTGATGGCCTATTACTAGAAGAGCATCACGTTAAGGCCTTTGCAGGGCTTCCGTACTATCTGTTCTGCCGAGGTTATTGGACCGAGCTACTCCGCTGGTCGACCGCAACAGCAACGGCCCGTGCCGAACACGACGCCGATCAGGCCACATGGGACGACCTGAATTGGGTCCCGAAGGTTTTGCGCCTGCAGAGCGGTTTGGACGAGGCTCGGGCATACCTCGTCGAGAGGCTGCAATCCTTACCACAGTCGGAGTCGACGGGCGCTATAGCGTTTGTCGCCGAAGCAACGCTTCGCCCGAGACAAGGCGTGGTTACGGCGGATCTCGCCAAACAACTGCAAGACGCCGCGGAGCTCCTGAACGTTGCCGGTCAGCTTCGCTGGGCCGTGACGGCTTTACTACGCGCTGGCAATATCCTCAGGGAGGCTGGCAGTTACGAGAAGGCCTCAGCCGTGTTCGATCGCGTCAGTACGATGGTCGGTGCATCTCCGGAAAGCGCGTGGTCCAATGAGCTGTTGGCGCTCGCGGACGCGAGCAGAGCATTGATCGAAAACATTCGTGGCAACTGGCGTCCCGCACTGCGGCTCCTCCAGGGGCGGTCTCCCCAGCTCGCTCAACTCGCCGACACTGCTGTGGTCTGGGCGGAAATCAGCCGCGCGCAGGAGAACTTGGCGCTAGGCAGGCAGAGTCGCGATAGCTACCGAGAAGCGAAGCGGATCGCCGATTTCATCGGCATCTCTACCGATCTCTGCGAGTCCGAGCCAGGCTGGCAGCCAGCAGAGCTTCGGCGATGACTGGGCTGCTTCTCACAGCGGGGGCCACCGCAAGCGGCACCATTACAAACGTCGACGGAGTCCGGCTCTTACTATCGGATGGGCGCGAGGCCGTTGACCTCTCGGGAATCGGCCACGTGCTTTCAATTGGCCACGGTCTAGGCGAGCTCCGCGATCGAATCATCGCTGACGTGTCCGCCTCGTTGATCCCCGGGAGCGGACGAATCGCGCGTTTCGAGAGTAGCGAACGGTTGGCCGCTACCGTGGCTGAGCAATGGGGCGATCCCTACGCTCGTTCCTACTTTGCCCCCAGTGGCACTGATGCCGTAGAACTGGCCATACAGTTGGCCCTGCACATCCAGACTGCTCGCGGCCGCTCAGACCGGACAACGGTCCTTGGAATGCACGACAGCTATCACGGCATGTCCGTCGCAGCCACAAGTGTGGCTGGCCACCGCTCGCACCGTGCGCGTCTGGCCCGGGTGCTTATTCCGTGGCCAAAGCTGCCGTCATTTTCGGAACCCACAGATGTCTGGAACTCCGCCGAGATTGAGGACCTATTTCGCAGCGCCGCAGCCGTAGTCTTCGAGCCTGTCGGGGGAACCACCAGTGGAGCCCTGGCACCCCCAGATGGCATACTCGCAATGGTGACCGAACTGGCCAAGCGGCATGGCTGTCTGGTGATCGTTGACGAAGTGGTGACCGGATTCGGACGCACAGGCACCGAATTCGTCACCGCGCCGGGGACCGCCGACATCCTCGTGAGCGGCAAGTGGCTCGGTGGGGGCTATGTGGCATTATGCGCAGTGATGCTTTCAAGTCCGCTCGCCACCGAGGTTAACGATCAGGAGCTGCCGCTGCGGTTCACCTTCGCGAATATGAGCGTCGCATGTGCCGTCGCTGGCGCAGTGCAGGATGTTGTCGCTGAGCGAAGACTCGTCTCAGGCGCGCATCGAACTGGTATTGCCTTGAGAACCCAGATATCCCAGGAGGTCAGTCGTCGCGGGCTTGACGCAGAGGTGAGAGGAGTCGGCATGCTGCTGGCTGTCGAAATCTCAGTTGACAATGTCGAGACGCGAATGGCTCGGCTGCGTTCCAATGCCCAGAAGAGGAACGTGGTCGCGATGTTGGGCAGTCGGACCACTCCCTCGGGCGCCGGTAAAGTACACGTCATGTGCACTCCCCCACTCGATATTAACGACTCGGAGATCGACACGATTGCCGCGACCATTGTCGACCTTGTCAATGACTAGCATCCGCTCGCGAGTAAGGGATTGCGGATACGCCCGCGTTCCTCTGGGAATTGATTCCAAGCTCATCGCCTCACTCGCTGCGCGGGTCTACGAACGGGTTGGGGCCTCGCCGCAGGTTCCTTCGACGTGGGCTGCCCTGCCCAACGCCTCACGAGGCTTCGTCCCATTGTGGAACGACAAGATACTGTGGCGAATCCGCGCGCAGGCCGCCCTACTTGCAGTATTTGCAGAGCTATTTGAGACCGAGGATCTCTGGGTTTCGATTGATCGCTGTCACTTTAAGCCTCCGGTCGAGGTCGATCCCGAATTGGGCGCGCAGCACTTCATCCACTGGGATTCCGATCCATCGGACCCTCTTTTCGCACCCTATCAAGCTGCAATCGCACTCACCGACACCCCATATGATCAGGGAGCTTTTGTATGCAGTCCAGACGCGTACAGGTTTCTACGTGACGGTGACCATGAGACCGCTGGCAGACTTCGCCAGCGCGGCGACTTCGACGTGATTTCGGTCGGATGCCGCGCTGGCGACCTCATCGTCTGGGATCATCGGCTGCTGCATGGCAACAGCGCAAATGTCGGGATCGCTCCTCGTTTGGCGATGTACGTGACAATGCAACGATCTGGAACCGAGGACCAGCGAAAGCGTCGAACCAGCTTTTGGAAGAGCGGCGAGTGGCCAGGCGGTCCAAGTCGCTACCCCGGGTTCGATCGCCCGGACGTGCCTGCTCCATCGCTCCAAGATTTCTGGACTCCGGCTCTCGGATTAGACGCACCGTGATCGAGCGCATTCTCAGGGCAAGCGAGTCCTTGCTGTTGGATCGCGCATGGATCGATCCGATTGTCGCTGTAGTCGCCGGTGCAACACTCGCTTTGCCATTAGATCAAGTGACCACTGTCGCCGACCACAGCGCGTTTTTCCAAACCTTGGCGGGTTTGGTTGGCACTCTCCTCACGCTCGCGGTCCTGGCGATTACAATTTCGCTTTCCCGCGATCTGTCTTCTCAGGTGCGTGGCCAACTCAAGGTGGCGTCCCGTGGACTCATTGTCTCCCTGTTTGGGTCGCTTGCGTGGCTCGTCGTCGCGGCACTTCTTGCCTGCGGCGCGTACCTCGTCGAGGGTGCCGGCGCCCCGAGCTGGCTGTTGACGGGCTACGTCCTCGCGACCATAGTGCTCTGTCTGCTTCCGACTTTCCGGATCGGCGTCTTCCTCATCAAGCTTTTCTCCCTTGAATTCGCATCGAGGAGCTGATGGCACTTGACCGAAGCGGGGCCCTACTCTCTGCCAGTTACGAGGACATTGTCGGCGCCGGGCTGCTCCACGAGGGCATCTACACCGTGGACAAGGGGCTGGCTCTGTTCGCGACGTCAGGCGTGGACCTTTCGGCTTTGCCACGCGAAGAGTTCCATGGCTCGCCTTACCTTGCCCTCGAACGCCGGGGCGTCCTGGCGCTAGACGCTTCAGGTGCCGATGGGGCGGACGCGATTATGCTTTCAGGCGGATCGGTGTGCACCACCCGGCTAGAGCGTTCAGAGGACCGCTGGGTGGTAACTAAGCAGTTGGTGCGGGGGCGCGGAGGCTTTGACACAGTCGACACCTCAACCCGGCACCGTGCGGAGGCCGATTGGCTTGTAGCCCGGGCCGACTACGGGTCGGATCCCTTCCCGACTAGTCGTCTACTACGACAGGGAACGCGGCTCGCGTGGGAGATGGAGTTCGTGCCTCGCTACACCCTGGGTGAGCGCATGTTCCAGGGACGTGAAACCGCGACGTCTTCTGCTTCTGTGCTGTTAGACGCCTTTGAACTCCTCGCGGCAAAGGTTTACGGTCCGCGCCTCGGCGCCGTACAGACTTCATATCTAGACATCGTGACGCGACGCTTCCGCCAGCTCCGCCCCCTCGATTCAGTCTATGCGGCCCTCTGGGCTGCCGGAGGTTCAGTGAATGGGCGCCTATGCGCGCCGATCGCAACCTTGCTCGAAACGGCTCGCGGCTCGCTACCCCAGATCGCCTCTCCGCGTGGAGGCCGGGCGTGCCATGGCGACCTCATCTTCGAGGATATTCTGCCACCCGGCGCGATACCGGGTGATCACGGGATTCGCCTCGTCGATCCCAACCCCTTGAACGCGACTCCCCTCGTCGACATCGCTAAAGTACTAATGAACATCGTGACCTGCTACGACCTGGTGTATCGAGACGGGAACGTCCTTGCGGTCACGCCGAGCGGGGCCGGCGCGGTGGCAGACATCCGCTCGTCATACGACCCGAAGTCTCGGCATTACGTTAATATGTGCCGAGAGGTCGGCGGAGCACTCCTCGGCGAACTGCCGAGGATATCTGCGCTCATGGACACCGAGTTGAATCCACGGACTGTGCTTGTACAGGCCGCGTTACACGCACTGGCTCTGCCGATGTTTCATGAGGCCCACCACGGAGCGCACGCACGTGCCAGGACATTCGCAGCGATCGGCGCCTCACTCCTGGATCACAGTCTTGCGGGCGGCGACCTAGAGGAATGGTTCGATGGCTTTTGGGGACCACTTCAGGGTACGACTCGAGTGCACACGTAGTCACCGAGGATCAAGAGATCGATCTCACTTCTCAGAAACGTTGAGATCGCGTCGGACGGTGATTCCACGATCGGTTCTTGGATGTTGAACGAGGTGTTGAGCACCGCAGGCAGGCCATGGGTAGAAAGCACTCGGAGTAAAGCCGCGTAACGATCATCGCTCTCGTCAGGAATGGTTTGCGCTCGCGCGGAGCCGTCGACGTGCACGCACGCAACCAAGTCGTCGAAGGCTACTTGTTCGACTGCTGGGGCCTCGTTCATGTACCGGAGGTGCCGAGGATCATCGCGGAGCAACGACCGAGCATTTGAGTCGAGGAGACTCGGTCCGAATGGCCGAAACCATTCACGTTGCTTGACTTGGCGGTTCATGCGTTCTCGGATGTCTGACGATTTGGGGGACGCCACTAGTGAACGGCCACCAAGTGCGCGGGGCCCCAGTTCTGAACGGCCTTGCCACCACGCCACGATTTGGTCGTCAAGGATGGCCTGAGCTGCAACGCTGACAGGGTCATCTTCGCGTCGGAATTGAAGTTCCCCTCGCCGCACAGGGCCGGCCTGTGTCAATTGGGGAACTCGCGCGAGTGCAAGCTCAATGTCGCCCGCTGAGTAAACGCCCCCATACCGAAGGCTCGTGTTCATCAGTGGATGGAGGAAGCCGTCAAGGATAAATTGGCCATACGCCGCGTTACCGAGGGCGAGGCCTGTGTCGGAGCCCAGTGGCGACGCAAAGAGATCCAGGCCCGTAGAGCGAATCCAACTATTCGCCGTGCAGTTGAGTGATGTACCACCACTCAGGACTATGGGCAGGTCAGGACGCAGTCGTTTCGTGGCCTCGAGCATTTGTTTCATGGCGCGAGTGAAGCGCGTCTGAATTAGCGCGGCGATGTCTTGCGCGCGCTGCGATCGCGAGTCCGGGAAAGGTTCCCCCAGCTCAATGCCAGTGCGGGTCCCAAGCTCCCGCACGCCCCAAAGGTGAGGGTGCCTGAGCAGGCTCTCCACGAATCCGTCGTCGGAAACTTCGAAGAGCTCAAGGTCGAATGCCTCGGGATCACCGAAGGCTGCGAGCCCCATGGTTTTTCCAGACTCTTCATCGGTGAACCCAAGGAAGTTCGTGAAGGCCTCGTAGGTCGGACCAAGGCCGGCTGCCATTAGCCGTCCAGGATCCGACTTTCGAACAACGTCAATGTGCCGCTGCGAGACATGAAACACGGTTTCGGTAGAGCGGTCATTACCTCCGGCGTCCGCCACAACGACCAGCGCTTCAGGATACCCAGTGAGGACGAATGCGCTCGTTGCGTGTGAAACGTGATGATCCACGACGGCGGTACGAATTCGTCTCGTCCAACGGGACAGCCCTGCGTCGAAGTCTTCCGGTAGCGGGGGACCCGCATTCGAAAAGACGACGAGATCGATATCTTCCAGACGTAGCTCGACGGCGTCTAGGCAGTATCGAAAGCTCGTCCACCACCCGTTTGCGTACTTTTTGCGGGTGAGCCGTTCCTCTGCGCAAGCGATGGCGACCTGACCATCGATCATGATCGCGCACCCGCCATCGTGACCAAGATGTACGCCGACGGTAATTGTCACGACTCAGTTCTTCGATGATCGCGACGCGTTAACATCGCTACTTCGAGTCGTGCAGGACGAGCTCCGAATGGATCAGAGTGGGCTGAGTGGCGCCTTGAACGAGAAACGCCTGGTCGTCTCGCAGCGGTCGAAGATCGAGCCGGTCGCCATACTCGGCCTCGATCTGCTCGTAGAGGGGGAGATATTTTTCCTTGCCGAAGTGAGGAAGGACGACGAAAGTAACTAGGCCGAGACCACTCCAGTCCCGAAGTTCGGGAGCAGCAGACACGTCGTCGAGCGCTTGCACCGGCTCGGTCGTGGGGCCGACGATAACCGCGCCAGCGCTGGCACCGATGTAGGGAAGGCCATTCCCGATCGCCGCAGTCAGCACATCGCCAAGCTCTTGTCGCTGGATCTCTTGTAGTAGAAAAAAAGTATTCCCACCCGCAACGAAGAGGCCATCGCATCGAGCAAGTTCCGCCTTGAGACTCTTTGGCGTGGCTGCTGACAAGTCCAATTCGACGAGACCGTATCCCAGCCGTTCGAGGCGGCTCCGGTCCTCGCGCACGAAGTAAGGGTCCTCGTAGGGCGTGCCGGCTGTTGGAACAAATCCCAGAATGGCCGGCGGTGGAAGAAAGTCGATCACCGCCCCGAGGCCCAACGACAGGAGAAGAAGGCGTTGATCGCTCATATTCCTAACCTCTTCTAAGAGAAACAGGGAAGTGCTTTTTAAATCATCGTGGCGCGGAACTGTCCAAACGTATCGCTTTGCGGTCCATCTGTCACCGTCCGCGACTAACGTCGTCGAGCAGATCTGCCATACCAAAGATGCCCGGCGGGACAATCTTCACTTTCTCTGGTTGAGGGCGTCTTGGTCCGCTGCATTGAGATCCCGTTCTCTAATTTCTGCAGGCCCATGTTTAGGTACGCCGGTTCCAGACCCCAGCGTCTCTCACCACTAGATCGGGACGATCGTCTATATATATGCGAGCAAGACGACGTATCTCATGCCGCAGGTTCAGGCAGAGGGCCATCTGGTTCTTTCCTGTTCGGCCAACGGTTTGGCGCGTTGCCCGCCAAGCAACCCTTTTTTGTGTGTGGTGGTTTCTCTAGGTTCCCTGCGCCCGCACGTCCGGGAACCAGCCTGCCGGCGCCTTCCTCGGTTCCAGGTGTTCGGGGTGTCTGTGTTTTTGCATGTCACATTTGTAGAACGGGCCGCGTGGGTCCAGGAGCACGCTCATGTGGTGGTCTGCGTGGTCGCGCCACCAGACACTGATGCCGGTGGCTCCGTCCAGCCTGAGGTGTTCCCAGGCCCGCCATAGCGCCTCGACACGGGAGACAGCTTCGGGGTGGAAGTACCACTCGAGGCACCATTTCGCGGCGCGGCTGTCGACGTCACGGACGTAGGTAGGGAGCAGTTGCTCGTGCAGGAACTCTTCGCACGAGCCGTAGACCAACTGTGGGGGCTTCTGCTGCTCGCCGGCGTCAGCGCCAGTTTCCTCTAAGTCTGGGCTGGGAGCTTCACTGAATCGGCCGATATCGATCGTCATGCGCTACTCCCCTACCCCGTCACCCAGGGGTTTGCGGCCGACGCCGCTGCCACCGGGACCAGTTCTTCCTCCGGCTGCGGGCTGTACTTCTTGATGGACGCTTCCACGGCCTCCTTGTGCGGTCCGGTGTACCAGGGCACGGTCCGGACCAGCGTGGCGGGGGCGCCGGAAGCCAGGACGACAGCGCGGCCGCGATCGAGTTCCGCGAGGTTGGAGACGTCGAAGATGCGCTCCTTTGACTCCTGGCGGGAGCGGCTGGAGCCGGTCTTTCCTGTGGAGACGGAGACGTTGATGTAGCTGTAGTCCCCGATCAGGTCAGAAAGGGCGCGGAGGAAGCCTTCTTCGGCGACACCGCCGCCATAGACCTTGACGTTCGCGGCCGACCAGATCTTCCGCATGTTCGCCTCGCCCCAGAGTTCCACGCCCTGGGACCAGGACTGCAGGATGCCCATAACGATCAGGCCCTTGGAGCCGTAGTGGCTGAACTGGTCCGGCAGGCCGGCCCAGCGAACTACGTTGGCCAGCTCGTCCAGGGCAAACAGTGCCGGTTTGGGTAGCCGGCCGCCGTTGCGCTCTGCGCGCTCTTCCATGGCTTCGGCTATTGCCACAGTCAGCGCAGTGGTTAGCGGGGCGGCGGAGCCTGCGCCTTCCTTGGAGAGGATGTAGATGGTCTCTTGGGACGCGGCGAAGACGTGCGGGTTGAACTGGCGACGAGCGTCACTGGTGACGCTTGCACCGCCGGCTGGGGCGACCCAGCGGAGCGTGTTGCGGCTCTTGAGGCACTGGATCATCTTCTCGGCGGTGCCGAAGATACCGTCGCGCTGTTTGTCGGCCAGCTTCAGTGTGGACTCCAGTCCCTTGTACTGCAGCTCGTAGTCATGCTCCCGGAGGATTTCGATAGGTTCCTGACTGACCTGCTCGGTCACCCACAGGTAGACCTGCGTGATCGGCAGTTCACCGAGCGCTGCAGCGAGGAAGTAGGAGGAAAGAATGTCTTCGGCTTTGGGGTCGAAGTAGGCGTCGGGCTTGGACCCAGGAACCCTGGAGCCGACCGCGAAGTGCTGGGTGAGCTTGTACGCCTTCTCTTCGTCGGTGACGTAGGACAGGGGGTTCCACCACCAGTCCGGTTCTTCCTGGGCGATCTTCTGCGGATCGAACACCCATACCGGGGCCGTAGCCTCGCGGACGCCGCGGGTGCCATCCACCACGTCGCGCTTGTTGGACGTGGAGACGACAGCGCCGGGAGCATCCAGGATCGCGGGCATCACCCGCGAAGTGGATTTACCCGTTCGGGGTCCCCAGATGTCGAGGCTGAGGTCTTCCCAGGACTGGACGAACTTCTGACCGGTGGAAACCACTTTGCCCACGACAATGCCTGGGTTGTCCTTAATTTCCAGCCGTTCGGCCTTCGCCTGCGCACCCTTCTCGGAGAACGCTGCGAGTGACTTGCCCCTGCCCAGGTAGCGGGCGGCCTTGTCCACGCGGGCGCGCTTGGACGCGCCCTGCCGCCACGCCACCAGGACGACGACGGCCAGGGCCAGGACCAGGCCCGCCATGACGCAAACGACTACGGTGGACTGGGCCGGCCAAGGAACCTTGCCCTTGATGAGCCCGGCGATCAGGTCAATGGGGTGTGCCGGCGGGACGTCGATGCCTGCCATCCAGGACCCGAGGTGCACCGCGGCGTACGTGCCGCCACCGAAGACGACGATGAAGCCGATGGCCAGCCAGACGAGGATGGCGTCCCCGAGGCCCATGCCTTTGCGGTTCGGTGCGCTCACAGCGTGCCTCCTTCAGTTGGCATGATGGGTGCGGCCGGGTCAAGGATTGGTTCCGGGGATCCGTGCCATTTGCCGTCGGTGTCGTTGACCCCGTCGGGGCCGTGCTCCACGGAGGTCAGCCCCACTTGGACCGGGATTCCGGGACGGCCGCCAACTTTGATGAGGAATTTCCCACGCCCTGGCGGTTCGACGTCAACGCCGCGGGAGTCCCAGGCGGGCGGGTCCTGCCAGGAGATGAGCTTTTGCTGTTCCTGCCGGGACAGGGGTATCGCGGAGGTCAGCAGGGGCATCTCGGAGGCGGGCAGGCCGCCGCAGATGACCATGCCGGAGCGTTCGACGAAGCCGCGGGCTTTCATCCGGTCATCTTCTGCGGGCAGGGCCAGCAGGTCGGACATGGTATGGGAGATAATGATCTGTCCGACGCCGACGGATCGGTTGAGCCGGGTGAGGGCGTCCACGCGGTCGACCATGCCCTTGCCGGCCCGCAGTGCCCGCCACAGTTCGTCCAGGACGACGAAGTAGTTCCTGCGAGGTTCCAGGCCCGCGTCGGCGAGGGCGTTGGCGACGTTCACGGTGCCGAAGCCATAGGACCAGCAGGCCAGCAGCACGGCGGCCTGCAGGTCGGTTTCAGTCTCGTCGATGCTGGAGACATCGAAGACGACAGCGCGGTCCCGCTTCATCGGGTTCGTGGTTTGCCGGGAGAAGATTTCGCCCAGCTTTCCGCCCCCGGTCAGGCCCAGCAGGGTTGCTTCCAGGGCCCGGGTTTCCTGAAGGTAGATGTTCAGGTCGCCACGGTCCAGCGCGACCTGGCGCAGCTCGTCAGGCGCGGAGACGATCACGTCCAGCAGGTCTTTCAGGACCGGGACGCCGTCAAAGCGTTCATCGAGGACGCGCAGCGCCCGGTCCAGGATGGTCTGCTCCTGGTCGGTGGGCGCGTTGTTCCGGCTGATGGTGATGAGGGAGACGACCATGGTCAGGCGCCGGCCGTGGGCGTCGGCGCGCACCCGCGCGGCGTCTTCGTGGTGCCCGCTGTCTTCGAGCAGCTGGGCTGCTTCGACAGCCTGCCCGGGGTCGAGAATGTTCAGGTAGCCGACGACGCGGCCGAGCTTGATGACCTGGCCGCCGAGGGCTTTCACGGCTTTGACGTGCTCGCCTTTGAGGTCGCCCAGGATCAGCGGGTGAACGCCGTGGGCGGAGAGGCCGATGAACATCCGGCGCACCACCGTGGACTTTCCGAGGCCCGGTTTGCCAAGGATGAACGCGGACGGGTTGGAAATCAGCCGTGCGCGCTGGAACCAGCTGATCGGATCACAGCAGACCGTTGCCCGGGTTTCCTCATGCCGGCCGAGTGGAACACCGATCATGGGTGATGAGGCACCGGAAGAGAACGGCCACAGTCCGCAGACCTGAACCGTTGTCCCCCGGTACTCCCGGACCGACGGGAGCAGCTGGGCCATGCCGCCGCCCCGTCCTGTCCAGCCCCGCGAGCCCGGCCCTGCTTCCTTTGCCGGGGCTTTTGCTGTCTTTACTGTCTTTGCCTTCTTTGCTGTCAAAAGCTTCATCCGGGCCATTAGAGGGCGTCCTTTATCGCGGTGGGCACCATGCTGTGCTTGGGCAGGACCAGCCCCAGGGGCAGGGACGCTGCGAAGGCGGTGTCCTGGGAGCCGTAGGCGCGGCGCAGCAGCACCCGGGCGGTACCGGACGTTTGCTCGATGGCGGCAACGGCGTCCGGAAGGCGTTCCTTGTCGGTCACCGTGGCGGTGACGACCATGCCGAAGTTCACCAGACCGGCGCCTTGGGCTTCTTCCTGGGCAGTCTGGACAGCAGAGCGGGCATCGATCAGTGCCCGTGCTGTTGGGCGGTTGCCGGAGGTGATGCGGACGTTGGCGTTGTTCTGGTCCCGCTCAACCACGGCGGCGGCGCGGGCTGAGTCCATCGGGCGGTAGAGCAGCGAGACGCGCTTGCGGTCAATGTCCCCGTGCGGGGCCAATAGCCGCGACAGGACCGAGGAATTCACGGAGCCGCGGGGAGCTCCGGTCATGGTCCAGGAGGCCGAGAACGCGGAGTCGTGGCGGTAGTCGTCCCAGCTTGCCTGCGTCGCGGTCGGGCCGACCTCATCCCAGGTCAGGGATACCGGGGTGCCGGCGGCGTGGGCTTCATCGATGATCAGCGCTGCGGGCGGGTCGTAGGCGATCCGTACGACCTCGCAGAGTTCCTGCGCGGACATGGGCCGGGCGATCCCGGCCCCGGTGGATTGCAGCCGTGCCGACAGCCCGGGGATCCGGGAGGCCAGGTCGCGGGCGACGTCTTCCGGGGTGCGCTTCTTCGAGCCCGCCCGCAGGGAGGCGTTGAAGGTCAGGGACACCCAGGCCCGGACCGTGGCCGAGCCTTCCGGGTAGGTGTCGACGACCTCGTGGAGCATGTCCCTGGCGAACTGCGGGGCGTCCGGGTCGATGTTCATTAGGACTTCGTTCCGCAGCCGGTACCCGGAGTCCGGGGCGGTCTCAACGGTCACGGCCGCGGCGTCCAGGCCGGCCTCGTCGGCGAGCCCGGCGAGCCAGCCGCCCCAGTTGGCGACCCAGGCATCGACCTGCTCGGGATCCACGAGGGACGCACCGTCTGGTTCGGTGGAGAAGATCACCGTGAAGTGGCTGGTGGCCGGGACGTGGAGCATGGCGAAGGGGCGCTTGTAGGAGTCGGTGAACTCGTACAGGGTGGACTTAGCCGCCAACCCGGGCAGCTGGTACATGCCCCACTCGGTCACGCCAAGGGGGCCGGAACGGTACAGGTTGGTGCCGGAGGACTTCGAGACCTTGAAAGCCAAGCGGGTACCGAAACGGTCTACTACGGACTGGCCGTGCTTGTCCTTCACGGTCAGAAGCAGCGCGCAGGCGCCGGCGACGGCGAGGACGCCCAGGCCGACGAACAGGCCCCAGATGGCGAAGCTTACGATGCCCAGCAGGAGTCCGACCATGACAATGCCGGTGCCGATAGCGCCGAGGTTGCCCAGGCCGGCTGAACGCGGGACGCGCCAGTTGCCGTAGGACGGTTCCTTGTATTCGGTGTTAATTGCTGCCACTGGGGCCCTCCCCCGTTGAATCCTGCGCGGTCGTCTTGATTGCCTCTGATGTCCTGGACGCCACCTGTACGCCTGCGGCTACGGCCATGCCGGCCGGGCCCGTAGCTGCGGCACCGGTCGTGGCTGCAGCGCCGCCGGCCGGTGCGGCTGCTCCCGCTTTGCCTGCGGTGCCAGCAGCGCCGCCCGGACCCGAAGAGCCAGGCGTGGGCTGCCCTCCCCCGCCCCGGGCACCGGAGGATCCGGGGCTGCCTTTGGGAGAGCTGCCTGCGTTCGTGCTGGGCGTATTGCTGGTGCTTGCTGGGATCGGCGCTGCATTTCCCCGTCCACTGCCAACTCGGCCCATGGACACGGCCCCCGTGGCAAGGGCGCCCACGGCGGCTCCTGCCGCTGCCCCACTGCCGGCGGCAACGGCTCCCACCATCGGCGTCACGAACCGCATCAGGGCTGGAAGGGCGAACAGGGCAACGATCATCAACGTGAACCCTGTGATGGAGCCAATCAGGGCATCCTTCCCGCTGGTCTTGCTCATCAACAGGAATGCGACCGAGTACACGATCGCTGCAGCTGGCTTGTAGAGAATGAAGGCGACGGTCCAGCCAACTGCCTTCTGGAACCACTGCTTGCCCATCTCGGTATTGGTGAATGCGGCGGTGGTAGGCAGGATGCCGGCCAGGATCACCAGCATGCCGCTGCGGACGACCATAAGGACGATCTGGACCAGGGACGCAATCAGTCCGATCAAGCCGAGGACGATGAGGATGAAGACCGCGTCGCCTGTCTGAACAGCGGCGATTTTCTGGAAAGCATCGGCAAATCCTTTCCCGTCCGTGGATTTTTCGATGATGGCGCTAGCTAAGGCATCGGCGGCAATCACCAAAATTGAAATGACTCCCAAGCCGAGACCCGAGACCAGAGTCAGTGTGACCAGTGATCGTAGGAGGTCTTTCAGCGGCGCCCCACGTTGTTCCCAAATCATTCTGATGCCGCCGAGAATGACAGCGAGAACTGCCAGCGCCAGGGTCCAGGGCATCAATTCGCTGTTCACAGCGGATACGACCGGACTGGCCGTTGCCCCATCCTCGCTGGTGAGGTTCACAGTCGGCATGGACACCCAGAAGGTAGACAGAGTTGTCACCATCTGGCTCATGCCCTCCATGATGGACTTCGCTAAGTTGCCGATTGCGTCGTTGGCTATGTCTTCGAGTGCGTTGCCCAAGCCACAACCGAAGTCTCCGAATTTGCACTCGGCCATGTCAGACTCCCGACCAGAGAATCAGGCCGCTGAGGTCCCTTATTTGAGTCACACCAATGTATGTGGTGCCATCATCAGCTGGCTTTACTTTCCAGTCACCGTCCATCCATCGCATTGATAATGTCGTGCGTCCGAGTGCGCCTTTGTCGGTTTCAAAGGCGAGGTCGACGTTCGCCTCGTCAGGGGTGTACGACTTGATGAGGAATCCTCGAACCTGAATGGGAGTGCTGGGGCCGGTCGTGCGCGAACCCGCTGCCACCTGACGCATAGCTGCGTCTCTGCCAGCCCCAGGCACCAGGAGCTTGTCGGCCAGCTTCTGCTCCAGTTCTGCTGAACCAGAGGACCCCAGAGCAGCGACGTTCATGGCCGCGTAAAGGGACCCCGTGGGTGAATGTGCGAAGCATGAGCGGAAGCCGTTCGTATCGGTTTTGCCCGGCCCAACTTCAGGATCCGTGGGGGTCGCCATCTTGCCTACCAACTCCCACTTTGAGGTGGGCGCTGCCCCAAGTGATGTCTCAGAGGAAGACGGCAGCCCACAAATGCTCTTTCCTCCGTCACTCGAAGCGCTGCGGCTGGCGGTGGCTGTGCTACTTGAAACCGGTGCGGGCTCCGCATTGCTCTGCCCTTTGGGGAGCAGGAAGATGACGATCCCCGCCGCAACCAGCGCGACTACCAGCGCGGCCGCGATGATGAAGCCGGGTTTGGTAAACGGATTGCTGTCGGTGGTGCTCTCTGTTGACTGGCTCATACGGAACCTCCCGTGGATGGTGCTGGCTTAGACGAAGGCGCGGACGATGCCCGCGGCACCGGTGATGATGATGCAGCCCATCAGGACCCAGCCGAGCTTGCCGATCGCCTGTGCGCCTTCACCGCGCTGGAGCTGTATGACCATGCCGATGCCGACGATGATGACGCCCAGGACGCCCAGGACCAGGCCTATACCGGAAGCCCAGTTCAGGATGGTCAACAGACCGCCGGCCTGCGCAGGGACGACGGGGGTGGGGTTGGGAATGACGCTGGTTGAGAGTGCAGTGAACGTGTTCATGGTGAGACCTTTCAGTGGTTGGTTGCCGTGGCCAGGGCGGCCACGTCGGTAATGAAGCGCTGGTATTCGCGGACGGCTGGCAGCTCCGTGGCGTCCGTGTGCCGCCAGGCGTCCACCCAGGGCAAGGACCAGAATCGGGGCGCTCCGCCGCCTACGAGGGCGGTGAAGTCCCGGAGTGCTTTGGGTGTCTTTCCCGGGGCGTCAGCCAGGACGGCGAGGCCGAGCAGGTCCACCTGCGGGGCAGAGCCTGACACCCATTGGGTGAGCGCGTTCCTGGCAGTTGTCAGGCCCTGCATGTCTGCGCGGCAGACCAGCAGCACCGGCGGCCTGCCGCCGCTGGGGAGGACCGGCCAGCAATGATCCGTGGAACGGGCAGATTCGATGAGGTCAGCGATCCGGCTTTCACCCGCTCCCCCATGGGTCCCAACAACCCAGAGACGGGCTGTGCCGGCCATGCTGCGGGATGCCAGCCGGTCTGCCGCGTCTGGCTCGACCATGCCCCGCAACGGTCCGTTGATGACCGCCGCCGGCGGGACGGCCGCAGCCCGGGTTTCCTCAGCTGGTTCATCAGCCGTGGGGCGGGTAACCCAGGGATTCAAGGTCTGTTGCATGGTTCCTCCTCTCAACTCTCAAGTTCCGCAGGAATGGTTCTAGAAGCCTTTGGCGACGGCGGCCGCAGCGGCGAGCCAGGCCCGCTGGGTGGCGGGCTGGAGCGCTTCGTAGCGGATCGGCCCGTTGACCAGGGCAGGGTCGTACGGGATGCGGACGACGGCGCGCACGAACGGCTCGAAGCCGTCCGCGATCCGCTGTGCCTCGGCTTTCGCCCGTTTCAGGGCATCCCCGGTCATGCTGCGCTTGGCGTCGGTGGATTCGGAGACGATCACGACGGCGTTGCGCGCCAACTCGGCGTCGTGGCCACCACGGGATTCGAGGGTCTGCAGTGTCAGCCGGGCTGCTTCTGCGCGGTCCTCGATGGCGGTGACGGGGACGACGAGTTGGTTGGTGTGGTCGATCATCCGCCGCCAGTTGGCGGCCCGGGCGGTGTTCCCCGAATCCATGATGACCAGACGGTAGTACCGGGTGAGGACCTGGTGGGCGATGTCCACTTCCTCGGCGGTGACTTCGTGGTCGCCTTCTTCGTTTTCGTCCGAGCGCAGTACGTCGAACTTGTCGGCGGTCTGGTGGTGGACGAACTTGGCGATCTCGGCCGCGTTGGTGGACGGGGACAGCAGCTCCGTGGAGGAATCGATCAGGTCCAGGACGCTGCGGTCGTGGGCGCCTTTCTCGGTCCGCCATCCCAGGGTGCCTTGGGATTCGTTGTTGTCCCAGGACACGGTTGCTGCGCCGCTGTAGCGGGCCAGGATCGCGGAGAGCATCACAACCGTGGGCGTCTTGTTGGCCCCGCCCTTGCGGTTGACCACGGCGATGGTCCGCGGGCCGGGCCAGTGCTGGCTGACAGTGCGGATGTCTTCACGCTCGGACAGTTCCTCCGCTGACGGGTCCATCCGAAAGCCCAGGCGGGTGAAGGTGCCGCGCCAGCCCTGTGTGGCCGGCTCCAGCACCGGGGCGCTAACCAGGAAGGAGGTCTCCTTCAAACTGCGGCGGGTCACCGGCGTATCGGCTGCAACAGACTGCTGCGGTGCCTCATCGTCGGCCGGAGCCACTTCCCCGGCCAACGCCGTCTCAGCGGGAAGGGGCGGCCAGGGCTGACGGTCCACCGTCGGCTGGGCAGCTTCAGGCTTCACCGCAGGCGTTGGCACTGGAACCGCGTCGATAACTTCCGGGGCGGCCGGAACGGGTGCGCTGGCGGTCGCGGCGGTGCGGCGACGGCCGGCCCGGGGCTCGTAGGAGACGGATTCGACGTTGCCTCCCGGGTGGACGATCAGTTCGCCGTGGCCTTCGGGATCCTCGATGCGGACCCGGACGGGGCGCTGCAGCGTCTTGGCTTCGGCCACGACAAGGGCCAGGGCGTTGTCGCGCAGGTCCTGCAGCGTCTCCCCTGCCGGGACGACGCGGGAGTTTCCTGCGACGACGACCTCGGCGGTGCCGTTGTTGCTGATGATGGCCTGGATGTTCGGGAAGGCCAGGACCTCTGTTGATGTGGTGCTCATGAAACCTGTTTCCTTACGTTGACGGGGGTTAGTGAGGCGCGCTTAGGACGCGGGCGGGGTGAGCCGGTTGACCTTCCACGGGGCATCCGGGCCGGTGCGGAGCAGCTGCACGGTGAAGGTCCCGGCATCGGTGGGAACAGCTGCCATGACCCCGTAGCCGTTGGCCTCATCGACCGTCAGCGTTGCGGGGCCGGTGACCCGGGTGGCGGGGACATTGACCGGATCCACGGCGGAGTAATCGGCCGTGGCCTGCGGCGTGAGCCAGCGGGCCAGGTCGTTGGCCCACTGCTTGTCCTCCACGCCCGGGCGGGCAA
>Ga0308170_10001628_pt1 | contig 20889 bp, 16 predicted proteins | sample PhyBR2_2_FD_202136 | JGI IMG/M metagenome (GOLD analysis project Ga0308170, IMG submission 202136) | Phyllosphere microbial communities from UC Gill Tract Community Farm, Albany, California, United States - DLSLSB.R2 | ecosystem: Host-associated > Plants > Phyllosphere > Unclassified | place...
AACAGGGCGGTCTTTTCGGGTATCATCGTCTGGTCTCCCACTCGCGCCGTACATGGCAGCCGCCCTGCACGACGTATCTCACGCCACCGTCGGCAGCCGGTCGAAATGCTTGTCGAGTGTCAGCGGATAATCGCGAAGGCGGACGCCGGTCGCGTTGTACATGGCGTTCGCGACCGCCGCGCCGACGCCGCAAAGGCCGAGTTCACCTACGCCTTTGGCCTTCATCGGATTGGCCTTGTCGTCGGCTTCATCAAGGAAGATCACCTCCTGATGCGGGATATCTGCGTGAACCGGCACCTCGTACGTCGCAAGGTCATGGTTGATGAAGAGACCGAAGCGTTTATCGACTGCCAATTCCTCCATCAGCGCTGATCCAACGCCCATCGTCATCGCGCCGATGACCTGGCTTCTCGCGGACTTGGGATTGATGATGCGACCCGCAGCGCAAACCGCCAGCATGCGGCGAATGCGCGTAGCGCCTGTGTAGGTATCGACGCCCACTTCAACGAAATGCGCTCCGAAGGTCGAAATTTGCCAGGTCTTGTCAAGCGCACCGAACTCGATCTTGTCTTCCGCGACCAACTCGCCGGCAGTCGTGGCCTGTCGCAGGTCCGCCGTACGATTTCCGCTGGTCACCTTGCCGCTTTCGAACACGGCGTCGGCAGAGTTGAAGCCAAGTCGCTGCGCGACTGTTTCACGAAGCTTGACGCAGGCGGCATACACCCCGGCGGTTGAATTGGCGGCGCCAAATTGTCCGCCGGAGCCGGCAGAAACGGGAAACGCCGAGTTGCCCAGTTTCACGACCACGGCTTCGACCGGGACTCCCATCATCTCGGAGGCTGTCTGTGCAAGGATAGTGTAGCTGCCTGTGCCGATATCGGTCATGTCCGTTTCGATCGTGACCACGCCTTCTCGGCTAAGCCGGACGCGTGCGCCCGACGGCATGTTCATGTGGTTGCGGAACGACGATGCTACACCCATTCCAACCAACCAGCGGCCGTCGCGGACCTGTCCAGGCCGGGGGTTGCGACGCGACCAACCGAACTGCTGTGCGCCCTCGGTCAGGCAGCGAACCAACTGACGCTGGGAGAAGCGCCTCTTGGCGTCCTTGGGATCGACCTGGGTGTCGTTCTTCACGCGAAAAGCAATAGGATCCATGCCCAGAGTTTCGGCCATCTCGTCCATGGCGACTTCAAGCGCCATCATGCCGGGCGCTTCGCCCGGAGCCCGCATGGCGTTGCCTTCGGGAAGATCCATGACCGCCAGACGAAGCGATGTCAGCCGGTTGGGCCCCGCATACAAAAGCTCGGTTTGATTCACTGCCGTTTCAGGGCTGCCCCCGGGAAGATCTCCTGAACCGCTCTCATGAGCGATTGCGGTGATAGTGCCGTCGCGCGTCGCGCCGATCCGGATACGCTGGCGGGTGGCCGGACGATGCGTCGTGTTGTTGGCGATGATCGGGCGCTGCAGCGCCAGCTTGACCGGCCGTTTTGCGGCGCGCGCACCCAACGCCGCCAACACGGCATCGGTACGGAGGAACAGCTTGCCGCCAAAACCGCCACCAACATAGGGAGAGAGAAAGGTTACCTTCTCCTTCGGAATGCCGAGCGTGGTCGCCAGATCCGTGCGGCCCCAATCGATCATCTGGTTGGACGTCCATACCGTCAGCTCGTCGCCGTTCCAGGAGGCGATCGAAGCGAATGGCTCCATCATAGCGTGGCTGTGATCCGGCGTGGTGTAGCGCTGATCGAGCTTAACCGGTGATGCAGCGAACGCGGATTCGAACTTGCCGACACGGTGCTCTGGCGGCGACTCGCTTCCTTCGCCGCTGTTGCCACCGGTGAGGGGCGCAGTCTTGATCTCTTCGTCGATGTCGAACCGGCCGGTCGCTCGCTGATAATCGACCCTGATCAACCCCGCAGCAGCTCGCGCCTGTTCGAACGTCTCGGCGACGACCACTGCAATTGCCTGATGATAATGCTCGATGTCCGGACCCGCGAACAGCTTGGCAGTATTGTATTTGCCTTTGCCGAGCTTTCCGGCGTTGGCCGCGGTGACAATCGCCAGGACACCCGGTGCAGCCTTTGCTTCCTCGAGGTTCATCGAGCGAATGCGCCCCTTGGCGACCCCTGAACCCAGGACATGACCATATGCAGCGTTTGGAACCTCGCGATGGAACTCGTAAGCGTACGGCGCCTGTCCCGTCGTCTTGAGCGGGCCATCGATGCGGTCATGCGCCCGCCCGACGACCTTCATCCGGTCGATCGGGTTGGTGGCGGCGGGTGTCTCGAATTTCATAGGATTATGCCTTCGCTTCAGCGATGACGGATGCCAATGCGCGAGTGGCAAGCGGCAGCTTGAACGCGTTGTCCTTGGTTGGTGTAGCGCCCTGGAAGGCCCGTGCGGTCACCGCAGCCGCACCACGTGGCAACAACGCATCCGCGGCTTCGACGCGCCAGGGGCGGGGGGCCACGCCGCCGAACGCAACGCGCCCAGTACCGTCCGGCTGGATCACCGCGGCAACCGACACCAATGCATAGGCGTAGGACGCACGATCGCGCACCTTCTCGTAGTAATGCTTGCCGCCAAGCGGTTTGGGCAGCGTAACCGCGGTGATTAGCTCGCCTTGCTTCAGCACGGTATCCTGCTGGGGCGTATCACCCCACAGCCGGTGGAAGTCGGCGATGGGGATCGAACGGCGCTGCCCGGTCGCATCGACCGTCTCGACCACCGCGTCGAGCACGCGCATCGCCACAGCCATGTCGCCCGGGAACGTTGCGATGCAGCTGTCGCTGACGCCGATCACACCCAACTGGCGCGAATATCCGCCGATTGCCGCGCAACCCGAACCCGGCTTGCGCTTGTTGCACGCCATGTTGGTGTCGTAGAAATATGGGCACCGCGTACGCTGGAGCAGATTGCCTGCGGTCGACGCCTTGTTGCGCAATTGGCCCGACGCACCGGCGACGATAGCGCGGGTCAGCACGCCATAATCGCGGCGGACGCGCTCGTCCGCAGCGAGATTTGTGTTGGTCACCAGTGCACCAATGCGCAGGCCTCCGTCACGCGTCGCCTCGATCTTGTCGAAGCCGAGATCCTGCACGTCGACGAGATGAGTCGGCGTTTCGACCTCGATCTTCATCAGGTCGAGCAGGTTGGTCCCGCCCGCGATGAACTTGGCGGCCGGGTTTGCGGCAACGGCACGCGCCGCGCCGCTCGTGTCCTTGGCGCGCTCATAAGTGAAAGCTCTCATGCTTTTGCTCCCGCGACTTCGGCCATGGCCTCGGCGATGTTGGAATAGGCACCGCAGCGGCAAATGTTGCCGCTCATGCGCTCGCGCATCTCGACGTTCGACGCGGTCGGCTTGGTCATCAAGTCGCCCTGCGCGTGGCTCGGAACCCCACGCTTGATCTCGTCAAGGACCGCGACCGCCGAGCAAATTTGCCCCGGCGTGCAGTAGCCGCACTGATAGCCGTCATGCTTGATGAAGGCCGCCTGCATCGGATGCAGCTTGTCGGGCGTGCCGAGGCCCTCGATCGTCGTGATCTCGTCACCTTCGTGCATCACTGCGAGGCTCAGGCAGGAATTGATCCGGACCCCGTCGACCATCACGGTGCAGGCGCCGCACTGGCCGTGATCGCAGCCCTTCTTCGTACCCGTAAGGTGCAGGTGTTCGCGCAACGCATCGAGCAGTGTCGTCCGCGGATCGAGGCTGAGCTCGCGCTTCTCGCCATTGACCTTGAAGCGTACTGGCATGGTTGGCGCGGCTTCCGCCTTGGGCGGCGTCGTTGCGACGGCACCGGCTGGTGATGCGACGATCACCGCGGTCGCTGCGCTTCCCGCTAGCAGCCCGCGTCGCGAAAACTCTACCTCAGATACGCTGGGCATGGGCTTCTTCTTCCTTCCTGTCGAACCGCGCGTCCGCGGTAAGGGTCTGATCTACATCAAAGATTGTCGAGGACTGTAACGCACCACCGCCTGGATCGGAGCGTGCATGTTGTTCAATGAAACCATGAGGATGGCTCATGGACCAACGGGCCGAGGAAGGGTGGTCGGATGCCGTTTCCAAGCCGTAGGCCTGGACCACCTGCGCCATGATCGAGAGCGCCAATGTTTGCGGGTCGCGTGTTGCCTTGATCAAGCCAACGGGCCCGGTGACGCGCGCGATGTCGCCCGTATCTGCCCCTGCGTCCAGCAGGCGCCGCTGGCGTTCGAGATGTGTACGCATGCTGCCCATCGCGCCAACAAAGAACGGGCGCTGTTCCAGCACTTGAAGCAGGAGCGGCGTTTCCCAATCGTGATCGTGGAACAACGTGATAACGGCGGTCCAGGGATCGACCATCAATCCTTCGACGCGGCCGACGAAGCGGAGAAGCTCGGCCGGCATGCCCTTCTCCCGTGCGTCCTCCACCAGCGAATTCTGCGGGCTCAAGAGCACGACCTCGGCGCCATAGGCACGGGCGATGTCGAGCATAGCGGCGGGTTCCGCACCATGCCCCATGACGACCAACCGCAGCACCGGTTCGTGCCGCACGATGAACGCCGTATCGTGCCATTGCGTGCGATCGTCTTCATCCGAACGAGCGGCAGTCATATCGCCGACAAGGGTGAGCCGAAGCGTGAGCGGCTCGCGCCGTTCCAGAACGGCGATGGCGCAATCGATCTGCTGGCGATCCGCTGCTGGCGTGAAAAGCAGGTCGATGCCCCCGCCGCAGGGCAAGCGAATGTCGATATAACGCGAGCCGTCTCCATAGCGCACGTGTCGCGCACGCCCTTCGGCAAGCACCTCCTGCGCCTCAGCGATCACCGCGGCTTCCACGCACCCGCCCGAAAACGACCCGAGCGACCGTCCGCTTTCGGCGACCGCCATGTGCTCGCCCGGCGCGCGCGCGGCACTGCCGGTGACGTCGGTCAGCGTCACCAGCGCGGCCCGTTCTCCGCGCTTGGCACAGTCACGCAGGAAGCGCAGGATGGCCAGCGCCTGCTTCATGCAGTCGCTGCCTGCGCATGCCCAGCCATGCCGCGGTGTGCGCGGCCGATCGCCAAGGCGGAGACTGCTGCCACCGCGAGAAGGCCGGCGCTGGTGAGGAACTCGGCGCGCGGTCCGGCCGCATCGAAGACGATGCCGCCCATCGTCGCGCCCAGCGTAATCGCAAGCTGCACGATCGCCACCATCAGTCCGCCGCCAGCCTCGGCCTCGTCAGGCACGGTTCGCGCCAGCCAGGTCCACCATGCCACCGGAGCCGACGTGCCCGCAAAACCCCAGACCGCGAGCAGGATTCCGACCGCGACGACCGACGTGCCAACGACCGTCAGCGCCACCGCCGTAGCCGCCATCAAAGCGGGCAACACAGCGAGCGTGAGGAACAGCCCCCCGTTCAGCACACGGCCGATCAGGACCGTGCCGATGAACCCGGATACGCCAAGGATCAGCAGCATGATCGACAGCATCGCCGGCGAGACGTGCGTTACCTGCTCGAGGAACGGGCGGAGATAGGTGAACAGCGCGAACTGTCCGACGAACAGCATGGCGACGGTCAGCAGGCCGAACACCACGGGCGGCCGGCGAAGCAGCGCGAACATGCTGCGGGCGCTCTGCCGTTCGGCCACGGGGAGGCTCGGCAGCGTGACGGCCTGCCAGATCACCGCGGCGACCGCGACGGGTACCACGCAGAAGAATGCCCCGCGCCACCCGATCAGGTTGCCGACAAAGCTGCCCAGTGGCGCCGCGAGAACGGTAGCCAGCGCATTGCCGCCACTGATGACCGCAAGCGCCTTCGGGACTGACTGGCTCGGCACCAGTCGCATCGCGACCGCGGCGGACATCGACCAGAACCCGCCGATCGCGACGCCAAGAAGGGCTCGCCCGGCCATGAACACCAGATACGTGGGCGCGAAAGCAACGATGGCACCGGACAGCACCAGCATGCTGGTCAGCAGGAGCAGCACGATCCGGCGGTCCATCCTGCCCAGCACGGCGGACAGCGAGAGGCTAGTGATGACCGCGAACAGGCCGGATACGGCGATCGCCTGTCCGGCCTTGCCCTCGCTGAGGTTCAGCGTCTGCGCGATCGGGCTGAGCAGGCTGACCGGCATGAACTCGGATGCGATGAGTACGAAGCTGCACAGCGCCATTGCGTATACCGCACCCCAGCGGGCGGGCCGATCATCGATGCGCGCGGCATCGGTTTCCGCAACCGCGGCGATGGGACTTGCCATGATGGCCCTCCTGAGTGTGTCAAATGCGCCCGGACCCGTCGGTGAGGAGGGATCACGACAGATCCGGACGCTCGCGCCTTGCCGGTTCGGGAACGAACGGTAGGCAGCGACGAACCGTAATTTAGGGGAAGACGACCCGACCGACAATTCGGCCTGACGTTGATGCCTTGGTGAGCGTTGCTCATGCACGCACCCCGAAAACCCGAAGGCGTCAGGCGGCAGTGACCCGATAGCGAAGCCAGACGATCCCGCCGTCCATGACCTCATGGCTCATCAAAGCCAGATCATCGATCGGCAACCGAGCCGGCTCCGACGCGCCGGAGCCATCGAAAACGGCCGGAGCGCCTGATGCGCCATCGATTGCGGGAACGAGCATCAGGCTGATCTCGTCGACAAGGCCGGCACGGAGAAAGCCGCCATTGAGGTGACCACCCCCTTCGAGGAGCAGGCGGTCGATCCCTAGTTCGGCAGCGAGGATCGCTACAACCTCGTGCGGGTCGAGGTCGGTCTCACCGGCAAAGACGTAGCCGACGCCGTCCTCGCGCAATCCCGCGAGATGCGCGTCGGATACCGCGTTGGTCAGGACGACGACGATCGGATCGCCGCCGACGTCGCTGCGTCCCCAAGCGATCTTGCCCCGTGCATCGAGCACAACGCCATACGCCTCGGCATCGGCGTTCGGCAGCCACGCCTCTCGGGGCAACTTCGCTTTGGGGCGATCAGGATACGCTTTTGCCTTGGCGAATTCCTGGCCGGTGATACGCCCGACGAGCCACGATCCGCCGCCAAGCCGACCATGCAGTTCCTCGTACATATTATGTGAATGCACGCCGCTCGGCGTCCATCGTTCGGGCAGGATTTTGCCGTCGATGCTGCTGGCCATGTGACAGATGATATGGGGCTTCATGTACGGGAGTCCTGGAAATGGCTTTGAATCTACCTACAAAGAACGACCGCAGCGGCCTGTCGGCCCAATGAGGGTGCTGCATCGGATCGGTGAGGGGATTTCATGGAAGCGGCATCGACCGGCTTCGTTCTTGACTGTGTCCGCGGCGACCAAGCCGCCTCAGCGTCAAGGAATTCGAAATGGCCGACCAGAACCAGAACTACGCAGGCAAGATTGCCTTCATCACCGGCGCCGCCAACGGCATCGGGCGCACCACCGCCATCGCCTTTGCCAAGGCCGGTGCCCATGTCGCCGTCGTCGATCTGAACGAAGACGGCGTTGCCGAAGTCGTCGCAGCGATCGAGGCCGCAGGGGGCAGCGCCGTCGGCATCACCTGCGACGTCTCGAAGAGCGAGGACGTCCGCACCACGCTCGACAAGACCGTCGAGGCCTTCGGCGGTATCGACATCGCCTTCAACAATGCGGGCATCGAGCAGCAGCAGATCCCGCTGGCGGACCTCAGCGAGGAGGATTTTGACCGCATGACGGCGATCGACCTGCGCGGCGTGTTCCTGTGCATGAAGTACCAGATTCCGCTGATGCAGAAGCGCGGCGGCGGCGCGATCGTCAACACGTCGTCGGGCGCCGGCGTCGTCGGAATCGCCGGGCAGGCCGGCTACGTCGCGGTCAAGCACGGCGTGATCGGGCTCAGCAAGTCGGCCGCGCTCGAATATATCGGCGACAACATCCGCGTGAACGTCATCTGCCCCGGCATCATCGAAACGCCGATGATCACCGACCGGGTGTCGGGCGGCACCGAGGAAGGCCAGAAGAAGATGATCGCGCAGGAGCCGATCGGCCGCATGGGCAAGCCCGAGGAAATCGCCGCCGCCGTGCTCTACATGTGCTCGGACGCCGCGGCGTTCATGGTCGGCCACGCGATGGTCGTCGACGGAGGCCAGACCGTCGGTCTGGGCGGCTAACCTTTACCGGCGACCCGGTGTTGCCGGCGGCGGATCGTCGGTGCCGAGCGAGGATGCGATCGCCATCCTCGCTCGGGCAGGTAAGGGATCGGTACGTGAGCGGATCTCATCCCGTCGATGAAGGGCCGGCCGATTGTCTGGGCCACCTCTTTCCTGGAAAAGCACGTGTCACGACGATCGGGGCGCTTCGTCCCGCTGGGTGAAGCGCCGCCGATACCGTCGGCCTATCCAAAAGCGAGGTCATCATGAGCAAGGTCTGGTTTATCACGGGCGCCGGCAGCGGATTGGGCGCCGGCACCGCTCGCGCGGCCCTCCAGAATGGCGACCGGGTTATCGCAGCAGGTCGAAATGCCGCGAAGATCAATGATGCCCTTTCCGAGTACGCCGGCGACAATCTCGTCGTCACCGCGCTCGACGTGACGAACCCCGCTGAGGTTCAAGCCGCCGTTGATCGGGGCATTGCCGAGTTCGGTACGATCGACGTGCTGCTTAATAACGCCGGCGGCGGCGTGTTCGGAAATTTCGAGGAACTCGACTGGGCCGACATCGAGTGGCAGTACCGCGTCAACGTTTTCGGCGTGATGCTCGTGCTGCGCGCGGTCTTGCCGGTCATGCGGCGCCAGCGATCCGGAACAATCCTGAACATCAGCTCGGGCGGCGGCATCCAGGGCTTCGCGCAGAGCACCGCGTATGGCGCGACCAAGTTCGCCGTCGAGGGACTGACCCTCGCACTGGCGCAGGAAGTCGAGCAATTCGGCATCAGGACCGTGCTCGTCGAACCCGGCATGTTCCGGACCGACCTGCTGAGCAATGCGTCCGTGCGCTATGCTGCGCCCAGTATCGACGACTATTCGCATCTGACGCCTGCTCGCGACGCCTGGGCGCCGGTCAATGGAACGCAGGCGGGTGATCCGGCCAAGTTCGGGGATGTCATGGTGCAGGTCGCGGGCATGGCGGAACCTCCGCGGATCCTCGCGGTGGGCAAGGACGTGCTCGGGATCATCGAGACGATGTCCGCCGAGCGCCGGGAGCAGGCGGCGAAGTTTGCAAAGCTGTCGGGCTCGACCGACTTCAACGCTGCGCACTGATCGCCTCCTGGCCGACCCATGCTTCCTTTGAGGTCGGCCAACAGGCCGCAGGCCAGCCGAACGATGAACAAGATCAATTTCTCCTGCACGTCCTGCGGTCGTTGCTGTCGCGATTTGCGCCTGATGCTCAGCGTCTCGGAGGCGATCCAGTGGTTGCGTCGCGGCGGCAAGGTCCAGGTCCTCTGCCATGCGGCGGCGGATCTGGACGACCTCAGCCCGGTCGTCGCGGACAGGAGCGCACCAAGTTTTCCAGCACGAAGCGGCGGATTGGCGATCCGCGTACAGGTCATTCTGGCCGCGCATTTCGACGGCGCGTGTCCCAACGCGAACGGCCCAACACCTGCCGGATCTATCCCGCGGAGATCATTCCCGGCCTGGCCTTGAAAAGCGACCGCAGATTATGCCCGCCCGAAGCATGGGATGATCGCCAACCTGAGTATCTCTCGGTAGACGGACGCATTCTGGACGTCGTGACCGACACGGCGACCGCTGCTGCCCGTGCGGCGGGACTGCGCGAGGTCGGTATGCGTCGGGCGTTGGCGACCGCCCTCGGTATAAAGATCGCCGCGTTGGAAAACGAAGGGTTCGCGGTCTTGAGCATCCCGTCCGACTCGTTGCTCCCTATTCTTCGCGACGCCATGCAAGAGATCGGCGATCTGAGCAAAGATACGCCATCGCCGGATTGGCTGTTCGTATCCCCGCGTCCCGAAGGGCTGGCGTTGATCACAGCAGCGGGGGCGAAGGCGATGTCCTCTCCGAACCACGATCAGGTCTCATATTTGGCGCTATACCGACTTCAGTGACGGACTTGTCAGCGCTACCGGGCATCGGCTATCGCGAGCATGGCGGCAGGTTGCGCCGCCTACATGGCACTCCAATAATTCAATGGCACTGGACAGCGTCTGGATGTCGAGATCCACGTCGACGTGCCGGACCGATCCAGCGGTAGCGCCCCCGTGACGGTAGCGAACGCAGAATACCCGGAGTGCCTCAAGCCTTGAATCCGCCAGGGCGTTGTTGTCCAGAATACCGAAAACATAGCTGATCGCACGTGACATGCGCCGCGGGCGGCATGCCGACGCAAGCGAGTCCTTCCAGGATAGCAGGACCACCTGCTGCTCGGTCACGGAAAGCCGATGCTCCACGGATATGTCCGCCACCCCGACTGAAGCGTCATCGTGGCGGATAGGACGGTACAGCACGCGTTGCCGATCACGCCGAAACGGGTTGCGACGAAGGCGACGGCTCGCGGCGATCGTCCGCAGGCGGCCTTATCCGGAACCACAGGGCGTAGAGCGCGGGCAGGAACACCAGCGTCAGGACTGTCCCGCCGAGCGTCCCGCCGATCAGCGTAACCGCCATCGATCCCCAGAACACCGAACTGATCAGCGGGACGAAGGCGAGCACGGCCGCCATTGCCGTCACGATTACCGGCCGCGAACGCTGAACGGTCGCCTCGACGACCGCGTCATAGGGATCCATCCCCTCCCGCTCGTGATCGTGAATCTGTCCGATCAGGATCAGCGTGTTGCGCATCAGGATCCCCGCCAGCGCGATCAGGCCGAGGATCGCGTTGAACCCGAACGGCTGGCCGGTGACGAGCAGCGTCGGCACCACGCCGATGAGTCCCAGCGGCGCTGTTAGCAGAACGATCGCCATCGCCGACAGGCTGCGGACCTGGAGGATGATCACGACCATCATCAGCACTATCATGATCGGGAAGATCGGCGCGAGCGCGGCATTCGCCTTGCCCGCCTCCTCGATCGAGCCGGCCATGTCGATCTGGTAGCCTGACGGCAGCGTCCTGATGATCGGCTGCAGCTTCTCGAGCATCGCGGTCGATACGTCGGGCGGCTGCAATCCGTCGGCGATATCGCCGCGAACCGTGATCGTCGTCAACCGGTCGCGGCGTTGCAGGATCGGGTCCTCCATGCGGACTTCGAGCTTGCCGATCTGGCTTACGGGTACGCGCTGGCCATTCGCACCGGTCAGCATGTAATCGCCGATGCGGGCCGGATCGAGCCGATCGCTGCCCCCGGACCGCGCCACCACGTCGACCGTCCGGATATCCTCGCGCGCCTGGCTGACCGTCGTACCGGTCAACAGGAACTGAAGCTGTTCGGCAACGTCGCTCGATGTCAGCCCGAGCGCGCGCAACCGGTCCTGCTCGAGCACGAAGTGCAGCGCGGGCGCACGGTCGCCCCAGTCGGCGTTGACGGTACGCATCGTCGGATCCCGTTGCATCACGCCCTGCACCTTGTCGGCGATGCTGCGGACGGTTGCGAGATCGGGACCACTCACACGGAACGCGACGGGGAAGGGGGAGTAGGGGCCGAACACGAGCTGCGTCGCGCGAACCCGTGCCTGTGGCGCGAGCCCCTCCGCCGCGGCCTCACGCAGCCGAACCTTCAAGACGTCGCGCGCGTCCTCGTCGGCGGTCAAGACGATGATCTTCGCAAAGGACGGGTCGGGCAGTTCGGGCGACAGCGACATGAAGAACCGCGGTGCGCCCTGGCCGACATAGGTCGTGACGACCTTGGCTTCGGGCTGTTTGCGCAACCACGTCTCGACCTGCTTCGCGGCCTCGCTGGTCTGCGCGATCGCGGCGCCCTTGGGCATCTGCACGTCGACCAGCACCTCGGGACGGTCCGACGCGGGAAAGAACTGCTTGTTGACCAGCGTCATGCCCGCGCCTGCAATCAGGAACGCACCGAGCGTCGCCAATGCGACCAGCAATTTGCGCCGCACCGCCCAGGCGATGACGCTGCGGACCTTTTCGTAGCGCGGCGTCCGGTAGATCGCCGCGTGGCCGCCCTCGATCGGCTTGATCGCGGGCAGCATCTTCACGCCCATGTACGGTGTGAAGATCACCGCGACGAACCACGATGCGATCAGTGCGAAGCCGACCACCCAGAAGATGTTGCCGGCATATTCCCCCGCGGTCGACTGCGCGAAGCCGACCGGCATCAGCCCGATCACGGTCACCAGCGTGCCGGCCAGCATCGGCGCAGCGGTGTGGCTCCAGGCATAGGCGGACGCGCGGATGCGGTCGTACCCCTCCTCCATCTTCACCACCATCATCTCGATCGCGATGATCGCGTCGTCGACCAGCAGGCCGAGCGCGAGGATGAGCGCACCGAGCGTGATGCGGTCCAGCACCCGGCCGGTCGCCCACATGATGACGAGCACGACCGCCAGCGTCAGTGGCACCGCGGCCGCGACGACGATGCCTACCCGCCAGCCGAGACTGACGAGGCTGACGATCATAACGATCGCGAGCGCCTCCAGGAATGTGTGCATGAACTGGTCGACCGCGTCGATGATGTTGACCGACTGGTCGGTGACGCGGGTGAGGCTCATCCCGAGCGGCAGTTCGTCGCCGATCTTCGCGACCTCCGCGTTCAGCGACTTGCCGAGATCGAGCCCGTTCCAGCCCTCGCGCATGATGACGCCGAGCAGCAGCGCGGGCTCGCCCTGGCTGCGGATGAGGAAGGTCGCGGGATCCTCGTAGCCACGCTCGACCTTGGCGATCTCGGACAGCCGCAGCGTGTTGCCGTTCGCGACGATCGGCAGGTCGCGGATCTTCGACAGGTCGTCGAATGCGCCGTCGAGGCGGACCACGACCTGCTGGCCTTTGGTCTCGATCGAGCCCGCGGGCGTGATGAGGTTCTGCCTCGAAAGCGCGGCGAAGATGTCGCGGGGCGAGACGCCCAGCGTCGCCAGCCGCTCCTCGGCGAACGCGACGTAAATGCGTTCCGGTCGCTCGCCGACGATGTTGATCTTGTTGACGCCGGGGACGTGAAGCAGCCGCTGGCGGAGCGTCTCCGCCTCGCGCGCAAGCGAGCGTTGCGGCTCGCCTTTCGCCTTCAAAGCGTAGAGCGCGAAGGTGACGTCGCCATACTCGTCGTTGACGAACGGCCCGACCACGCCGCGCGGAAGGCTCGGAGCCTCGTCGCTCATCTTCTTGCGCGCCTGATAGAACTGGTCCGGCACGTCTTTCGGGGGAGTCGTATCGCGCAGCGTCAGCGTGGTGAAGGCGAGACCGGGCCGCGTGAACGTCTCGCTGCGATCGTACCAGCGCAGTTCCTGAAGGCGTTTTTCGAGCGGCTCGGCGACCTGGTCCTGCATCTCCTGCGCGGTTGCGCCGGGCCAGGCGGTGACGACAGTCATCACCTTGATCGTGAAGCTCGGATCTTCCGCGCGCCCCAGTCTGGTGAAGGCGACGACCCCGGCGATGATGATCGCGATCAGGAAGAACAGCGTGACCGATCGTTCGCGGACCGCGAGCGCCGACAGGTTGAAGCGGCCGGGCGCCTTCTGCTCGTCGCCACTCATCGTGCGGCGACCCGGACGATCTTGCCCTGATGCAGCATATGCGCACCTATCGCGACGAAACGGTCACCTGACTTCAGGCCCGAGGTCACGGTGGCGGTTTCTTCCCCGATCGCAGCCACCTTTACCGGGCGCCAGGTGACTCTGGGTTGCGCGCCGGCACCGACGATCCATACACCCGGTCCGTGGCCGGTATCGCGGAGTGCGCCGAGCGGTACTTCGGTCGCGACCGCGTCGCCGGGTTCTGACAGTGTGACGGTCACGGTCGAGCCGAGCGGCGCACGCGCGGTCGCCCCGGTGAGGACATACCGGGCCTCGAACGTCCGCGACGCTGCGTTGGCGGAATCAGAAAGCTGCCTCAGCGTCGCGCTGCCGGTGGCGCCGTCGAACGAACGTGCACGCGCGGTCGAGCCCAGGCGCGGTCGCAGCGTCTCCGGCAATTGTACTAAAGCCTCGCGCGGCCCCGATCGGGCGACACGGACGACGATCTGCCCCGCGGCAACGACTTGCCCGGGCTCAGCCAGCGTCTCGACCACGGTCCCGTCCGCATCCGCGAGCAGGACGGTGTAGCTGATCTCGTTGCGCGCGACGCGAGCCTGCGCCTGCGCGGCGCTCAGTTGCGCGCGCGCCGTATCCGCCGCGGCCTTCGCCTGATCATAGGCCGACGCGGAAATGGCGCCGGCGCCCACTAGGTCACGATATCGTTTCTCGTCCGCGCCGGTCTGCTCCGCGCGGGCGCGGGCTGCATTGACCGTTCCCTGCGACGCGCGGGTCGCCAGCGACAGGTCGGTTCCGTCGATCCGCATCAGCGGCTGGCCATGACGCACCATCTGGCCGGTGTCGACCAATCGCTGCGTGACCTTGCCACCGACGCGAAAGCCCAGGTCGCTCTGGATGCGTGCCGCGACGACCCCGGTAAACTCGCGCGTTGCCGCGTTGGCGGCGACCGGCGTGGCGATCCTGACCAGCGGCGGGCGTGTGCGCGGATCGGGCGCCGCACGATGGCATGCCGTCAACGTCGCGGACGCCAGCACCGGCACGGCCAGGGCGATATACAGTCGGTTCGACACACGGATCCTCCAAAGAAGCGAGGCCCGAATGTTGCCTTATGACCATATTGTCAACTGGTCACATCCCGAAATCTACGGCGCGAGGCTTCGCAGGATGAGCCCTGTGACCTCGTTCTGGGCGTCGGGAAGCAGGTCGAGATTGCGCTCCAGATGCAGCGGATCGATGAACGGCGTCATCGCGTAATAGATCGAGCGGACCGTCTCATCGAGCGGCGTCTTGCGCTCGAACTCGCCGTTTTCCCGGCCCTGTCTGACGATCTCCTGGATCATGTCCTGGAGCGATCGGGAATAGGCTTGCGCCGATCCCCAGCGCTCCGACGCGGCCAGGGCTGCGATCTCGTAAATCTTGCGGTCCTCGAAAAACAGCGCGACGCCGAGCGTGGTTATGCTCCTGAACATGCGGCGAAACCGGTCGGTCGCGCTGCCGCCCGCGTCGACGGCCTTGCGCGCTTCGGTTAGAATCTGTTCGAGGCGCGCACCGCAGATCGCCTCGCCGATCGCCTGCTTCGACTCGAAGAACCGATAGATATAAGCCTTGGAGAACCCGATCTCGCGCGCGAGGTCGGCGACGGTCGTCTTGCTGTATCCGTAATGCGCGAAACAGTCGTTTGCGGCTTCGACGATTTGATCGCGGACCACATGTTCGGCAGGGCCACGCTTTGGGGAGGAGTGGGGAGCGGGATCGGTCATCGCCGCGTCATAAGCGGACATCGGCCCGTTGACAAACAATGACCATATGCATCATTGGTCACAGCCTGAGTCATCGAAGGTCGATCATGCGCCATTTCCGCTCCGCTGCTACTCTGGCTACCACGCTGCTGTTGGTGAGTGGCTGCACGACCGCGCCGCGCTACGCCGTCCCGGTGTCGTCCGCACCGGCCGCCTTTGTCGGCGCCGGCGTCGTCGACGATAGGTTGGCGGGTGCAAGGCAGGCCGACCTCGTCGACTGGTGGCGCGGGTTTCACGATCCGTTGCTCACCAGCTTCGTCGAGCGCGCGCTGGCCCAGAATCTCGACCTGCAACAAGCCGGCGCGCGCGTGGCGCAGGCGCGTGCCGCGCTGAAGACCGCCAACGCAGCCCTGCTTCCGTCCGGTCAGGTCAGCGGGCAGGGGGGCGAGATCTATCAGTCGCTGGAGACCCCGATCGGACGGATCGGCAGCGCGTTTCCCCAGTTCGAGCGTGCGACCGAAACCTACGAACTCAATGTCGGTGCAAGCTGGGAACTCGACGTCTTTGGCGGGCGTGATGCCGCGCGTGATGCGGCACGTGCCGACTGGCAGGCGTCCGCTGCAGCTGCGGTAGCCGTGCGTCTTGCGGTCGCGGCGCAGACGGCGGACACGTACATCGCGATACGGGCCTTGCAGGCGCGGCTCGGCGTTGCCCGCGCGCAGGCCGATACGCAGGCGCGGCTCGTCGACCTGATCGCCCTCCAATACCGCAAGGGTGTGGCGGCCGAATTGCAACTTCGGCAGGCGGAAGGCGCGCTGGCGCAGGTTCGCGCGTCGGTCCCGGCGATCCAGAACCAGTTCGACATGGCGCTGACCGCGCTCGACGTTCTCATTGGGGTTCAGCCGGGGGCGACGCGCTCCGAATTCACGATCGTCACCGCGATCCCGTCTCCTCCGGCGATCGCGACCGCGGGCGGCCCCGCCAGTCTGTTGCGCCGTCGTCCCGACATCATCGCCGCCGAACGAACGCTGGCGGCGTCCAGCGCACGGATCGGCGTCGCGATGTCGGAATATTACTCCAAATTCTCGCTGAGCGGTCTGCTCGGCACCGCGACGACCGCAGCAGGCGGCCTGTTTGGCGGCACTGCGACACAGGCGAACGGCGTGCTGGGCCTACGCTGGCGCCTGTTCGACTTCGGCCGCGTCGATGCCGAGGTGAAGAGCGCCAAGGGACGGAACGCGGAAGCGCTTGGAGCCTACCGTCTGGCCGTCCTGCGCGCATCGCAGGATGTCGAGGATGCCTTCTCGACGTTGGTTCAACAGGAAGCGCGGTCGACCATGCTGAGCCAGGGCGAGACGTCGTTGAGCCGCGCCCGGGATGCCTCGTTCGCGGCCTACAAGGGCGGGGTGTCGAGCCTGATCGAGGTCCTGGATGCGGACCGGCGCCTGCTCGAAACGCGGGACGGGGTGATCCAGGCACGCGCGGCCGCCAGTCGTGGTGCGGTCGCGTCGTTCCGGGCGCTTGGCGGGGGCTGGGACCCCGTTATGCCCGCTACCGTATCAATGGCCAAACTTTGAGAGCGATTCATGACGACTGATGTCCCGGTCAAACCCGACGGGCTTGCGCAGGTGCGGGTGCTGCTCGCGACCGGACGGCAGCCCCCGCTCGGCGAGAAGCTGGGCATATCGCTGGTTGAGGTCGAATACGGGCACGCGGTCTTCGAGGCCATACCGGACGGCACGTCGTACAATCCGATGGGCACGGTGCACGGCGGCTATATTTCGGCGATCCTCGACAGCGCGTGCGGCATCGCGGCGCATACCGGGCTGAAACCGGGGTTCGGCTATACGACGCTGGAGTTGAAGGTGTCGTTCCTGCGCGCGCTGACCGAGTCCAGCGGGAAGATCCGGGCGGTCGGACGCCTGGTGTCGATGGGCGGTCGCGCGGCGTTTTCGGAGGCCACGCTCACGAACGAGAAGGGGCAATTGTGTGCCACGGCGACATCGACGCTGCTCGTCTTCGAACTCCGCCCGCGGAAAACCGGCAGCGAGAAAGCTTGAAGGCAAGGATGGCGACGCGAACGTTCTTCCGCGACGCAGGCGAACCGCTGTTAAACGCCCGACAAAGGCTTGGCTGCTATCGGTAGCCGTCGCGGAGCAACGCCGGCGTCGGTCAGCACGACCGGGGCGATGCTGCCGTCCTTCCGGAAGTGCATCCGTTCGATCGCGACCTGGCGGTGATTGCCGTCCGTTTCACTGAGGGGGCGGCGGTGATAGACGATATACCAGTCGTCCGTCCCCGGGATGCAGATCGCGGAATGATGGCCGGCGCCGCGGGCGACGCGGGCGTCCTGCTCGAGGATCCTGCCGCGCGGCGTGAACGGTCCGAGCGGGCTGGGGCCAGTGGCATAGGCCACGCTGTAGAGCGGCCCGGTCCATTCCCCTTCCGACCACATCAGGTAATAGATGCCGCGCCGCTTCAGCATGAACGGTCCTTCGACATACTCGGGCGAGGGCGTGATCGCCTTGTAGGTCTTCCCATCCGCAAACGGGGTGAGGCTGGTCATGTCGCGCGACAGGCGGACGACGTTGCAGTGTTTCCAGCCGCCATAATAGAGGTAGCAGGTGCCATCGTCGTCGCGGAACGCCATCTGGTCGATCGGCTGCGCACCGTTGACGATGGTGCCGATCAGCGGCTTGCCGATGGCGTCGCGGAACGGACCTTCGGGGCGATCGCTGACCGCCACGCCGATCCCGCCGCGCTGCCCGTCGGTCTTGATGTCGTTCGCGCCGAAGAACAGGAAGTATCGGCCATCCTGCTCGATCGCGGACGGCGCCCACATCGCATAGGCGGCCCAACTCACGTCCTTGACGTCGATAACGCGCGGATGGCGGGTCCAGGATACCAGGTCGGGCGACGAGAAGGCGTCGAGAAACGTCTGTTTCAGGAACGGGCTCCAGATCTTCGGCGAGGCGCGTTCATGTGCCTGCCAGGGCGTGAAGCGGCTGGGTGCGGCGGGGACGGGTCCGTCGGCCGAATAGGTCGGATAGATCCAGTATCGATCGCCGAAAATACGGATTTCCGGATCGGCGTACCAGCCGGGCAGGGCGGGATTAGCAGCGTATGCGACGCCTTTGGGAATGAGACTGAGCCCAAGGACCCCCAGCACTGTTCTTCGATCGATCGACGGCACAATACGGCTCCGGTGCTGCTGCAGCGACATATGCTCTACGCCAGTCTTCCGTTTGTCTTCAATAAGCGCCGCGTGACGTCCTAGCGGACAAGGCGTTCGCGAGGCGGCGGATCCTGTCGTCTGGTCCTTCCTAAACGGCTAAATTGGGGGCATGAACGTGGCCGCTGCCTGATACACGTGCGATGGATTACTGATGAAATTCGACATTACCCCGATCCGATCAAGGTATGTTCGATTGTCAGCCAGCAGGGTGTGGCTTGGCGTTGATCGTCTGGCATGGCGAACGCTGGTCCTCGGGATATTGGTTCAGGGTACGGCCCTGAATGCGAACCCCGTAGCGGATCGATCGATAGTCCTCACGCTTGCACCCACTGCCAGCAGCAAGGGGCAGATAGAAACCTTTGCAATCACGCTCAATTTCGGCGGCTTGTCCAAGGCAGCCGGCGAGACGCTGATTCAGCTGCCGTTGGTTGAGAGCAATGTCGACAGCGTAGCGACCACCTTGACCCGGCTGGTTGCCACAGATGCACTCGGCCCGCTCGACCTCACTGCACAAACGAGGACCGCCCCAGGAACGGGAGATGCAGATAGCGGCGGACCGACACGGATCTGGACGGTGAACCGCCAAACCTCCGGGCCTGTCGTCGTCCGGTACATAGTGCCCGCCAACGCGACTCTCCCACCCCGAGGTCCCGCGCCACCCGTCGCTCTCTCGAATGACGGTTACGGCGCCTCCGGAGCAGGCAGCGTCTTTTTGCTGATGCCGCCAGGTGACGACCGCTATCGAACAACCATTGACTGGAATTTGTCGCGGCTGCCATCGGGCAGCAGCGGTATCAGTTCGTTGGGTAACGGACATGTCGACGCTGAAGCGATGACAGCCGCAGAGCTTACATCCAGTTTCTTCATGACAGGCCGCCTTGCAACCTGGCCTCGGCCGACGCCCCGCACTGGTTTCTTCTCGGCATGGCAGGGAAAGCCGGCCTTTGACGCGGAGCCGCTGATGGTGTGGGCCGGCACATTATATAAAGGCTATTCCCAACTTTTCAGACAAGTAACGCCGCCCCCTTACGGTGTGTTTCTTCGGTACAATCCTATCAATGCAGGCGGCGGTGTCGCCATGCACCGGTCTTTCGTAGTCACGTTCGGGAGTGGGGCGGGGAGCGATGTTGCGAAGCTGCGGATGACGCTGGCGCACGAGATGTTCCACACATTCCAGCCCCGCATCACCGATCCTGATGGCCTGGCATCGGCATGGTTCACCGAGGGCCTGGCGACGTTCTATCAGCGACGTTTGCCGCTCCGATACGGCATGATCAAGCCGTCCGCTTTCCTGGACGACCTCAACTATTACGCAGGCCGCTACTACACGAATGTCATGGCGACAGTGCCGAACGCAGCCATACCGACACGGTTCTGGTCAGACACGCGGATCCGGACGCTTCCTTATGACCGCGGGATGTTTTATTTCGCGACCGTCGACGAAGCGATCCGGCTTCGGTCGGGTGGCAAGCGGTCGATGGACGATGCGATGTTCGCGATGCTGGCGCTTCAGGCCGCTGGTAAATCCACTCGTTACGCAGACTGGGAGACAATCCTGACGCGCGAAATCGGGCCCGGTGCCGTCGCCGACTTCCGTGCATCTCTCGCCGGACGAATGCAACTAGCGTCCTCCAGCGCCTTTGGTCCGTGTTTCCGCCGGATAAGCAAACCGCTTCGACGCTATGAGCTTGGGTTCGATACTGCCGTGCTTGCGGAGCCGAAGCGCACGGTTCGGGGCCTGGTCAGCGGTTCGGCTGCGGCTTTGGCAGGACTACGAAACGGCGATGACATCGTTGATCCCGTGCCCCAGGATCGAATTCAGGGCGATCAAACCGAACGTCTGACGTTGAAAGTTCGCAGAGACGGGAAGACCTTTGCTATCACCTATCTTCCACGCGGCGAGACAGTGAGCGCATGGCAGTGGGAGCGGACGGCTGGTGTACCAGACAAGAGATGCGCCTTGTAGTTCAGTCGAGGGTGCACACGGCACACTCAAATTCGTCCGCAGTATCCTCATCGAAGGCGAGACCGGCGGGCTCGTACCGTCACTGACGTTGTGCCGTGCCCCCCGCCTTTCACCCAGCTGCAACCAGAGACCGAACGTTGTCGTCGCGCACGAGCGCGGGTGAGGCAACGATCGGGTTTAAACCCGATCGTTGCCTTTCGAGTTCGGCGGCAAAGGCGGCCGGTGCGGCGGAGACGAGCGAAGAGTGTGGCCGCTCGGTGTTGTAGTCCTCGACCCAGCGGGCGAGGATCGTGCGCGCTTGGCGAACCGTGAAGAACAGCGTCTCATTGAGCAGCTCGTTGCGTATGCGACCGTCGAAGCTCTCGACGAATCCGTTCTGCGTTGGTTTGCCCAGAGCGATATGGTGCCACTCGACGCCGGCATCGCCCGACCACGCCAGCA
>Ga0308170_10001634_pt1 | contig 20799 bp, 14 predicted proteins | sample PhyBR2_2_FD_202136 | JGI IMG/M metagenome (GOLD analysis project Ga0308170, IMG submission 202136) | Phyllosphere microbial communities from UC Gill Tract Community Farm, Albany, California, United States - DLSLSB.R2 | ecosystem: Host-associated > Plants > Phyllosphere > Unclassified | place...
GCACCCAGGAAGGCACCGGCATCGGCCTGGTCTTCACCAAGCGCCTGGTCGAGCTGATGAAGGGCGAGATCGGCGCCGCCAGCACCCCGGGCGTGGGCAGCACCTTCTGGATCGAGCTGACGACGGCGGGAGGACTGAACGGCGCACAGGCCCAGCTGGCGGCGCCGGCCCAGCGGGACGCCGGCCAGGCCGCGGCCGCACCGGACCGCGCGGCGCCGCGCCTGATCCTGTACATCGAGGATAATCCCGCCAACCTGCGGCTGGTGCAGGAGATCGTGGCCTTCCGCGCCGACCTGCGCCTCCTGAGCGCGCCGGACGGCCATGCCGGTCTGGCGCTGGCGCATACGCACCGCCCGGCGGTCATCCTGATGGACCTGAACCTGCCGGGCATGAGCGGCTTCGAGGTGCTGGCCCAGCTGCGGCGCGACCCGGATACCGCGCACATCCCGGCCATCGCCCTCACCGCCAACGCCATGCCGCGCGATATCGAGCGCGGCCTGTCGGCGGGTTTCGCCCGCTACCTCACCAAGCCGATCGATATCGAACAGTTGAATGCGGCCATAGACGGCGTGCTTAGCCAGCGCGCCCCGGAAGAAAGGACAGCCCCATGAGGTCATCTCCATGATTTCGCCTTCGGATATCCGGCGCGCGAGCATCCTGATCGTCGATGACGAACCGGTCAACGTGCAGCTGCTCGAATTCCTGCTCAAGACCAGCGGCTACGAACAGGTGGCCAGCACCACCGATCCGCGCCAGGTGGCCACGCTGCACCTGCAGCATCGCTTCGACCTGATCATCCTCGACCTGCAGATGCCGCACATGGACGGCTTCCAGGTGATGGAAGCGCTGAAGCCGATGGAGCGCGAATCCTGGCTGCCGGTGCTGGTGGTGACGGCCGAGCCGGACAAGAAGCTGGCCGCGCTCGAGGCCGGGGCGCGCGACTTCATCGGCAAGCCCTTCGATACCGTCGAGGTGCTGACCCGCATCCGCAACCTGCTGGAAGTCCGCCTGTTCCACAAGGAGTCGCGCGAGCACGGCGCCCGCCTGGAACGCAAGGTGAGGGAACGCACCGCCGAGCTGCAGCGCTTCCGCGGCGCGATGGACGCCACCGCCGACGCCATCTTCCTGGTCGACGCCCGCAACATGGCGATGGTCGACGTCAGCGACGGCGCCTGCCGCATGCTGGGCTTTTCGCGCGAGGCGCTGTTGCGCATCGATCCGGTGGCGCTGGGCCTGGCCGAGCGGGCCCAGCTGGAACGGTATTCCGACCCTGGCTCGGCGCCGCGCGAGCACGACATCGTCGAGACCGACCTGCTGCGCGCCGACGGGCAGGGCGCGGTGCCGGTCGAGATCAGCTGGCAGCTGCAGCGGCTGGACGAGATGCGCATGCTGATCGCGGTGGCGCGCGACATCAGCGAACGCCTGCACGCGGCCCAGCGCCTGAAACACATGTCGAACTACGACAGCCTGACCGGCCTGCCGAACCGCACCCTGTTCTTCCAGACCCTGCGCGACGCCATCGAACTGGCCCAGGACAAGAACTGGCGCATCGCGGTGCTGTTCATCACCCTCGACCGCTTCAAGATCATCAACGATTCGCTCGGCCCGGCGCTGGGCGACGAACTGCTGCGCCAGTTCAGCACCCGGCTGGTGCGCTGCGTGCGCCTGCGCGACACCGTCGGGCGCCTGGGCGGCGACGAATTCGCGCTGATCCTCACCATGACGCGCGAGCAGCAGGAAGAGGAGGCGGTCGCCGTCGCCAACGAGGTGCGCGAAGCGCTGCGCGCGCCGTTCGACCTGAATGGACAACAGGCCGCGCTGACGGCCAGCATCGGCATCGCCATGTACCCGGACGACGCCACCGACCCGGGCACCCTGGTCAAGTATGCCGACGTGGCGATGGTGCGCGCCCGTGAAGCGGGGCGCGACGGCTACCGCTTCTTCACCTCCGGCATGAACGTGCAGGTGCTGGCGCGACTGGACCTCGAGCTGGCCTTGCGCGGCGCGATCGACGGCGAGCAGTTCGAGCTGCACTACCAGCCCAAGCTCGACCTCAACACCGGAAGGGTCAGCGGGGTCGAGGCGCTGCTGCGCTGGCGGCGCCCCGGCTTCGGCCTGGTCTACCCGGCCGAGTTCGTGCCCATCATGGAAGAGACCGGGATGGTGGTGCGGGTCGGCTCCTGGATCATCGACGAAGCCTGCCGCCAGATCGCCGCCTGGAACCGGCAGGGCGTGCGCGACGTGCGGGTGGCGGTGAACGTGTCGAGCCGCCAGTTCGTCGAGGGCGACCTCGAGGGCGACATCCGCGCGGCGCTCCAGAAGCACAAGGTCGAGCCGGGGCTGCTGGAACTGGAGCTGACCGAGAGCGCGCTGATGAGCAATGCCGAGCACACGATCGAGGTGCTGGAGAGCCTGAAGGCGCTCGGCATCCGCATCGCGATCGACGACTTCGGCACCGGCTATTCGAGCCTGGCCTACCTGAAGCGCTTCCCGATCGACAAGCTGAAGATCGACATCGCCTTCGTGCGCGACATCACGACCAATCCGGACGATGCCGCGATCGCGCTGGCCATCATCAGCATGGCGCACAGCCTGCACATGCAGGTGATCGCGGAGGGCGTGGAATCGCGCGCCCAGATGGCGCTGTTGCGGCGCCATTTCTGCGACGAGATCCAGGGCTTCCACTTCTCGCGCGCGCTGAGCGCCGGCGAGCTGGGCAAGCTGGTGCTCGAGAACCGCGCCCAGCCGACCCGCCCGGCGGCGGACGACCGCAACGTCCAGACCCTGCTGGTGGTGGACGACGACGTCAATGTACTGGCGGCCCTGCACCGCCTGTTCCGGCGCGATAACTACCGGGTGCTGACGGCGGCCACGCCGGCCGAGGGCTTCGAGCTGCTGGCGCTGTACCACGTGCAGGTGATCCTGTGCGACCAGCGCATGCCGGTGATGAGCGGGATCGAATTCCTCAGCAAGGTGAAGGAGATGTATCCGGACACCATCCGCATCATCCTGTCCGGCTATACCGGCGTGGATTCGGTGCTCGATTCGATCAACCGCGGCGCCATCTACCGCTTCTACACCAAGCCCTGGAACGACAACGAGCTGCGCGACAACCTGCGCCTGGCCTTCCGCCAGTACTGGCTGACGCACGGGCCCTACGACGACCGCAAGAAGCCGCGCGACGAGCAGGTGGCGTGACAAAAAACCACGTCAAACGAAATGGTCCCAGCCGTGCAGGTGCAATGCGAGCGGCGCGCCACCACCATCGATCAGCCGTAACCCAGCCTCCGCTTGAATGCGCCCCACCCGCGTGACCGCCGTCCCTGACCGCACGCCAGCCGCCAGGATCGCATCGCGGTTCGCGGCCGGCGCCGTGAAGCACAGTTCGTAATCGTCGCCGCCCGCCGCCGTGAAGCGCCGCCGCAGGTCGAGCGGCTGGCGCGCCAGCGCCGGACCGGCCGGCAGCGCATCGACGTCCAGCCGCGCGCCCACCTTCGATGCCGCGAGGATGTGGCCGAGGTCGCCGACCAGGCCGTCCGAGATGTCCAGCGCCGCATGCGCCAGCCGCTCGCCGGCCAGCAGCCGGCCCAGGGCCAGGCGCGGCGAGGGCGCGTGCAGCCGCGGCGCGGCCTGCCGCCGGTCCGTCTCGTTCAGCGCGAGCTCGTCCAGGGAATCCGCCAGCGCCAGGCGCGCATCGCCCAGGGTGCCGGAGATCCAGATGTCGTCGCCGGGCCGGGCGGCGTCGCGCCGCAGCGCCGTGCCGGGCGCCAGTTCGCCGAAGATCGTGATGCAGATGTTCAGCGGCCCCTTGGTGGTGTCGCCGCCGACCAGCTCGCAGCCGTGGGCATCGGCCAGCGCGAACAGGCCGCGCGAAAAGCCGTCCAGCCAGGCGGGATCGGCCGCGGGCAGGGCCAGCGCCAGGGTGAAGCCGAGCGGTACGGCACCCATCGCCGCCAGGTCCGACAGGTTCACGGCCAGGGATTTGTGGCCGAGGTCGAGGGGATCGGCGCCGGCCAGGAAGTGCCGGCCCTCGACCAGCATGTCGGACGACACCGCCAGTTGCATGCCGGGCGTGGGCGCCAGCAGGGCGCAGTCGTCGCCGACGCCGAGCACGGTGCGGCCGGAGGCGTCGCGGCGCCCGTTACGGGTGAAATACTGTTTGATGAGGTCGAATTCGGAGAGCATGAGCGGGATTGTAGCCCGCCCCGGCAGCCCGGAATACGTCTGCATAGCATGCCGGGAGCCGCTGTATGTACAACTTTTTGGCAAGGGTGTCGGTAGAAATACCTACACGATTAGAGGATTCCCTCTGATAGAATCAAAGCCCCCCAGTCCCAGTACAGTTCAGGAAGGCCTGCAAAGCATGGATTCGTCAATCGATAAAAAAGAAGAATTACGCCAACAACTGCGTGCTGCAGCGCTCGAGTATCACCAGATTCCCCGCCCCGGCAAGATCTCCGTTACCGCGACCAAGCAGCTGCTGAACCAGCGCGACCTGGCGCTGGCCTATTCGCCGGGCGTGGCCGCTCCCTGCGAAGAGATCGTCAAGGATCCGGCCAACTCCTATAAATACACGGCGCGCGGCAACCTGGTCGCCGTGATCTCGAACGGCACCGCCGTCCTCGGCCTGGGCAATATCGGCCCGCTGGCTTCGAAGCCGGTCATGGAAGGCAAGGGCGTGCTGTTCAAGAAGTTCGCCGGCATCGACGTCTTCGACATCGAGATCAACGAGACCGATCCGGACAAGCTGATCGACGTGATCGCCGCGCTCGAGCCGACTTTCGGCGGCGTGAACCTGGAAGACATCAAGGCGCCGGAGTGCTTCTACATCGAGCGCAAGCTGCGCGAGCGCATGAAGATCCCGGTCTTCCACGACGACCAGCACGGCACCGCGATCATCGTCGGCGCCGCCATCCTGAACGGCCTGAAGGTGGTCGGCAAGGATCTCAAGCAGTGCAAGCTGGTGGTGTCGGGCGCGGGCGCGGCGGCGCTGGCCTGCCTCGATCTGATCGTCGACCTCGGCTTCCCGATCGAGAACATCTTCGTGACCGACCTGGCCGGCGTGGTCTATAAAGGCCGCACCGAACTGATGGACCCGGACAAGGAGCGCTTCGCCCAGGACACGCCGCACCGCAGCCTGGCCGAGGTGATTCCGGACGCCGACATCTTCCTGGGCCTGTCCGCCGGCGGCGTGCTGAAGCCGGAAATGGTGGCGAAGATGGCGCCGAACCCGCTGATCCTGGCGCTGGCCAACCCGAACCCGGAGATCCTGCCGGAAGACGCGAAAGCCGTGCGCAGCGACGTGATCATCGCGACCGGCCGCTCGGACTACCCGAACCAGGTCAACAACGTCCTGTGCTTCCCCTACATGTTCCGCGGCGCCCTGGACTGCGGTGCGAGCACCATCACGCGCGAGATGGAAATCGCGGTGGTGCATGCGATCGCCGACCTGGCCCACGCCGAGCAGTCGGACATCGTGGCCTCGGCCTATGGCATCGCCAATCTGTCCTTCGGGCCGGAATACCTGATCCCGATGCCGTTCGATCCGCGCCTGCTGACCCATATCGCGCCGGCGGTGGCGAAGGCCGCGATGGACGGAGGCGTGGCGACCCGTCCGATCGCCGACCTGGCCGCCTACGCCGAGAGCCTGGAGCAGTTCGTGTACCGCAGCGGTTCCTTCATGAAGCCGCTGTTCCAGGTCGCCAAGAGCGCCCCGGCCGAGCTCAAGCGCATCGTCTACGCCGAGGGCGAGGACGAGCGCGTGCTGCGCGCGGTGCAGGTGGTGGTGGACGAAGGCCTGGCGCGCCCGATCCTGGTCGGCCGCCCGGCCGTGCTGGAACAGCGCATCGAAAAGTTCGGCCTGCGCCTGAAGCCCGGCCAGCACTTCGACGTCATCAATCCCGACTTCGACGAGCGCTACCGCGACTACTGGCAGACTTACCACCAGATGGTGATGCGCAAGGGCGTGACCCAGGACATGGCCAAGCTGGCGATGCGCCGCCGCCATACCCTGATCGGCGCGATGATGGTCCACAAGGGCGACGCCGACGGCATGATCTGCGGCACCTACGGCACCACCCACGCCCACCTGGAATTCATCGACAAGGTGCTGGGCCTGCGTCCGGGCGCCAACGTCTATGCGGCGATGAACTTCGTCATCACCGAGGAGCGCCAGCTGGCGATGGTCGACACCCACGTCAACGAGAACCCGAGCGCGGAAGAGCTGGCCGAGATCACGATCATGGCGGCCGAGGAGCTGGAGCGTTTCGGCATCACGCCGCGCGCGGCGCTGCTGTCGCACTCGAACTTCGGCACCTCGAACAGCGAATCGGCGCAGAAGATGCGCGCCGCGCTGGCGCTGGTGCAGCAGAAGGCCCCGAACCTGGAAGTCGACGGCGAGATGCACGGCGACGCCGCGCTGGATTCGAAGCTGCGCGCCAAGATCATGCCGCAATCGACGCTGAAGGGCGACGCCAACCTGGTGGTGATGCCGAACATCGACGCCGCCAACATCGCCTACAACCTGCTCAAGACCGCGGCCGGCAACGGCATCGCCGTCGGTCCGGTGCTGCTGGGCTGCGCGCGTCCGGTGCACATCCTGACGCCGTCGGCCACCGTACGCCGGATCGTCAACATGACTGCCTTGTGCGTCGTGGACGCCGTCTCCGCACGCTGAGATTTAACATTCCCGGGACATGAAAAAAGGCCGTTCGCGGCCTTTTTTCATAGGTGTTCCACTATGGTTGTCGCCTAAATGTAGAAGTTCCCTACATTTGAAGAACTTGTAATAATCCTTGAGGCAGACGTAACAATGCGTAATCACGCGCCGTTGTTCAAACGTTTCAGGTGATAATAGTCAAATATATGTTGTGTCTTTGGCACGATTTCTTCCATGTAAAGATGTAAGCATTGGCTCTGTTACAATGTGGGGTTTGTCGGAATTATCTGGTCCGGACTCTCCCGAATGCCTGCCGCCTGCCGCGGCGGCCTCTTCAGACCAGCACCTGGAAATACCTAGAACATGCAAACTACAAAAAGAGCCCTGATTACCGGCATTACGGGCCAGGATGGCGCTTATCTTGCGCAATTGCTCCTGGAAAAAGGGTACCACGTGACAGGTACGTTCCGCCGGTCCAGCTCCGTCAATTTCTGGCGCATCGCGGAACTTGGCGTCGAGAACCATCCGAACCTGTCGCTGGTCGAGTACGACCTGACCGACCTCTCCTCCAGCATCCGCCTGCTGGAATCGACCCGCCCGGACGAAGTCTACAACCTGGCGGCGCAAAGCTTCGTCGGCGTCTCCTTCGAGCAGCCGGTCACCACCGCCTCGATCACCGGGCTGGGCGCCGTCAACCTGCTGGAAGCGATCCGCATCGTGCATCCGAAAGCGCGCTTCTACCAGGCCTCGACTTCCGAAATGTTCGGCAAGGTGCAGGCCGTGCCGCAGGTCGAGAGCACCCCGTTCTACCCGCGCAGCCCGTATGGCGTGGCCAAGCTGTATGCGCACTGGATGACCGTCAACTACCGCGAGTCCTACGGCATCTTCGGCAGTTCCGGCATCCTGTTCAACCACGAGTCGCCGCTGCGCGGCCGTGAATTCGTGACCCGCAAGATCACCGACTCGGTGGCCAAGATCGTGCTGAACAAGCTCGACGTGCTCGAGCTGGGCAACCTGGACGCCAAGCGCGACTGGGGCTATGCGCGCGAATACGTGGACGGCATGTGGCGCATGCTGCAGGCCGACCAGCCGGACACCTTTGTGCTGGCCACCAACCGCACCGAGACCGTGCGCGACTTCGTGACCATGGCCTTCCTCGGCGCCGGCATCGACGTCGAATGGAAGGGCCAGGGCGAGGGCGAGACCGGCCACTGCGGCCGTACCGGCAAGCTGCTGGTGCGCGTGTCGCCCAAGTTCTACCGCCCGGCCGAGGTCGACCTGCTGATCGGCGATCCGGGCAAGGCCGAGCGCGAACTCGGCTGGAAGGCGAGCACCACGCTGGAACAGCTGTGCCAGATGATGGTCGATGCCGATCTGCGCCGCAACGAACTGGGTTTCTCGTTCTGACATGAACCGTATGGTCACGGAAGAGATCGCCGGCATGGTCGAAGGGCGCGAAGGCGAAGGCAAGCGCGCCCTGATCACCGGGCTGCGCGGCTTCACCGGTTATTACATGGCGCGCGAACTGAGCGCCGCCGGCTATCACGTCCACGGCACCGTGCTGCCGGGCGAGCCGACCGGCCCGGACATCTTCGCCGTCGACCTGCTCGACCGCGCAGCCGTTGCCGCGGCCGTCGAGCAGGTGCGGCCGGACGTGGTCGTGCACCTGGCCGCCATCGCCTTCGTGGCCCATAACGATGCCGACCAGATGTACCGCGTCAACGTGGTCGGCACCCGCAACCTGCTGGAAGCGCTGGCGGCCGGCGCGCACAAGCCGTCCAGCGTACTGCTGGCTTCTTCCGCCAATATCTACGGCAACGCCGACGTGGCCGTCATCGACGAGAGCGTGGCGCCGAACCCGGCCAACGACTACGCGGTCAGCAAGCTGGCGATGGAATATATGGCGCGCCTGTGGATGGACAAGCTGCCGATCACGATCGCGCGTCCGTTCAACTACACCGGCGTCGGCCAGACCGAGAATTTCCTGCTGCCGAAGATCGTCTCCCACTTCCGCAAGGAAGCGCGCCGCATCGAGCTGGGCAACCTGGCGATCGCGCGCGATTTTTCCGACGTGCGCATGGTGGCCGGCAGCTACCGCCGGCTGCTGGCGGCCGCGCCGGCCGGCGAAACCTTCAACGTCTGCTCGGGCCAGCCGCATTCGCTGGAAAGCCTGATCGACATGATGAGCGAGATCGCCGGCTACCGCATCGAAGTGCACGTCAATCCCGCCTTCGTGCGCGCCAACGAGGTGCTCACGCTCACCGGCAGCAACGCCAGGCTGGCGGGCGTCATCGGCAAGGTCGAGCCGACCCCGCTGCTTGACACGCTGCGCTGGATGTACACGGCGTGAGTGGAGTGAGAGTCGGCCTGGGAACGACCATGATCGAACCTGGCTTCACTGGCGGGCGGCTGGACGGCATCGGGGTGTACACCCGGGCCCTGCTGCGCTGCCTGCCGGCTGCCGGCTGCGAGGTGTTGCCCTTCTCCTGGCCCGAAGGGAAGATCCCGCCCAGTGAGGGCCGGGCGCTGCCGCAATCCTTCGGGCGCGCCACCCTGGTCGACCTGCTGACGCCGAACACGCACCGCATCCACATGCCGGCCGACGTCTTCCACGCGACCGACTACCGCGTGGCGCGGATGGATTGCCCGGTGGTGGCAACCCTGCACGACGCGCTGCCGATCAAGCATCCCGAATGGTGCAATCCACGCCTGCGCGGAATGAAGAACTGGCTGCAGCGCAAGGCGGCGCAGAAGGCCGACCACGTGATCGCCGTGTCGCAGTATGCGGTCGAGGAACTGGTCGACTGCTTCGGCGTCGACGAACGCCGCATCTCGGTGGTGCCGAACGGCGTCGACGAGGAATGGCTGGAGCCGCCGGCGCCGGGCGAAGTGGCGGCCACGCTGGAAGCCTGCGGACTGCGGCCCGGCTACTTCCTGTTCGTCGGCACGCTGCAGCCGCGCAAGAACGTCGAGCGCCTGCTGGAAGCCTGGCTCGCGCTGCCGCAGGCGGTGCGCGACGAGCGCCAGCTGGTCATCGTCGGCAATGCCGGCGCCCGTTCGGAAGAATTGCTGCGCCGGATCGCCGCCAAGGTGGCGGACGGCGCCGGCGTGATCTGGCTGAACCGCCTGACGGACAACGCCCAGCTGCGCCACGTGTATGCCGGCGCCGGCGTGTTCGTGTTTCCCTCGCTGTACGAAGGTTTCGGGATTCCCGTGCTCGAAGCCTTCGCGTCGGGTGTGCCGGTGGTGACCTCGAACGTGACTGCGCTGCCCGAAGTGTCGGCCGGGGCGGCGCTCGAAGTCGACCCGCTCGACGTCAAGGCGATCGGCGAGGCGATGCTGGCCCTGGTGCGCGAACCGTCGTTGCGGGCGCGCTGCATCACCGCCGGACGCGCGCGTGCGGCCCAGCTGACCTGGAATGCGACGGCGCGCCAGACTGCCGCCGTCTACCGTTCACTCATCTAAAGATTCAGTGTCCTAGCGATTTAGCCATGCGTATCCTTCACTTCTACAAGACCTACTATCCCGATTCGGTGGGAGGGATCGAACAGGTCATCCGCCAGATGTGCGTCGGAACCGGGCGGTTGGGGGTGAGCAACCAGGTGCTGTCGCTGTCGCGCGAGACCGAGCTCCGGCCTTTCGAGTTCGAAGGGCATAAGGTGCACCGGGTGCCGCAGAACTTCGAACTGGCCTCGAACGCGGTGTCGCTGCAGGCGATCACCGAGCTGGCGCGCATGGCGCGTGATGCCGACGTCGTGCACTACCATTTCCCCTGGCCCTTCATGGATCTGGCCCATTTCCTGGCGCGCGTGAACAAGCCCAGCGTGGTGACCTACCATTCCGACATCGTGCGCCAGAAGGCCCTGCTGCGCTTGTACCAGCCGCTGCAGAACCGCTTCCTGCAGAGCGTCGACGCGATCGTGGCGACTTCGCCCAACTACATGGGTTCGTCCGCGGTGCTGGACCGCTACCGCGACAAGACCCGCGTGATCACCTTCGGCCTCGACAAGTCCAGTTATCCGGAGCCCGACCAGGCGCGCCTGGACCACTGGCGGGCCAAGGTCGGACCGAAATTCTTCCTGTTCGTCGGCGTGCTGCGCTACTACAAGGGGCTGCACATCCTGCTGGACGCGGTGGCGGGCACCGATTACCCGGTGGTGATCGTCGGCGCCGGCCCGATCGAGCAGGAGTTGAAGGCCCACGCCGAACGCCTGGGGCTGAAGAACGTGATGTTCGTCGGGAAGGTGGACGACCTCGACAAGGTTGCCCTGCTCAAGCTGTGCTACGCGGTGTCTTTCCCCTCGCACCTGCGCTCGGAAGCCTTCGGCATCTCGCTGCTGGAAGGCGCGATGTTCGGCAAGCCGATGATCTCGAGCGAGATCGGCACCGGCACCACCTACATCAACATCCACCAGCAGACCGGCCTGGTGGTGCCGCCCTCCGACCACGAAGCCCTGCGCGAAGCGATGCGCACCCTGTGGGACGATCCGCAACTGGCCAGCGAGATGGGACGCCGCGCCGAGGCGCGCTACTGGCAGCTGTTCACCTCGGAGCAGATGGCGGACGGGTATGTGAGCCTGTACCAGGAACTGGTGGCGCGGCGGGAGCAGGTGGGGTTGACGCCGGCGACCCGGCTGGGGTGATGTTCGCGTGGGCTCCCCGCGCCCACGCACGTAATCAGGCGGCTTTTAATTCCTGCGCATCTTCCGCCCAGCGCTGCCGGATCGCCCGGATCGCCGGCATCTGGCCGATGAACAGGTCCACCAGGACCGGATCGAAGTGCCTGCCCTTCTGCTCGACCAGGAAGGCCAGCGCCTCCTCTTCACTCCACGCTTTCTTGTATGGGCGCACCGAGGTCAGGGCGTCGAACACGTCGGCGATCGCGGTAATCCTTCCTTCCAGCGGAATCGCTTCGCCCGCCAGCCCATTCGGATAGCCGCTGCCGTCCCATTTCTCGTGATGGGTGAGGGCGATGTTGCGCGCCAGCGCCAGCATCCCGCCCCGATGCTCGCCGATGATCTCGGCGCCGATCAGGGAGTGGCTCTGCATGATCTTCCACTCATCCGCGTCGAGCGGCCCGGGTTTTTGCAGGATGCGGTCGGGGATGCCGATCTTGCCGACGTCGTGCATCGGGGCCGCGTGCAGCAGGTCGTCGGCCTCGTTCTCGCCCATGCCGGCCGCCAGGCCGAGGATGCGCGAGAAGTGGCTCATGCGGATCACGTGCAGGCCGGTCTCGTTGTCCTTGTACTCGGCGGCGAGGCCGAGGCGCTGGACGATTTCCAGGCGCGTCGCGCGCAGCTCTTCCATGCGCACCAGCGACAGGTGGGTGCGCACGCGCGCACGCACGATCGGCGGGCTGACCGGTTTGGTGATGTAGTCGACCGCGCCGGCCTCGAAGCCTTCCAGCTCGTCGTCGGTGTCGGTCAGCGCGGTCACGAAGATGACCGGGACGCTGGCGGTACGCGGATCGGCCTTCAGGGCGGCGCAGACTTCGTAGCCGCTCATGCCCGGCATCATGACGTCCAGCAGGACCAGGTCGGGGCATTCCTCGCGCACCAGTTCGAGCGCGCGCGGGCCGTCCTTGGCGAAACGCAGGCGGTAGTGGTCCTGCAGGATCTGGCGCAGCAGTTGCAGGTTGCTTGCTTCGTCGTCGACCGCGAGGATCAGCGGAAGGTTGACGGTACTCATTCGGACATCTCCTGTGCCATGTCGTCGATGGCGCCCAGCACGGCGTCGAGCTGCTGCAGGGCCAAATCAAAATCAAAGTCGGCGATCGCCGCGTGGACCTGGGCCGCGCGCGTGGCGAGCGGATGGCCGCTCAGCGCTGCCGCCAGGCCGGCCGAGGCGGCGTCGTCCAGTCCGCCGCGCCGCAGCGCTTCGCGCAGGACATTGCCGGCACGCTTGGCGCGTTCCAGGTCGAAGCCGGGACGGACGGCCTTCGCCGGCTTGGCGGACGCCGGGGCCGGCTGCGCTGCGCGGATCTCCGCCAGGGCGCCGTCGAGCAGCGCTTCGAGCTGGGTCAGGGAATCGCGCGGGGTATCCTCGGCGCCCGGATAGAGCTTGCCGCTGTCGCCGTCGACCAGGCCTTCCAGCTTGCCGAGGGCATCGGCCAGCAGCTCCAGGCCGAGGTTGGCGGCCACGCCGCGCACCCGGTGCGCCAGCATGCGCAGGGCGCGGTAGTCGGCGCTGGAGGCTTGCGCCGCCAGTGCCTGGACCAGCCCGGTGTGCTGGGTCTCGAAATGCGCCAGCGCCTCGAGGTAGGCGTCTTCCTTCTGGCTCCAGCGGCGCAGGCCGGCCTGGCGGTTCAAGGTCATGCGTTCCTGGACCGGCAGGTCCGGGTCCGGATGAAAGCTGCCCAGGCCCAGCACGCGCGCGATCTCGTGCGACAGCGCGAACCAGTCCACCGGCTTGCTGGCGAAACCGTCCATGCCGGCGTCGACGCTGGCGCGGCGGTGTTCGGCCAGCACGCTGGCGGTCATCGCGATCACCGGCACGCGCGGCCGGCCGGCGGCTTCGGCCTGCTGGCGGATCAGGCGCGTCGCCGTGAGACCGTCGATGGTCGGCATCTGGAAGTCCATCAGGATCACGTCGAAGGCTTCGCGCGCGGCCAGCTCGACCACCTGGGCGCCGTCGCCGGCAGCGGTCATGGTGTGGCCGCGGCGCGCCAGCAGCAACTGCAGCAGTTCCTGGTTCTGCGGCACGTCGTCGGCCACCAGCACGCGCAGCGGCGGCAGGGCGGCCGGCGTGCGCACGCGCGGCTGTTGCGGCGCGAAGCGCGCCAGCAGCAGCGGCAGCACCACGTGGAAGGTCGTGCCCTTGCCCTGTTCGCTCTCGGCCCAGATCCTGCCGCCCATGAGCTCGACCAGCTGCTTGCTGATCGTGGTGCCCAGGCCGGTGCCGCCGAAGCGGCGCGTCATCGAGGCGTCGGCCTGGGTGAAGGGATCGAAGATCGCCAGCAGGCGCTCCGGCGCGATGCCGATGCCGGTGTCCCTGATCTCGAAGTACAGCTGTTCGTCCTGCATCGAGGCGCGCAGGGTGACGCTGCCTTTTTCGGTGAACTTGATCGCGTTGTCGAGCAGGTTGGTCAGCACCTGGCGCACGCGCAGCTCGTCGCCGCGCAGGCAGGTCGGCAGGGCAGGGTCGTAGTGGATGTCGACGTGCAGGCCCTTGGCGCGCGCGTTGGCGGCCAGGGTCGACGACAGTTCGTCGATCAGCGACAGCAGGTTGTAGTCGTTCTGTTCGAGTTCGACCGCGCCTTTTTCCAGCTTGGCGGTATCGAGGATCTCGTTCAGCAGGCGCAGCAGCGCACGGCCGGCGCTGCGGATCGTATCGAGGTGACGCCGCTGTTCGGGCGCCAGCTCGCCGTCGAGCAGCACGTCGGTGAAGCCGAGGATCGAATTCATCGGCGTGCGGATCTCATGGCTCATATTGGCCACGAAGCTGGCGCGCGCGGCGGCGGCCTGCTCGGCGTTCTCCTTCGCTTCGCGCAGCGCGTCTTCCATCTGGCGGCGTTCGGTGATGTCGAGGATCACGCCGTCCAGCCAGTGCAGATCGCCGGCGTCGTCGCGCACGCCGGTGCCGTTTTCCCACAGCCAGTGGACGCTGCCGTCGGCGTGCAGCAGGCGGTACTCGACCAGGTAGGGGTGGTCGTCGCGCAGCGCCGTCTCGATCGCCTCCAGCACGCGCACGCGGTCGGCGGCGTGGATCAGGGCGTCGAAGCTGCGGCGCGCCGGCTTGCCGGGCTGCGGCGGCACGAAGTCGCTGCCGGGGTAGCCGGTGATGCGCTCGACGGCGTCGCTGATGAAGACCAGCGGGCGGTCGCCTTCCAGCAGGCTGCGGTAGGAAATGCCGGGAATATTACCGATCAGGGAACGGAACTGCTGCTCGCTGGCGCGCAGCGCCTGTTCCATCGCGCGCCGCTCGCTGATATCGGTGATGAAGCAGACGAACAGTTCCTTGTCGTCCAGGCGCGTATGACCGACCGCGCGCCGGATCGGCACGATGCTGCCGTCCTTGCGGCGGCCGGTGACGTCGGCGCTCTGGGCGCTGGCCGAGATTTCGCCGGTCTGCAGCGTGCGCAGCAGGCCGACCTGGGCCGAGGCTTCCTCGTTGCCGATCAGGACGCGGATGTGCTGGCCGAGGATCTCCTCGCGCTTCCAGCCGTAGATGCGCTCGGCCGAGGCATTGAATTCGAGGATGGTGCCGGAACGGTCGACGGTGACCACGCCGTCCACCGTGGTGGTCAGGAGGGCGCGCATCCAGGCTTCGCTGCGCGACAGGTCGCGGAACAGCTGGCGGTAGCGCAGCAGGCCGTTCGCGCCCAGCACGAAGATGGTAAAGGCAACCGTGATCAGGGTGATCGCCAGCGCCAGGAAGGTATCGGATTGCGCCTTATGGGTGGTCTGGGTGGCGCGGCCGACGAAGCGCGCGGCTTCCATGCCGGTATAGTGCATGCCGGCGATGGCGCAACCCATCACGACGGCGGCCAGGAAGATGCGGCGGTTTTCGCTCAGGCGGTGCGACAGGCTGGTCAGGCCAAAACGCACCCACAGCGCCAGCGTCGCCAGCACCACCGCGACCACGATCGACAGCAGGAACATCGGCATGTCGTAGCGCAGTTCGAGGCCCATCCGCATGCCCGCCATGCCGGCGTAGTGCATGGTGCCGATGCCGGCGCCGACCACCACGCCGCCCGCCAGCAGGCCCCAGCCGCCCAGGCGCTCGCGTGCGATCAGCCACAGCGCGGCGAGGGAAGCGAAGATGCTCGGCACGCCCGAGATGATGGTGGCGACCGGATCGTAGTCGACGTCGGTGCACAGGTCGAAGGCCAGCATGCCGATGAAATGCATGGCCCACACGCCGGTGCCGAGCGCCAGGCTGCCGGTGCCGAGCACGATCCAGCGCTGGCTGCGGTTGACGGCCGCCTGGCCGGCGATCAGCAGCGCCATCCAGGAAGCGAAGATGGCCACCAGCACCGACAGGATCACCAGGCCAGGCGTATACATCCCGTAACTCAGCAGGGACGGATCGCCGGGCACGTTAAACAAGGAAAACAGCATAAAAATGAGGAAATTGACGACGATTGTTGGCAACGGGCACGCAAGTATGTCACTTTCTTACAGGAAAATGTTATGGCACAAGCAGATAGTGAGTGAATAGCAGCAATTCCTGTCGCGTTGGCACCACCAATTTGATGAAAATTGTCGAGTTGTTATGAATTGCCGCAGGTCGGATGTTGCTGGTATGCTAGTTGCACAGGTCGCTGCCAGACGGCAGCGTTGGCATCGGGTGCGCTATGCGAATCGACACAATCATTGTTTCCGCAATGCTTGCCCTCGGCTGTGCCGCATCGCAGGCACAGCCGGTAGCGCGTCTGCATCTCACCAGCGAGGCCGCGGCGCCGCACAGCATGCAGGACGGGCAGCGCGTGATCGGCATCGGCGCCGACACCGTGCGCGAGATCATGACGCGCGCCCGCATCGATCACACGATCGAGCTGCTGCCATGGAAGCGCGCCTACACGGCGGCGCTCGAACACGACGACACCTGCGTGTTTTCCACCACCCGCACACCCGAACGCGAAGCCCTGTTCAAGTGGATCGGACCGATTGGCGAGGCCGACTGGGTCCTGATGGCGCGCGCCGACCGCAAGCTGCATCTGGACAGCCTGGAGGAGGCGCGCAAATACCGCATCGGCACGTATAACGGCGACGCCCGCGACCAGTATCTGCGCACGCGCGGCTTCGACGTCGACCCGGCGCCGAGCGACGTGCTCAATCCACGCAAGCTGATGGCGGACCGCATCGACCTCTGGGCCGCCAGCTTCCGGCACGGCAGCGCCACCCTGGCGCACCTGGGCTATGGCGACAAGATCGTGCCGGTGCTGGTCTTCAACCGCATCCGCGTCTACCTGGCCTGCAACCGCGGCGTGCCCGACGCCCTGACGGCGCGCATGAACGCGGCCGTCGAATCGATGGAGCGCGACGGCAGCCTGCAGCAGATCCTGCACCGCTACGACGGGGTCGGCATACCGGCGCAACGCTGAGTTCCCGCGTGCGACCCGAAACGGGTCGTTTATGTATGATGGAAAACCTGCAACTGAACCGCAGAGGAAGTTGTGACGGCATCCCTCATCCCGACCGACCATTTCTCGCTTGGCTCCCTTCGCATGCTGTCCCTGCGCGAGGCCGTCCTGCGCGTGTGGGAAGAGCAGCTGCGCGACGCCCTGCCGCGTACGGGAGCGCTGAGCCATCCGGTGCTGATCGATACGATGCCGGTGCTGTACGAGCGGATGTGCGCCCTCCTGACCCCGGCCTATTTCGGACGCGACGGCATCGACGTCTCGACCATCGGCGCCGAGCACGGGGTCGAGCGTGCCACACTGACCGACTACGACGCCGAGACGATCCTGACCGAGTTCCAGATCTTCCGCAGCGTGCTGTTCGACACGCTGGATGCGCACGAGGTCGCGCTGTCCGGCCCCGAGCGCCGCGCCCTGCACCTGACCATCGACCTGGCGGTGCGCGAGAGCGTGCGCGCCTTCGTCGTCGCCGCCAGTTCGCTGCGCGAACGCTTCGCCGGCGCGCTCGCGCACGACCTGCGCCAGCCGGTATCGAACATCGCCCTGGGCGCGCAGCTGATCCTGCGCCTGAACCCGCCGCCCGCGATCGCCGACTGGGCCGGCCGCATCCTCAAGAACGGCGAGCGCATGGCGACCATGCTGAAGGACTTGCTGGACGCGCTGGCGATCCAGTCCGGCGACCGCCTCAAGCTGGCGCTGAGCCAGTTCGACATGCTGAAGCTGGTCGAATCGGTGGCCCAGTGCGCCCGCGACTACCAGGGCGCCGACGTGCGCGTCGAGGGCGTGACAGTGAGCGGCTGGTGGAACCATGCGGCGCTCGAACGGGCGCTGGAAAACCTCCTCAACAACGCGCAGAAGTACGGCGACCCGGACACGCCGATCCACATCCACCTCAGCGCCGACAACGAGCGCGCCGTCATCGCGGTGCGCAACCAGGGCAAGCCGATCCCGCCCGGCGAATTCGAGGCGATCTTCCAGCAGTTCGTGCGCTCGAAGGACGCCGGCGAATCGCCGACCGGCAGCTGGGGCATCGGCCTGCCCTATGTGCGCACGGTGGCGCAGAGCCATGGCGGCAGCGCGCTGGTGTTCAGCGATGCGGATTCGGGGACGGTGTTCGTGATCGATGTGCCGGTGGATGCGCGGCCTTACCAGGAGCGGAGGACGTAGTTTATTGACTGTTCGGCCGGCATCCCGTCCGGCGCCCCGACATGAGGCTCCGATGGCCACCCGTTTCTTGCGCGTGTCACCCTGATTCCTGCCCGCGACGTCGAAGAAGCCATTCGCTTCTATCGCGACGCGCTCGGCTTCGAACTCGATTGCCGCGACGCCGAACCGGCCCGGTTCGCGATCGTCGGGCGCGATTCGGCCTGGCCGACCAGACCAGCCTGCGAATCGTCGTCGATGGCGTCGATGAGCTGTATGAGCGCTGCCAGGCGGCCGGCTGCTGGTGGAGCGGGAGAGGGAGCCGGGGCAGCAGACGGGCTAGACGAAGCTCTTGCAGGGCCATCGGACGAGTTCGTGGCCCAGGAGTTGTCAAACTTCTCGGGTTTCCCTGATGCGTGCACCCACCCATTCAATTTCCTTAATGACTCAGTTGGTCCGGCCATTTAGGACATGTGTTCTATATGCTCGCCGAGGTCGGAAATTTATAATCCGACAAGCAGCCAGCGCTTTACGCCATGATTTTCCCGATAAAGAATCGCGGGTCGCGCACGCGCTGAATCGTCACCATCTCATTTAAGGATATTCGAATGCACCAGTCTCCGACCATCCGTCGATCGGCAGGCATCCTCGCGATGCTCGCAATGCTTTCGGCATGCTCGACCATCGCTGAAAAGACGAATTTCATCTCCGACAGCGAGATCCAGTCGAAAGTGGCGGGAACGCTCGGCTACAGCCCCGACGCGGTCACCCTGATCAATCGCCGCACCGAAGGCACCAATACCTTTGTCGTGGTGCGGGTCGGCGGCAAGAAGGAGTATTCCTGCACGCTCAACGGCGGGAATCTGTTGAGCGCCGGGATCGTCAATCCGCCGACCTGCGCGCCGAAAGCCTGATATCAAAGCGGCCGATGTACTGATGGTTTCGGAAGTGGCCAGGAGAATTCGATGAAGAAAATGCTTGTACTTGTGGCGGTAATTTCCCTGGCTGGATGCGGGAAGGGCCCATCCGAAAGCGACATGAACAAGGCGGTCAAGAAATCCGTCGAAGACAGCAATCGCCAGATGGCGAATATCGGTTTTGGTGGCTCCTTCCAAGCGGAGGTGCCCGAGGTGAAGAAAATCGGTTGCAAGGACGACGGTGACAATGCCTATCGTTGCGATATCGAAGTCAGCGGCAAGGGCGGAAAAAAGATCGTGCCCGCGCGATTCGTGAAAGCCAGCGACGGATGGGCCATTACGAACTAACAATGACAACAGACCATAACAAGGATTCGTATGCAAAATACAGCAGCTCCCAGTGTCGTTAACCAGGATAAAACGGTTGCGATCCTGGTCCATATCGGCGGCCTTTTTTTCAGCTGGCTTGCCCCGCTCATCGTTTACCTGATCAAGAAAGGGTCGGATGAAGAATTCACCGTTCATCACGCACGCGAAGCCCTGAATTTTCAGTTGACCCTGATGGTCGCTTATTTCATGTGTTTCCTGTTGTCCTTCATATTGATTGGTCTCTTCCTCATCTGGTTTGTCATGCTGGCCAACCTGATCCTGTCGATCATGGCGGCGGTGAAGGCAAGCAATGGCGTCGATTACCGGTATCCATTGACCATTCGCTTCGTCAAGGCCTAGGCCACGCCGTGGATTTTGCTGTCTTTCCGATGTTATGATATGAAACTTGAAATATTAAATTTTCATTTTTAAATCAAACGCAGGAATCCAGTGAAGTCGAGTCAACGGCGCGTGCCCTTACGCAGGGGCGTCCTTGTAGTCGGCCGCGCGCTCGCCGCCCTCGGCATGGCCGCGGCCGCGCCGGACATCGTTCACGCCCAGGACGGCACGCCAGTAGTGACCGTGACCGCCCAGAGCCGCAGCCAGCAGATCCAGGATGTGCCGATCGCCATGCAGACGCTGGCGGGCGATACGCTCAGGGACATCGGCGTGAACAACCTGGCGGATATGGACGCCTTCGTGCCCGGACTGTCGGTCGACATGTCGCAATCGACCCGCCCGATGATCTACCTGCGCGGTGTCGGTACGCAGGACTTCGGCATCGGCACGGATTCGCCGGTGGGCATCTACATCGATGGCGTCTACACCGGCAAGACCGGCGGCTCGGTCCTGAACTTTAACGACATCAAGCGGGTGGAAGTGCTGAAAGGACCGCAGGGCACCCTGTTCGGGCGCAATGCGGCGGCCGGCGCGATTCTCATCGTCAGCAACGATCCGGTCGACCGGCGCGAAGCCATCGGCCTGGTACGGGGCGGCACGCGCGGTGCCATCCTTGCGGAAGCGGTCTACAACACGCCCTTGGCCCAAGGACTGGCGCTGCGCATCTCGGCGATCGGCCAGCAGGACGACGGCTGGGTCCGTAACAACTACGACGGCAGGCGCATGGGCGACGACGGCGACCGCGGCCTGCGTGTCTCACTGCGCTGGAAGGTCGACGACGTCGACGCCATCCTCGGTTGGGAACACGAAGTGATGCGCGAATCCGGGCCGCCAGTGTTTTCCCTGAACGCCGGGAAGATCGACTTCGGACGACCGGCAGCCCCGGCCGACCTGTTCAGGCAGCCTTTGTTCAACGACGCCTCGCCAAGCCTGCAGTCGCGCACCTTCGATGGCGTCACCTTGCGCGTCACGGTGCCATTACGCTTCGCGACGCTGAGCAGCATGAGCGCCTACCGCCATTTCAACACCCAGAACTGGATGGATAACGACGCTTCGGCGAATCCGGCCGCTTATCTCGGCACCGGGAATATCGAGTCGAACTCGACCTGGCAGCAGGAGTTGAAGCTGAATGGCCAGACGAGCGTGCTCGATTGGGTGGCTGGCGTCAGCGCCTACCGCGAGCGCGTCACCGAGATGGAAAACGTCGACGTGACCACCAGCTCACTGGATAC
>Ga0308170_10001636_pt1 | contig 20793 bp, 19 predicted proteins | sample PhyBR2_2_FD_202136 | JGI IMG/M metagenome (GOLD analysis project Ga0308170, IMG submission 202136) | Phyllosphere microbial communities from UC Gill Tract Community Farm, Albany, California, United States - DLSLSB.R2 | ecosystem: Host-associated > Plants > Phyllosphere > Unclassified | place...
TCGATCGTGCGCCGAGAGCTGACACCTCGCCCTCGCCGCGCGCAGATGCTCCGCCCGGTCGACAAGGCCTACCCGGCCTACGACACGATCCTCACCTCTCTCGGCGTCGACCCGTCGACCTCTACGCCGACCTCGCGCCTCGCCGCCCTGCGCGCTGCCCCCTCGTCAGCCCTCCTCGCGCAGCACACCGCGACGCACTCGCTCTCGGGCCTCTCGCTCGCGCTCGAGCCTGCGGGCGCGACGGGCGCCGTGTGCACGCACGACACGATGAAGAGGCTTGAGCGGGGCGAGAGGGACGAGTGGGTGCGCGAGGTAGTGCTCGGCGTGACCGAGGACGAGGGGACTATCTTTGCGCAGATGCTCGGCGTGCGTCTTCGCTCTCTCCTCTCCCTCCTTCTCCACCTCGTCGCTCGATCATCGTCGCTTCTCGCTCTCCCCTCTCGGCCCGCAAACTGACCCTTCTTCCCCTCGCGCGCAGCTCACCTCCCCCACCGCCTTCGCCCACTACGCCTCGCAGTTCCCGCCCGCGCTCGTCCCGCGCATCCGCGCGCACTACCTCGGCGGCACGCCCGACGCGCCGCACGCGCACCCAGAGCCGGGCACCGTCCCGCTCGCGCAGACGCCCGGCGCGAGGCTCCTCGCCGAGCAGATCTTTGTGCACCCGGTGCTCGACCAGGCGTGCGCGCTCGCGGCGCCGTCGTCGCCCTCCTCGGCAACCTCCACCTCGTCGACCTCGCACACCGACTCGGACGGCTTGGCGTCCAAGAGCCCCGCACCGCCCGCGCGCGTCTGGCTCTACCGCCTGCGCACGGGCCCCTCGTCGCTGCGCGCGCACCCAGTCGCCTCGCAGCTCGGCGCGTTCCACTCGATCGACCTCCCGCTCGTGTTCAACTCGCGCAGCCTGTGGGAGGGCGAAGCGGCGAGCGGGAGGGAGGAGGAGGTGAGGGGGGACGAGGGAACGGCGAGGGAGGTGGGGAGGAGGTGGGTCGAGTTTGCCGTGTCGGGCGAGCCGGGTGCGTCCCACCCTTCTCTCCTTCTCGTTGAACTCGTCAAGCTTCGTCCTCGACAGTGTGCCCGCCCCTCGTCGCCGTTCACTGACGCTCTCCCTCCCCTTCCTTCCCCTCCCTCCTCCCTCCTCTCCCTCCTCCCTCCCTCTCGCCCGCAGACCCCTCCTGGCCCACGTTCGACCCCTCCTCGCCGCAGCATCTCGTCTTTGGCCACGACGGCGCGACGCACGTCGAGCGCGTCGAGGGTGCAACGAGGGACGAGCGGCTCGAGCTCTACTTTGCCGGGATGGGCGAGGACGACGAGGGCGAGGAGGTGCTTGGAGTGCGTCCTCTCTCGCTCCTACATCTGCGGCCCGTCGACGATCACCTTATCGGCGTGCTGACTCGCTCTCGCTCATGCTCGCAGACGACCGACGAGTAGAAATTGCCCGCGCGCGCGCTTTCGTAGACCTGCTCGGACCCTCTCCTGGTCTTCCTGCATCGTCGAGCACTCCTTACACTCCAGTGTGAGCTGTCCCTGATCTTCGTCGTGCTGTGCTGCCGTTCTCGTTGTCGAGAGCGGCCTCGAGAACGTCGAGAGCAAGCCCGAAGCGCCAGTCGGGGTGAAGGCCGTGGCACCTCCTCTCGCTCTCGCTGCGTCTCGCAAGATCGTCGATAGCTCCGTACAGAAGCCTGCGCTCCGCGGTGTCGGCCAGGGAAGAGCGAGCGAGCCGAAGAGCCGCGCCTCGACCTGCTCGAGCTGAAGGAAGGTGCTTCCTCGTCAGCCTGCTGCGTTCGCCCGAACCGCCCGAAACTTGGAGAGCCAGCTACGCGACGAGAACTACTCTGAAAGGACGAACGAGGAGCGCGCGAGAGCGCGGCAGGCTCGTCCTCCGCAAGCGCGGCGCTCGAGCCTGTGCCCGCGCGCGCGGACGAGGCAACGAAAAAAACGTTGCCTGGCTGCCGGCGACTTGCTCGTCGTCGCGGCTCTGCGGCGCCTGCGGCCCATACGGCTGCTGTCCACCGTGTCTAGAGCTACACTGTGACTCTGTGCCGTGAACGAGAGGCCCGAGAAAGCGTCGTGCTCGCCTCGGGCGCTTTGACCTCCTCGCTCGCCGACCTTCTCAAACTGCCGCTTCCCTTGCCGACGGCCATGCGGCTGCGCGAGGGGCTTCTCTCCTCGAGTCGAGCAGTGATCCGAGCACTCTAGGATCGGGCGAGGTCGAGCGTAGCTGGACAGCTCGTCATGCTCGTCGACTCGAACGAGGAGGAGGAGGGGAGGGAGCGCCTCCTTGCGACGAAGTTGCTCTCACTCGCTCGCTCCCGCTATCGCAGCGACCGCCTCACATGCACGCTTTCGTTCTCACGCGCTCGACAAGGAGAAGCAGCGCGCAGGAGAAAAGTCCCAAACTCGATGCTGTTCTGCGCAAGCCAGCGGTCGAACTTCTCGATTGGCGAGCCCAGAAAGCTACAGCGCTCGAGCCGCCTCGACCTACTCGTCCTCCTCGCCGTCCTCGAGTCCCTCCCACACCCTCCTCTCGAGCTCCTCCACCGCCCTCCTGACCTCGACCGGCCCGCCCTCGATGACCCTCCTCACCTCGGCCTCGCGCATGCTCCACAGCACGTGCGTCACCCTTCCATCGACGACCCAGTGCGGGCTGCGCAGCCCGTCCTCGGGCGCGCCGTCGGGCGGGTGGTCGAGCAGGAGCGCTTGCGCGACGAGGTTGACGCCGACGAGCGTCTGCACGAGCTCGACCGAGTGCTGGATCAGGTCTCGCCGCGGCGGCGCGCCGACGTCGGCGTGCGCGGCCTGAGAGCGCAGGAGCGCCGGGACCGCCTCGGGCGCGAGCGCAAGCCAGGCGCCGACGAGGAGCGCGCAGCGGATCTCGTGCTTGCTCCAGGCCTGCGCGGCGGGCAGGAGCGCGACGAGGTGCCGCAGGGCGAGGACGAGCGGCAGGAGCTGCTGCTCGACGGTCCTTCGCGCGGGCCAGGCCGCACCGGCGTCGGCGTCGGCGCCCGGGTACCCGAGTGCGACGAGGAGGAACGCCTGGCGCACGGCGAGCGGCGCGAGCGCGATCGGCGCGTGCGCGGCCCAGCGCTGCGGGTCGACGCCGCGCTCGTCGGCGAGGAGCGTGCCGAGCGGCACGACGGGCACGGTCGCGGCGTGGAGCGCGTCGTTGCGCCGCACGTACTCGACGACCTCGTCGCCAAGGAGGCCGACGGCGTCGCGCAGGATGGCGTAGGCCCAGCGGCGGAGCGGGCGTGCGAGCCGCACCATGGGCGACTGGACGTCCGGGTTCTCAACCGAGCCCTGGACCATGACGACGCCGTGCTTGAGGACGTGCGGGTGGAACGACGAGAGGTGCGAGGCCTTGAACGCGGCGTCGTACGCTGCGCGTGAGCGCGCCTGCGTCGGCAAGTCGACGCCCGGCCGAGGGTGGAGGGGAAAGGTCGGCGAGGGCGCCTCGAGCGGGCGCAGGGCGTACGAGTAGGCCGACATGGCGAGGTTGGCGACGATGAGCGGGTCGGGCGAGGTGCGGCCGGCGAGGAGGAGAGGGAGGACGGCGAAGACGACGTCCTGGACCTGGGCGAGCGTGTCGACGGGCATGCGTGCGCACGTCGACAGGACGCCGGCGATGCGCAGGAGCTCGCGCGGGTCGACGAAGCCGCGGAACGGGATCGACGAGGGGCGGCGCGGCGAGTGGAGCGACTCGCTGTAGTTGGCGAGGTCGTTGCCGATCAGGGCGGCGAGGATCGGGAGGAAGGTTGGCGGGAGGGAGAAGGCGCGCGCGATGACGGCCGGCTGGAAGACGCGGAACTGGATCTCGACGACGGCCTGGTTGGGCGGCACCTGCTCGAGCCGAGGCTGGTGCAGCGGGCCGTACGTGATCGAGTTGAGCGGGACGTAGCCTCGACACCGCGCCGGGTAGATGAAGTAGTCCGAGTCGTTCGAGATGACGAAGCCGTTCTTCCTCTGCGCGAGCTCGGCGGTCGGCGAGTCGGCCTCGCCCTCGGCGCAGTGGCTCACGACGCCGAGGAGCTCGAGCTCGGACGAGATGCACATGTGGGCGAGTGGCGGGAGCCGAGTTGCGGCGCTCTCGTACTTGTGCTGGAGGCGCAGGTTGTCGGGGAGGCGCATGTAGGTGAGGGAGCGCTGGAGCGACTGGGTGCTGCGGCTGACGACGGTCGCGAGCTTCTCGCGCTCGAAAGGACCTGCAGGAGGGGGAAGAGGGGAGTCAGCACGGTGCAGGCGAACGAGAGGAGCGCGAGCAAGGAGAGGAGAGGAGAGAGCGAACGCACCGTCCCACACGAACTCTGGCTCGAGGCCGCACTTGCGCCAGTAGTCGATGTAGCGGCGGACGTTGTTGCGGATGCGCGAGTAGCCGCCGCCCTCGAACGTCTCGAGGAGGCCGACATGGTAGGCGAACGCGAGGCCGTCGATGATGGCCGGGATCGGGGTCGGGGTCGGGGTCGGGTCGTTGTCGGTGGCGGGCGAGGGGAGCGAGGTGATGGTGCCGAGGTTGTGCTTCTTGACGAACGAGGTGAGGCTGGCGACGCCCATCCCGGGCGGGCGGGTTCGAGGACCGGGTGCTGAGGAGGACGACGACGACGAGGTGGAGGTGGCCGGGACAGGCGCAGGTGGGTGCGCGACTGGGTGGATGCAGTCTAGAGGTACAAGATGCTCTAGTGGTACACTGTGGCGGTACAGGCAGCGTACGGGGCGAGAGCAGTGGGCGGGTGGAGCGAGACGAAGCGGAGCCGGTCAACCTCGTCCTCGTCCACGCCCGCCGCACCGCCAGTGCCACATTCCTGCGAGCCAGTCGTCTAGCTACAGCTGTCAAGACTCCTCTCGATCAAGCCGCAGGTGCGCACGAGCTCTTTACGCTGCCCTCGTCCTCCTCATCAGCGCCAAGTGGGGATCCCGACTCGACGTCGACGAGCGGGCCACAGGACAACGCGCTCAGTGCAGGGCGGGAGTCTAGAGGGCCCAGAATGCCCACAGACCAGCGCATACTCGCCGACTAGCTCGCGTTCCGTCCCTTCGCCTCGTCGAGCACCCTCCTCTCCCTTTGAAGCCGCGCTGACCCCGTCTTTGCCCGCCCTGCAGCCCGCACACCGTCGCCAATCGCCATGGCAGTACCTGCCGCCCGCGCCCTTCGACGACTAAACCCAGCCGAGGCCGCCCAGATCCCCTCGCCCTCGCTCCCCATCGGCGCCCAGATCTCGCACCTCGTCGACGACTTTACCCGCCTCTCGCTCGACCTGTTCACCATCCTCTCGGCGCCGTCGACCTCGACTGCGGGCACCAAGCCGACCGCGCCCATCTACGAGCAGCTCGCCGCCGTCGACGACAAGCTCGCGCGCCTCCTCGTCCTGTACGACGCGCACCAGGCGCACCAGGCCCGCATCGACGCGCTCGTCGCGACCCTCGGCACCCTCGACTCGGCCTGGCACTCGTCGGCGTCGACCCTGCGCGCGTGCACCCAGTCGCTCGCGCCCGTCGTCGAGTCGGGCGCCCTCGACCGCGCCGCCATCCTCGCCGCCAAACGCGCCGGCCCCGCCCTCACGCCCTCGTCCCTCCTCCAGTACGCGCGCCTCCTCGCCCCTTTCACCTCGGCCCCGCCGAGCTCGCTGTACCCGCCCGAGGACAAGCTCGACCTGCGCGGCGTCGGCGCGACCGACCCGACCGGCCGGTCCCTCCCGCCGGGCGCCATCCCGCCGTTCCCGACCGAGGCCGTCATGCGGCGCGGCAGGCTCCAGTTTGGGCGCGAGGGGCTCTTGCATGGGCTCGGCGAGACGAACGAGGTCGGAGGTGCGTCCCCTCATCTCGCACTCTCTCTCGTCCTTCAAGAGCTCGTGCACTGACGCTGACTCCTGCTCTCTCTCCTCTCGCAACAGCCAGACGAGAAGGCACAGACGGCGCACCAGCAGAGCAGGCGAGCCGGCCCGACGCAGCGGCACGCCTCGAGCAGGAGGCCAAGGCGCACGAGGCGGCGGGAGCAGGGGTGAGCGGCGGTGCGGCGTTCGACGGCGGCGCAGGAGCGGCGGCGGGCGACACGGACGACGACGAGTTCGACTTTGACCTGGACTTGAACCCGGACTTGTAACGCTGGCTCGGTCGGCTCTCCGCGGTTGCTCGGGCACGGGAGGAGAGAGAGCAGCTCTTGCTTGTGCCGGTCTGCAAGCTCCCCCACCTCGTACACAGTTTCTGAGAGCGCTGCATCGCACAGTGCAGCCCCGGAGCGAGCGAGAGCCGAGGTGACGGCCGCCGCGGAGTCGAGATGCGGCTCGCGACCAAGTCCAAGCCGGCCTCTCTGCGCCACCTCCACAGGACCCGACACAGCAGCCATGGTGAGTCTCTCGTGTCCTCTAGCAGCGCACACAACCCCCATCCACCCGCCCCGCTCCCTGGACAGCTCGCTGACCGGGTCCGTCGTCCTCATCTTCGTCCGCTTTCCCTCATCGCCTCGTCGCCCGCCAGTCCGCACCACGAGTGATCGCTCAGGTCGTCATCCTCGGCTCGCAAATCCTCGGCAAGGCTTTCGTCCAGGCGTACCGCCAAGCAGCGCGCAGTGCGTCCTCCTCTCTCTCCTCCCCTCCCCTCCCCTCCTCCTCGGCTCAGCTGATCGTCCCTCTCGCCCTCCCTCTCCCGCACAGATGCCCGCGCCGGCGCAGAAGGCGCAGCAGCAGGTGGCGCCGTCGGCGGCCGCGGCGGCAACGTCGACGCCATCACGCGCAACCACGGCATGACGCTCGACGAGGCGGCCGACATCCTCAACGTCAAGCGCGGCGGGATCCAGGCAAAGGAGGAGACCGAGCTGCAGCGCATGCTCAAGGTGCGTCCTGCTGTCCTCTCTCGTTCTTGGATGTGTGCAGTCTCTCCCGAGGACGAGGCGAGCTGACCCTGCTCCTCCCTGCGCGCCCGCAGAACTTCGACCACCTCTTCGCGGCCAACAACCCGCTGACGGCCGAGGGCAAGCCCCACTCGTCGCACTACCTCCAGAGCAAGATCGTGCGCGCCAAGGAGCGGATAGAGGCCGAGATGAGCAACGCGATGCAGGGCGAGGCGGGCGCGGCGGCCGAGGGTGCCGGTGCGGCAGCGGCCGAGGGCGAGGCGGCGGCGCAGGCCGGCAAGGACGTGCCGCCCAAGGCATGAGCGGCCGGCGTGCTAGAGGCGGCGGGTGGGCGGTAGATGGCGCGGGGCGGGGCCGGCTGTACTTGTAGCGGAGCTATACCCCTCTCTCCTCTTGCTCCTCGCTGTCTACTCTCTCCCTCCCCCCTCTCTCGTGCAACATAGCAGCAACAGCATCTCTCACTAATGCACACGCCGTCGAGAGAGACCGAGAGCACTGAACTCGACTTGCAGCAGCACTTCGCTCTCTACCGCACGGGCAAGTGGCCCAACCTCCACCCGGCGCCGCCCTCGAGCGGCTCGCCCTCGCCGTCGCCCGCCGCCGCGACGGCCGCATACAGCGCGACGCGCGCGCCGTCGATCCCGCGCTGCGGCTTGGTCCCGCTCGCGCTCGAGTACAGCGCGTGGAGCGACTGCTCGCGCGCGTGCGACGTCTGGTCCGACAGCGCCGAGGCGAGCTGCTTGGCGAACGAGGTCGAGGACTGTTGTGCACGAGGAGAGAGAGAGAGAGAGTCAGGACGTGCCTGCGGCTGAGCGAGCGGGCATGAGGAGAGAGAGAGAGCTGGACGCACGCTCTTCTTCTTGGGCGCAGCGGTCCCGAGCGCCAGCACGACTGCGTTCCGGTACCCGCCCCTGCGCTGCCCGCCCTTGACCTCGTCCTTCTCGTGCAGGAGCCCGTACACGGCCTTGCCGGCGTCCCACCAGCGCTCGGCGCCCCACTGGGCATCGACCGCCTCGACGACGGGCAGCGCGACGTGCACGAGCTCGGTGTCGGTGTCGAGCCCGAGGGCGCGCAGGACGCGGGTCGAGGTCGAAGAGAGGGGGAGGACGGCCGAAGAGGTGGCGGGGACGCCGGAGGGGGCGAGGTGGGCGAACGAGCGGAGGAGCGCCGAGGCGAGGCGCGGCGACGAGGGGAAGCTGAGAGGAGGCGACGAGGCCGACGAGACGTGCGGCGCCGAGGAGACGACGAGGTGCGAGACGGAGGTCCTGCGTGTGGGCAGGAGTCAGCTTGGCTGCTCGGGCGAGACCAGCGTGGCGAAGTGCGAGAGGGAGGACGCACTCGTGCGGCGCGAGGAGGATGACCGACTGCGGGTTGAGCGAGTTGATCTCGGCGCCGATGCGCTCGAGCGTCGCGGCGTCGACGTCGTCACCTGCAGGGAGGAGAAGCGTCAGCGCTCGGCTCGAGCGACAGCGAGAGGGGAGGGAGCAGGAGGAGGGGGATGGGTCGGACGCACCTTGCTCGACAAAGTAGACGGGCAGCGTCTCCCTGAGGCCGTTCTCGACGCCGGCGTGCTCTGCCCTGCGCTCGACCTCCCTCAGCTGGCGCTTGTACTCCTTCTCGAGCTCCCTCCCACTCTCCTTGCTCCCGAACCGGAGCTGCATCTCGATCTCGGCCTCCCAGTCGGCCTCGACCGAGTGCTCGTGCCCCGGGTGCGGCTCGATGCCGGCCTGGTACCGCGCAAAGGGGCCGCTCCACCGCTTGCCGACCTCGGTCGTGTGGAGGGCGTGCGAGGGGAGGAAGGGGAGGCGCGACGAGACACTCGGCGGGAGGATGGACGGCAAGAAGGCTGAAATGAGGCCGAGGACGAGCCCCCACAGGAGCAGGCGCACGTTGGGCGCCATGGCGAGCGAGGTCGTCGTCGGGTCGAGGAGGACGAGAGGGGGCGGGGGAACAGGAGCCAGGGCCGGCGGCGCGGGCGTGCGGGTGACGCTGAGGCGTTCGAGTGCCGAGTAGAGCGTAGACACAGGCTGAGCGGGCGTGTGGCTCCTTGCGCTGCGGCGGCGGGCTGTGCAGACGAAGCTCCTCGTCGCTCGCTCGCTCGCGCATCTCCGGCGTCGCGCAGAGTCGCGCCTTTTCTCGCCGTCACGACGGCAGAGAGAGAGAAAGATAACAACCCAGTCTATGCTGCATACGGCCCCACGAGTTAAATCTACCAATGCGCGAGAGAGAAGCTCTACTTGGCGCCCTCGGACCCGCTCACCTTGCGCTGCGCCTTGTCGGCCAGCTCCTTGAGCAGCTCAAACTCGCCCGACTTGCGGCACAGCGCCGCGAACGCCGAGTCGCCGCGCGCGATGAGCGCAGCGGGCGTGTCGTACTCGAGGACGCAGCCGTGGTCGAGGACGAGGACCTTGTCGAAGTCGATGATCGTGCGAAGGCGGTCTGCGCGCGGGGGGAGGAGAGCATCAGCACGTGCAGCAGCGAGGGGGGCATTCTATAGGCGAGGAGGGCGGAGTAGGAACGAAGGAGGGCAGGAGTGACGGGTGCAGGGCGAGGAGGAAGGTAACGCACGAGCGATACACAGGATGGTCGCGTCGGCCATCTCGGCGCGGATCGTCTGCTGGATGCGCTCGTCGGTCGCGTGGTCGAGGCTCGCCGTCGACTCGTCGAGGATGAGGATGCTCGACGACTTGAGCTTGAGGATGCCGCGCGCGAGGGCGAGCAGCTGGCGCTGACCTGCGAGCGCGCAGATAGAGCAGGTCAGCAAGCCGTCGAAGCGCAGGAAGGGGAAGAGGGAAAGAGAGAGGGACGCACCGGCCGAGAAGTTCTTGCCGCCCTCGGTCACCTCCATCTCGAGCGACTTGACGACGTAGCGCTCGGTCTCTTCGGCCGCCGCCGTCGACGCCTCGCTCTCGCTCGGCGCCGGGCTCGCCGCCCGACTCGGCCCGGGCGTCGGCTTGGGCGTGATGCCGCTCACGCCGGGCGCCGCCATCTGGACCCGCCGCAGCGCGTCCCACACGTCGCGGTCCGAGTGCTGCCCGAACGGGTCGAGGTTGAAGCGCAGCGAGCCCTTGAACAAGGCCGCCTCCTGAGCGACGATCGTCAACCGGCTGCGCAGGTCGTCGAGCGCGAGCGAGTTGATGTCGAGCCCGTCGATCGAGATGTTGCCGCTCGTCGGCTCGATGAAGCGGAAGAAGCTGAGCGCGAGCGAGCTCTTGCCCGAGCCCGTGCGCCCGACGATGCCGACCTTGTCGCCGCCCTGCACCGTGAACGAGACGTCCTTGAGGACGGCCGGCAGCTCGGGCGCGTACGACGCCGTGAGGCCCTTGACCTCGATCGTCGCGCCGCGGGTCGGCCAGATGGCGGGAGGCTTGACGCCGCCCTGGTTCTCCTGCTCGAGCTCGAGGTCTGCGAGGCGAGGCAGGCCGGGTCAGGTTGACCTTTCCAAGTCGCAACAAGGGGGAAGAGGATGACGAGGGAGGAGGACGCACACTCTTGGACGCGCTCGATCGAGTTGGCCTGCATCTCGAGCTGCGACCACATGCGCGTCGTCCACAGCGCACGGTCGGCGAAAGCCATGGCGAACGACATGACGAAGCCGGCGAGCGCCGGGTCCATCTTGCGCGCGAAGATGACGAACAGCGCGGCGACGAGCGAGACGACGCCGGCGGCAGCGTCGACTCGGAACGAGAGCCAGCGGTTGACGGCCCCTGCGAAGGTGAGAGCAGGTCAGCGTGAGCAAGCGCTTGTGCGAGTCGGCCGAGAGGAGGAAGAGCACGCACAGAGCGTGAAGAACGGCCTGTTGTTCTCGTCGACGAGGGCGCAGATCTTGCGCATGAAGCGGCTCGCGTCGCCGTAGGCGCGGATGGTCGCGACGCCCTGCAGGGACTCGCCAAAGACCGAGAAGATGGGCGAGCGAGTGACGGACTCTGCGGACGACCGGTTCCAGGTCAGCTCTTGCGACCTTGTGCGCCTGCGACGAGCGCGAGATGGACGCACCGAAGCGCTTGAGCTCTCGAGACGAGGCGAGGTAGATCTTGCCGAGGTAGAAGTAGAAGATCGAGATGAAGACGCCGGCAAGGAGGAACGACGGCAGCGCCGCCGAGACGGTCCCGACGATGCCGATGATCATGAGGACCTCGAGCGTGAGGTACAAGCACGTGCCGGGGAGCTCCTGATCGATCGTCTCCATGTCCTTCGAGAGGCGGTTGAGCTGCAACGAGGCGAGGGTCAGTGCGCGCTCAGGCCGACGAGGGTGCGAGGACAGAAGGGACGCACAATGCGACCTGTCGGCGTCGAGTCGAAGAAGCGGACTGTGAGAGCAGGCGAGTTAGCTGCTGCGCGAGGCGCTCGAGGGAGACAGAAAAGGGACGCACTCGGCGCGCGCAGGATCCGAACGATGAGCTGGCGGTAGATCTTGCGGCTGGCGCCGATGCCGGCCCACGAGACTGCATGGGGAGGGCTGCATCAGTTGCTGTTGTTGAGAGCGAGGAAAGGAGGAAGGAGCGAGAGAGCAAGACGCACAGTAGGCGACCCGACCGGCGCTGAGCACCAGGTTGATGACGGCGACGACGCAGTAGGTCGCGAGCCAGAAATCGGGGTCGTTCTTGCGCTCGTCGAAGTAGCCGACGGCGCGCACGTTGCCGCCGGTGACCGGGTGCACGTAGCGGCCGATGAGGATGGGGAAGTACATCCAGCGCTCGACCGAGTTCTTGATCGACGAGGCGACGACCGTGTGGAACCGCTCCTTGGCGTCGAACGAGCCGGCCCAGTAGCGAAGCGCGAGTGCGACGGCTGCGAGGGAGCGAAAGAGAGAGGGAGGAGGGTCAGGGAGGGAAGCTCGAGGGAGGGCGGAGCGAGAGGCGGACGCACCGATGTCGGACAGCTGAGCGCCCACGAAGATAAGGAACGCGATGACGACAAACTTCCACGCGCCGAGAGCCTTGATGTAGAGGAGGTACACCTCGCCCTTGACCGAGCCCTGCGCCTGCGTCTCGTCCTTGATGAGCTTGAGCGCCTCGACGCGCTTGCGCCGATCGTCCTCCTGCTGCTTATCGACGCCGTCGCCCATGTCACTGTCGGCGAGCGCCTCGATCGTGATGGCCGACGCCGACGCCTGCGCCGCGTCGTGCGCCTGCTGCTCCTTGTCGAGCGCGAGGAGGCGAGACGACGACAGGTCGTCGGGCGCGCCGGCCGAGACGACGACGCCTTGGTCGAGCGTGACGACGAAGGCGGCGTAGGGAAGGCACAGGTCGACGGCGTGCGTGACGAGGACGCAGGTGCGCTTGCGCATGATCGACCCCGTGAGGCACTTCTCGACGAGGTGCTGCGCCGTGTGCGAGTCGACCGCCGACAGGACGTCGTCGAGGAGGACGTACTTGGCCGACGAGTAGATGGCGCGAGCGAGGCTGAGCCGGGCCTTCTGGCCGCCTGCGAGCACAGCGAGTTGGGAAGGTCAGTGAGGGTCCGAGCGCGGTTCAGGTTCGAGCGGAAGAGGACGCACCCGACAGCACCGTGCCCTTCTCGCCGACCTCGGTCTCGTCGCCGAGCTCGAGCTGCTTGAGGTCGGGCGCGAGGGCGCACGCCTCGAGCGTCGCCTGGTACCGCTTGTTGTTGAGCGGCGAGCCGAACAGGATGTTGTCGCGGATCGTCGCCGACATGAGCCAGGGCGACTGCGCGGCGTAGGCGGTTGTCTCGGTGAGGCGAGCTGGGTCGGCGTCGGCCGTGCGGATGACGGGCGAGGGGAGGAAGGCCGAGCCCGAGAGGCGGTTCGTCTCGCCGAGGAGCGACGACAAGAGGGTGCTCTTGCCCGAGCCGACTGCGAGCGCGAGGACTGAGTCAGCAAGGAGCTCGAAAGGCAGGCAAGAGAGAGGGAGAGAGGGACGCACCTGGACCGAGGACGATGCTGAACTTGCCGTCGGGGAAGCGCAGGTTGAGGTCGCGGATTCGGAACACGCTCGGGTCCGACTTGGCGTTCTCCTCGTCGGCCCACGTGAAGGTGCCGTCGACGAAACCGATGATGGGATCCTCGGCGGTCGAAGGCTCGGCGAGGATGCTGTACTTGTGCGTCTCCTCCTCGTGCAAGTAGCCATCGATGCGGACGAGGCTGACGTGCGCCTGCAGGACGTTGACGAGCACTGCGAGCAGGCATCGAGAGGATCAGCATGTGCCGCTGTGGCAGGGAGGTGAGAAAGGAAGATGAAGAGACGCACTGTCGGTGAAGCCCTCGAGCGGGCCGCGCAGGACGGTGAACAGGGCGAGGGCTGTGAAGGCCGTCTCGGCCGTAAGCGGGCGGTGCAGGACCTTGGTTTGCGTGACGAACGTGACGATTCCGACAAGGACGGGCGTGCCGAACGTGAGGTTCCAGCCGACCGTGACGGCGAGCGCGCGGCGCCAAACGGCGGCGAGCTCCTTCTTGCGCGCGATCTCCATCTTGTCGATGAACTTGCGCTCCCAAGCGAAGAACTTGACGATGCGCAGCTGGCCGATGACCTCGGTCGTGAGCTCGAGGCGCTGATCGGCGGCGTGGAGGAGCTCGTCCTGGTACTTGAGGTAGAGCTTCGAGATGTAGGCCGTGATGGGCATGATGCCGATGAGGACGCTGATGCCGACGATGGCTGCGACGCCGAGGAGCCGCCAGAGCAACCAGCAGATGACGACGATCGTGAGCGGCATCTCGCTCGTGAGGAAGTGAAGATAGGCCGAGATTTCGGAGACTGCGGGACGGCAACGACGAGTTAGCGTCTCGCTCGCTGCAACAGGTTCTCTGCAGAGAGAAGGGAGAGGTGGACGCACGGCGGTAGGCGTCGACGCTGACGAGGTTGATGATCTTGCCCGACGACGCCTTCTGCAGGTCGGCCTCGAGCTCCTCGAGGGCGTCCTTGTCCTTGCCCTGCGCGGCCGACTCGCCCGGTGCGGCCGCCTCCTCGTCCTCGCCGACTGCGGGAGCCGCCTTGGTCGACATCTTGGGCGCCGGCGAGACGTCGGACGCCGTGCCGGCCTCGTCGTGTGCGGCCGACGAGCCGGCCTGGTCCTTGCGGCGAAGCGCCTTGGTGAAGACCTCGCCGACGATGATTGAGCTGCGGGCGGTCGAGCCGTCAGCCTCTGCTCTTCGCCGAGGAGAGAGAGAAGGAGAAGAGGGACGCACCGAAGACGCAGGCACACTCGGCGACCGATGAAGAGCGCCTGGCTCGAGCCGACGCTCCCGACGACGGTCGCGAGGAACAGGACCCAGGCGTACAGGACGGCGACGTGGACGGGCGCGTTCTCGCCGCGGTTCCGCGCGCCGATGTGCGCGAGGATGCCCTTGAGCATGAGCGGCGGGATGCCGTTCGTCGCGACGCGCACGAGCGAGTACAGGTTCTGCGCGACGAGCGCCGGCGAGAAGTGCCACAGAAGCTTCCACGTGAGGCCGAGCGACTCGACGCCCTCGGCGTCGGGGACGAGGCGGCGACGCAGGACGAGGGGAAGGCGGGCGAGGAAGGCGTCGAGGTGGGTGAGCGACTGGCGGTAGGCGAGGAGGACGCGCGCCGTCTTGTCGTCGGGGCGCAGGTCGGGAATGTCGTCGAGCTTGAGCGCGCCCGTGTCGTACCGCTCGGGGAACGCGCACCGCAGCTGGAAGCTCTCCATGTAGGAGAACGTCGCGAGGCTCGCCAGTGACGCGTGGACCTCGGGCGTCGGCGGCAGGGGCTTGCCGTCGACGGTGACGCCCATCGGCGTGCCGCTCGAGCGCGACGAGAACTGGGACGGGCGCGGCGCGACGAACTCGAGGACGGCGAGCGTCGACGAGATGGCGAACAGGGCCGCCTCGACCTGGACGAGCTTGCGGGCGGGACCGTAGGGGAACGAGTGGTAGTCGAGGAGGGCGGAGCGCAGGTCGAAGAAGCCCGTCAAGGCGCTGTAGAGGACGAGGTAGGGGATGATGTGCCGCTCGAGGGTCGAGTAGAACGCGGCCATCTCGCGGTGGGGCACGTCGGGGTGGCGCAGGGCGAACAGGCGGTGGTTGAAGGCGAGGGCGAGCTTGACGAGCGCCAGCACGACGATCCAGGCCTGGAGGAAGAAAGGAAGAGTTAGTGACTGACGCACCCTCTGGCTCACGAGCTCGCTCGAGCAGGAGGAGTGGACGTACCCAGGACGCGAGCTCCATGATGACCCATCCTCGCCCATCTGCCCGGTCTCGAAGCTCCCGCACAAGCTTGAGCGCGCACAGCGCCACGACGGCCGCTGCGCCGACGACGTTGAAGACGTCCTTCTTGCTGCCCCACACGGCGCGCGCGACGACGACGAACCCGCCGCGGGTCGGCGTCACCTCCTCGAGGAGGCGGTCGTCGGCCTTGTCGAGGTACAGGCCGAGGAGCTCGCGCTGCGTCGACGGGTTGCGCCAGTCGGGGCTCTGCTTCTCGGCGACCTGGCGCAGGACGTTGGCCTCGGCCTGGGCGATGGGCGACGGCACCGACTCGGCGGGCGCGTCTGCGGTCGAGAGGCGGATGTAGGACTCTTTTGAGCGGGTGAGCGAGGCGATGGCGGCCCGGGTCGCCGTGATGAGGAGGAAGGTGACCGAGAGGGCGAGAAACAGGAGGGGGAGGAGGCCGTCGAACACGCTGTACGAGGCTGCGGGTCAGCTTCAGAGCGCTTACTAGGCAGTAAGATGGAGGACGCACCTTGCACGGAAGCAACGGTCCCAATCCACGCCGTCCCACACGGCTTGGTCCGACGAGGTCGAGCGAGTGCACCAAGTTGTCGAAGTCGCCGCGATAGTCGAGTCGACACCGAGGGCTAGCTGCGAGGTGTCCATCGTGGCTGTTGCGCTGGTGCTAGGCGAGCGGCTGGTGCCGGGTGGTGGTCGAGCTTGCGCGTCGGGTGCGCGAGGAGGAGAGGGGAGGGCGGGCGGCGACGAGAGCTCGAAGGCGGGCGGCTGGGTTGCTCAGAGCGGCGACAGACGAGCTGGCGAGCTGCTCGAGTCGGCCTTGCGCCTATCGAGTCGAGGACGACGGAGTCAGAGCTGAACGAAGCTCTCTCCTTCGAGTCGCGCTCGTCGCCCGCGTGGTCAAAGGTCTCACCGCTTCCGAGAGTGCGGCTGAGCCGGCCTGCTCACGCTCACAGTTTCCTCGTTGTCGCCTGCCAGCGTCGGGCGGCAGAGAAGCCACGCAGACGGCGACTTGCTCGAGGGCTCGAGGCGAAAAGGCGGCGCCGACCGGCTTGCCGTTACGAGGTCGAGCTTACGAGCAAGAGGCTCAACTTGGCAACCGAGTGCGAATCAGCGCGCGCCGGCCGGCTCGCGGAAGCGGCTGACGGAGCCTTCGGCGGACGCAGCTGGTGCTCGCCCCTCGTCGACCTTCATCCTTCGCTCTGCTCGACACCGAGCACCGCAGCAGCACGGCCACCATTGCCCTGCTCCACCGACGCGCTCTCGCCTGCGCGCTCTCGCTCCTCGTCGTCGCGCTCGTCCTCCCCCACCTCGACTTCCGCCGACCCGCGGCTTCGACTCGTCTCGCCCGCACAGAGCAGCGCATGCGCCGCGCCTTTGCCAGGCTGTCCTCCATCCTTCCGGCCTACCTCGCCGAGTCGCCCGCCAAGCCCGCCGCGACATCCTCGCCCTCCACCAATTCGCCGCACTCGCGCTCGACGATGGCGTCCTGGGCCGCAACCAGCTCTGCAGATGGAGCGACGGTCAACGACTCGCCAGAGGAGTGGACAGCACAGCTCGAGGCGCTACCGAGCCTCGAAGAGCTCGGCGGCAGCATCCCGGCCGTCTTTCTTGCTCACGGTCGTGCGTCCAACTCTCTCTCTCTCTTCCGAGGTCTGGCGCACTCTTGCGCCGTAGCTGACTCCCTGATCCGCCGCAGAACCGATGCTCATCACGCCGCCGCACCTGGCCGCGCAGCGAGGCGGCCCGCTCGCGACCGTCCAGGGTCCAGAAGGCCTGCTCGTCCAGTTCCTGCGCGACCTCGGGCCTCATCTCCTCGACAAGTATCGCCCCAAGGCCGTCGTCATCCTCTCGGCGCACTGGGAGACGCCCGGCGGCGGCGTCACGACCGACTACGGCGACGAGAACCCGCTCCTCTACGACTATTTCGGCTTCGACCAAGCGTGCGTCCTCTCCCTCGCCCTCGCCTTCCCTCTACGCTGGACAGCACTCATTCTCGCCTCGACGCAGGTTGTACCAGGTCAAGTTCAAGTCGCGAGGAGACCGTCAAGTCGCCGAGCGCGTCGTCGAGCTCCTTCAGGCCGCCGGGATCAAGTCGTCGAGGCTCACGAACAAGCTCGAGGCGCGTGGCGAGGACGGCCGAGGCTTCTCAGGACCAGGACTCGGTGCGTCCAGCCCCTCTCCTTCTCGCTGCTGGCTCACTCGGCTGACGCACGCCTCGACCGACGCTCGCAGACCACGGCGTCTTCGTCCCGCTCATCCACATGTTCAACGGCTCGGCGCCCGTCCCAGTCGTCCAGGTCTCGATCCCGACCGACCTTCGCCCCGAGACGCAGCACGCTCTCGGCGTCGCGCTCGCCCCGCTCCGCAAGGAAGGCGTCCTCGTCATCTCGGGCGGGCTCACGATCCACACGTTCCGCGACTTCAGCGCGTTCTCGCCCGACACGGCCAAGCCGCAGTACCGCTCGTGGGAGAAGAGCATCGTCGACGCAGTCGCCGTCGAGGAGGTGAGCTCGATACGGCCTTCTGCGAGATGCGCACGAGCCCCTCCTGACCCTCTCCTCCTCCCTCCTCGCAGCCCGCCGCTCGTCACCAAGCTCTGTTCAACCTCGTGCATCACCCAGCTTTCGTGCGTCCCTCTCTCTCTCTCTCGCACTCCCGCCGCCGTCAGACAGAAGCTGACCTGCTCCTCATCTCGCAGCGAGCCGCTCACCCTCGCGAAGAGCATTTCGTCCCTCTCTACGTCGCGCAGGGCGCAGGGTCCGAGGGCGGCACAGCTACGGGTGCAAGGATGGTGTGCGGGCTGTGGGGAGCGAAGACCGTTGTCTTTGGCGTGTAGCTCTCTCGGTGCAACCAGCTCGCTCGCTCGCTCCTCTTCCACTCGAGCGCTGAGAGATGGGGACTAAATAATACCGAATGAAAGGATGCTGCGTCTACACTTCACTCAAGGGTCGAGCCTGAGCTCCTCGCCCCTCCCCTTGCCCATGCCGCCATCGCTCGGGCCCGTCCACTCCCACACCTCGAACCGGTGGTTGAGCCCGCCGTCCTCGTGGACGCTGTACAGGCTGCCGGCGCCGCCTGCGCCCGGCGCGCGCTTGATGTAGTACAGCGCCTTGATGCGCGAGTGGAGGAGGCTCATGGCGCACAAGAGGCACGGCTCGTGCGAGAGGAAGACGCTCAGGCCCGTGAGGAGGTAGGGCGGGTCGGCGGCCTCGGGCCCAAAGTACGACAGGGGCGGGCGCGAGCCCGACATGTCGAGGTAGGCGACGGCGTCGATGGCATTGGCGGCGGCGTGCGAGAGGACGTTGCCCGTCGAGAGGCGCGTGTCGTGCGCCGTGACGAGCTTGATCGGCTGGTTGAGCGACGAGTGGAAGCTCGCGTCCCACGAGTCGGTGACGCGGCAAGCGATGGCGTGCTGCAGTACGAGAGGAGCGTCAGCGTGCAGCTCGAGGGAGGAGGGAGAGCGAGAGAGAGAAGCTCGAGCTCGAAGGAGAGAGGGAGACGCACCTCGCCGCGCCGACCGGCGTCCTCGGCCCGCTCCCACACCTTCCTCGCCTGCCGCTCGACCCACTCGAGCTTGGCCCGCTCCCAGCCCTTCTTCCTCATGACGGCCTTTGCGCCCTCGCGCACGTGCACGACCTGGACCGGCCACACCTGGCCCCACTCGCTCGCCTGCTTGTCCGTCCTCGCCGCCGCCGCCGGCACGCCGACCGTGTAGATCTTTGGCGGCGGGCCGGGCTCGAGCGCTTTGCCGATCGGCGACCGCGCGAGGAGGTCCTCGAGGTCGGGCGGCGCGCTGCCGACGGGGAAGAGGAGGACCGACTGGAGCTGGTCCGGGTCGGCGCGGTGCGGGTGCTCGCCCGTCTCCTCGTCGGGCTCGGCGCGCGGCTGGAGCGGGCGCACACGCTTGAGGTGCCCGAGCTCGTTGAACTTGCGGCTCGAGTGCTTGCGGACGAACTGGAAGACGGGCGACGACAGGCGGGCGGGGATGTCGATGGCGTAGCACGACACTGTTGCAGAGGAAGAGAAGAGTCAGTTGCGGTCGCTCGAAAAAGTGAAGGCGAGGAAGGGAGGGAGCGAAGAGAGAGGGGACACACTGAGGGTGAGCTCGGCGTCCTCGGGGTCGAGTAGCTCGGTGACCTTCTTCCAGTAGAAGGCCGGGTCGGTCGGCGCGACGACGTCGTTGTCGCGCAGGCGCAGCTCCTCGGGCGACAAGTCCTTGAACTGGGCGAGGCGCTCCGTCTCCGGATCGGGCGGCGGCGCGTCGAGCTCGCCGAGCCCGCCCCAGCCGTCGTCGATGGCGTCAGCCTCGGCGAGGCCGTTCTCCTCGGCGGCACCGTCGTCGTCGGCGCCCGAGAAGCGCACGTTGTGACCGTAGAAGATGGTGAGCTCCTCGCCCTGGCGAACCGACTTGGCCGTGCGGTACGAGATCGTGTACTGCGAATAGTCGAGCGAGTAGGTGACGTTGGGCGACGCCGAGTGGTTGAAGAGCGAGCCTGCGTGCGAGGAGGGGCGTCAGCTGAGGGTCTCTGCTGAGAGGAGGAAGGAGGGAGAGAGGGACGCACCGATGCCGAGCGCGACCGCCATGCTGCCGTTCCTGCCCCACGTAAACACGTACCCGCGCAGCTGGCTCGCCTCGACGCCCTTGAGCGTCCCATCGTCGTGCTCACCCGGCTGCTTGCCCTTGTACTCGGCCTCGGGGAGGACGAGGACCGGGCTGATCTCGATGACCTTGCCCGCCGGGATGTAGCTCGTCGCGTACACGCCGCGGCCGAGGGCCGGATCCCGGGTCGCGATCTCGATCGGGGCGCGGGTGAGGTGAGGCGTCGTGGAAGGGTAGGGGAGGGCGCCGGCGGCGTCGTCGGCCGAGGGAGGGGGAGGGTACGAGTAGGCATGGACGTCGCGCTGCTTGCGCTGCGCCGCGCTGTCCTTGTGCGGCGGCTCGTCGCCGGTGCACGAGCCGCTCAGGCTGGTGCCCGTGTCGCCGTTGATGTCGATGCCGTCGACGATGGGCGAGTGGTCCGGGAGCGCTGGCTCGACCGGGTCGGGATCGCCGTTCAGGGCGAGCGCGGCGAGGGACGGGAGCTGGGCGTGGGCCTTTGCCGAGGGAGGTCCAGGGGGCTGCTGGAGCATGGTCGGGTGCTCGCTCGCGCCGTGGTCGAGGTTGGCGCCATCGAGGTGATGAGACTCGGTCGTGTTGGCCGGGCTGTTAGGCCCGAGGTCGGTTTTGCGGCTGTCGATCTGCGCGCAGGGGTGCCATGTCAGCTCTGTGGACCCTGTGGAGCCCGCCCTGGCTCGACTGCCCCGCCCGCCGACGAAGTGAGCCGGCGGGGGAGAAAAGGAGGAGGGCGCCGACGCACGCTGAAGCGGTCATGGTCGTGGGGGCTCTGGTGCATCAAACGGAGGACGAGACGAGGGCCGCAGTGGGCAGGCAGGCAGCAGACAGCGTGGGCTGTCGCGAGAGCTCGGGGTTGGTCGCGGTTGACCTGCTCCTGCTCGTCCGAGTCGGCCGCCTCTCACGCGACAACCTCTCGCTCTGCTCCCCGCTCGGTTCAAGTACATCTGCTCGCGCAGCAGCTTGCATCCCTCGAGCCGCTCGCGGTTCTGCACGCTCACGCACAGCGACTCGAGCACTCCTCCCTCGCTGCGTCGTCCCAAGTCTGCTCGACCTCGCGCTGCACTGCAGCCTTGAGCTACATCCCGCCGCCCAAGCTCCTCAGCAGCTCCTCGAGGCTCGCGTCGCCCGCTCCACCCCCGCTCGGCGCCGCCGCAAAGCTCGTAAAGTCGAACCCGTCGCCGAGCCCCGCTC